>Ga0207965_1000125_pt1 | contig 20441 bp, 20 predicted proteins | sample Knorr_S23_td_O2m_FD_185609 | JGI IMG/M metagenome (GOLD analysis project Ga0207965, IMG submission 185609) | Marine microbial communities from Southern Atlantic Ocean transect - Knorr_S23_td_O2min_ad_571m_LV (SPAdes) (version 2) | ecosystem: Environmental > Aquatic > Marine > Oceanic | place...
CAATCTATATGGCACCAGCCTTATTTCGTTAAACGCGCGTACCGGCGAGCGTGCCTGGCATTTCCAAATGGTGCACCACGATATCTGGAACTTTGATACACCAACAGCTCCCATCCTTCTAGATGTAGAAACCGAATCCGGTCCCACGCGCATCGTGGCCCAGGCCACCAAACAGGGACTAGTCTACGTCTTTAACCGGGAAACGGGTGAGCCCATCTGGCCAATCGAAGAAGTTCCCATGCCGGCATCAACAGTGCCCGGTGAAAAACTATCGGAAACCCAACCGATTCCTACCAAGCCAGCTCCCTATGAATACCTGGGTTCAAGCGAAGATAACCTGGTTGATTTCACTCCTGAACTCAAGCGCCAAGCACTAGAAGCGGTAGCTGAATTTAATATGGGCCCACTATTCAACCCCCCCATACAAGCTAATCATCCTTCAGGCATGCTGGCATCCTTGATGTGTCCAGCAGGCGCTGTAAATATTACTCATCCGCCCGTAGCAGACCCCGAGTCCGGAGTGATGTATATCATGTCTCGATACGGCTGCGGTTCACGCCGCCTAGTTTCGGGTGAGGAAGCGGACACCTATTACGAAGCACCGACAGGAGCTACTTTGTCACGCTATGCAGCCGCTAGCGGAGGTCCAACACCACGCCATCCAGCCGGCATTCCGCTTTGGAAGCCACCCTATAGCCGCATCACAGCCATCGATATGAATAGTGGCAATCACTTATGGATGATACCGGCTGGTTACACTCCAGAGCGTATTCAAAATTTACCCGCATTACAGGGTATAGACATTGATAATACAGGTTCTGGTGCTGTTGGACAGATGGTTATAACACCAGACATGCTGATATACAGCAACGTCACAAGTGACGGTACCCCACACTTGTTCGCGCTGGACAAAACGACTGGTGAAGAGTTGACCAAAGTAGAAGTACCGGCGGCCACCCGCTACGGCATGAGTTCATGGATGCATGAAGGCAAGCAGTACATCATTCTGCAAACAGGTAGCTCGCTTACCACCATGACTTTACCTAATTAATTTTTAATTACAAAATCTGTAAATAAGAAACACTATTCAATAACAGTCTAGGAGTAAACCGATGAAGCGATCTTTATTATTAACTTCCGCTGCTTTGATAACCGCAGCAACAACGTTCATTTCAGTCAATTCACAAGATAACGAAATGAGCTTTTTTATCACTAGTGTGGGATCGGGTGATGGCGCTAATTTGGGCGGCCTAGCCGGTGCTGATGCCCACTGCCAAAGCCTCGCTGGAGCTGCCGGTTCCCGTGGTAAGACTTGGCAAGCTTATCTCAGCAGTCATTCTGCAGGCAGTTCGTCTGGAGCAGATGCTCGAAGCCGGATCGGCTTTGGACCCTGGCACAACACCAATGGTGTAGAGGTTGCTTCGAACTTAAACAACCTGCATAGCCCTAACAACAACCTGAACAAGCAAACTGCCTTAACCGAAAATGGGGATATGGTAAATGGTCGCGGCGACTCTCCTAACCAACACGACATCCTCACTGGCTCTACCTTGGATGGTCGTCTGATTGAGGACGGCAGCAATCATACCTGTAACAACTGGACCAGCAATGGTCAGGGCACTGCTCAGGTAGGTCACTTCGACCGCACCGGCGGTGGTCAGAATCCAACTTCCTGGAATAGTGCTCACGGATCACGTGGATGTTCCCAAGCTGACCTAGTTGGAACTGGAGGCAACGGCTACTTCTTCTGCTTCGCCATAGACTAAAATCGTTTACAAGAAATAATGCTGATGGTGTGACTGAAGTATTTCAGTCACACCATTTTTTTGACACAACCCATGTGCTGCATTTGAAGAAGGCTACTTAGCTAAGCTTCTAACTGGCTCCCTGAGGACTTGTAGATCAATCAAAAACGGCAGGATGAAACCCCTCCTCTAGTCCAGGTCGAGAAGCAGAATAGCTGGCCTCCAGACTAGGTACTCAGTACTATTCAACGACCCATGAGGTTCCCAAAAATTCTGAAAGCAGGATTTAGCCATGAAATTATACGGCATGCAGCAGTCACGCTCGTTTCGATGCCTCTGGGCATTGGAAGAAGCAGGCATCGAATATGAATATATTCCTGTTAAGCTCAAAACAGAACCGGAAGATCCGGACAGCGCAAAGAATCCCAAGTATCTCGCTCTTAACGTACAAGGCAAGGTTCCCACTCTTGTCAGCGACGATCTGGTTCTAACTGAATCTGTAGCCATCCTTAATTACATTGGTCGTTGTGCGCCAGATTCCGGTTTGTTACCAAATGCCAGCATGGCTATGTACGCGAAACTAGACGAGATGATAGCGTTCGTGTTGGCTGAACTTGAGCAACCTTTGTGGAGTAAAGGGAAACATATGTTTGCATTGCCCGAAGATCATCGCATCCCGCAAATGTTCGAAACCGCGAAATTTGAATTTGCCAAGGCGATAAATACTCTCGACCACCTATTAAACGAAGGTGAATTCGCAATAGCTAATAGCTTCACAATTGCCGACATTCTGCTAGCTCAAACCTTTAACTGGGCGATACGCTTTGAATTCGATTTGCCGCAAAAATATGTCGAATTACGAGACAGGCACTATGCTAGACCTGCTGCCAAGAGAGCCATGGCTGTTATCGAAGAGTAATGATTCGCTCCTATTTAATACTGCTTACGTTTTTTTGTGCATCACTTGCCAAGGCCCAGCCCTCTTCTATCCTTGGTGCTGATGATCTCGATTACTATTTATTTCAAGCATTTCAAGCAGCGGGGCCAAATAATCGCGTGCGACTTAATCACATAGGAGTGCAGGTTCAACGAACGGATAATGGCTTCCTGGTAACCGCCGCGATGGAAGATTACCCGGCGCACAGAGCGGGGATTAATCGGGGCGACATTATCGAGACAGCAGAGGGCCGGCCCTTTCATCCAGTTTATTCTTTTAATAATGCTGAGGATTTTAATAAAGGCTACTCTCCCGTCTCTAATAGTTACAACCTTGTTGTTCGCAGAAATCAGAATCGAATGAATCTAACTTTAAGGCCAGTGTTCGAGAATCTCTATGATAGTTATCGCACGGCTACTATTAACAGTATCCAAGAATTTAGCGCTGGTAATAAAGTCGTCGGCTATGTCCGTTTTTGGGCATTATCTCGCAACAGCAACGACCTGGTGACCTATAGAAATCTGATTAATGAACTAGACCACTGCGATGGCTTGATTATTGACCTGAGAAACGGCTATGGCTTTCTGGACCTGCAACATCTAGATAAGATCTTTCCCAGCCGTGATAGCTACTTCGATATCACTGGCTTCACTGACGCTCTTTCAAATTTGGCAAACCCCTCCAGCGCAGTCGGCACGAAACAGTACCGAAAACCTATTGCTGTGTTGATAAACAGTGAGACTCGTGGAGGTCCGGAACTATTTGCCTATCAATTGGGTAAACTGGGCCGGAGTATCATCCTGGGGGACCGCTCTACTGGGGAACTGGGCACATATTTGGAAAGTGCGAGGGACGGGACTGAGATTTTGATCTACCAACCTGCCGAGAGTCTCTTAATCGATAACAATTCCATAGAAGGAACCGGGGTCGAAACAGACCGCATTGTGGAATATCCTTTTGAGCAAACTAGTCGCGGTGACCCGCAATATAATGCTGCGATGAATGCGTTGATGGGCATTATCTAATTCTCGTCCGTCTTGTTACCTCTCGACCATTTAAATTCTCGAAAATCGAATCCTTCCTCAACTGTTGGTTTTACCACTCTAAAGTACGGCGATAGATCAAAATCACGTGGCGTAAAATGTGTGAAGTGGCGCTTATAAAACTGAGGCACTTCACCGTCAATTCCTTTCCCGTCCTCTGTTCTGGGTAGAATAGGATAGTTAATTGATTGAAAGGATTCGGCGATCAGAGTCGAACAGATGGCCTTAGTAGGTTCACTGCTGCCTAGACTGATCATGGCTCGACGGTAGCGATGTGGTACCGCTGGTTTCTGAACAAGATAGCGAACCAGGTCAACAACATTCTGCAAATCATATTTGTGGCCTAGTTTGTATCGCGCGAATTCAACTAACTTCCTCGTGTCTTCTTCCTTCAGGCTTACCGGGCGACAAATACGCAAGTTAAATTCGGCATACTGGCTAAGGGGAACCAAGCGTACTCCCTCATTCAGGTCAGCTTCCAGCAAGCTGGGCTCCGAGTAATGCGCTCCCTGTTTGCCGACAAAAAGACAGGCATGGGACCAGGATGACTGAGTGAGATACTGAATAGCAATGCTAATGCGCGTATTACCTTCCACTAACAGAACGTCCCCGGTTTTGAGTGTTGAAGAGATAGTTTCGACGGAAACAGTGTCTAGTCGTTGATAACCAGACAACGGCTTTGTAAGAAATGAAGCTAGACGCGCGCCAACAGCTTGCTTAATTTTGGAAATCATTCCCTTTTTATACCTTAAAAAATGCTTCTCTGCATTTTAAAAAATGCTCAATAGCTATGTGTGCAAAGGCCAGCGCACTTGATCCTTTTTATTTTAAAGGTGAATTATAATTAATTTATTGGCTCACATTTACCACATAAATGAGCGGGGCATCTAGGTGCTGCGTCACAGTTTTTTCTATTTATGTCGCGGATTAAATCTCGGGTATACTAGCGAACCCTCGGGTTAATCGAATCGTATCAATAGGAGCAATAAAATGACTGCGGCTTATAACAAGTTTTTAATTAATGGTGAATGGATTGAGCCGGTAGGTCGAGAAACCCTCGACGTTATCAATCCCGCCACCGAAGAAGCCTTTGCCTCCATTAGCTTGGGGACAGCCGAAGACGTAGATGCCGCCGCCAAGGCTGCACACGCCGCATTTCCCGCCTGGTCGCAATCTACCATTGGGGACCGCAAGGAGGTCATTAGCAAAATCATTGAGGGCTTGAAAGCACGAGGCGATGATATGGCAACTGCGATTTCCAAAGAAATGGGAGCCCCGATGGGCCTTTCTAAAACTGCCCAACTTGGAAGCGGACTCGGTCACTTCATGAATATTCTAAGTGTGCTGGATAACTACAAATTTGAAGAAATACGAGGCACCACAAAAATCGTCAAGGAACCTGCCGGCGTCTGTGGGTTCATTACTCCCTGGAATTGGCCATTGAACCAGATAGCCTGCAAGGTCGCACCGGCCATAGCTGCAGGCTGCACCATGGTATTAAAGCCCAGTGAAGTCGCACCAGTTAGCGCTTATTTATTGGCTGAGATAATCGCTGAGTCGGGCCTTCCAGCTGGTGTATTCAACTTAGTTAACGGTGATGGCCCAACGGTTGGTGCGGCAATTTCCTCACATCCGGATATTGACTTGGTGTCATTTACTGGCTCAACCCGGGCTGGACGTGAGGTGGCGAAAGCAGCCGCAGAAGGCATTAAGCGTGTTACACAGGAGCTGGGGGGCAAGTCCGCCAACATAATACTTGATGATGCTCCAGATTTCGCAAAGGCCGTTGCTGGTGGGGTCGCGGGTTGTTTTGGCAACAGCGGCCAGTCTTGTAATGCTCCTACCCGCATGCTGGTACCCAAGGCACGTATGGCAGAAGCCATTGAAGTTGCCAAAGTCGCGGCTGCGAAAGCGACTACTGGCGACCCCACCGCAGAGACCACGAGATTGGGTCCGGTAGTAAATGAATTGCAATTCAACAAGATCCAAGGGCTGATCGAAAAAGGCATTGAAGAAGGTGCTCAACTCGTAGCTGGTGGGCCTGGCAGACCAGAAGGACTAGAGAGAGGTTACTATGTGCAACCTACCGTTTTTGCCAACGTTAATAATGAAATGACTGTTGCTCGCGAAGAAATATTTGGCCCGGTACTGTCCATAATCGGTTATGAAAATGAAGAGGATGCAATCGCCATCGCCAACGACACTGACTATGGCTTGTCCGGTTACGTATCAGGTGCACCCGAACATGCCCAGCAGGTTGCGCGCCAGCTTCGCACCGGTAACATACACATAAATGGTGCTGGTCCGGACTTCTCTGCCCCCTTTGGTGGATACAAGCAATCGGGGAACGGACGCGAGTGGGGCGTCGAAGGGTTTGAGGAATTTCTTGAAACCAAGGCTATGATGGGCGCTGCGGTATAAAAAGCTGAACCAGGAGTATTGCCAAAATGAACATACAAAAAAACGCTATCGATATCGGGATTATCACCAAAGATATAGAGGCTATGTTGACGTTTTATCGCGACACACTAGAGCTCGAATTCGAAGCTGCCATCCCAATGCCAGGGGGCGGCACAATGAACCGATTCAAAGTCGGTGATAGTGTCATAAAAATCATAGAGCTCGATCCTAGCGCTCCTGTCGAAGCACCTCTCGGTGGCATACGTGGTGCAAGCGGATACCGCTACTGGACCATTCATGTGAACAACCTAGAAGAATGTGTAGCGACCATCGAAGCAGCTGGATACAAAGTCGTTGTGCCAGTAAAAAAGATTCGAGAAGGGATAGCCATTGCGATAGTGGAAGATCCAGACGCTAACTGGGTAGAATTATTGGAGAATAGTTAATAGAACAAGCGTAATACCACTACGCTGAGCATTAAATTACCTTAAGAGGGAGAAGGTTAAAGCGGTATTTCCTATCTTAAATTTGAGAAACGCAGACGCGTTTTTTGGAGTAAAAAAAAAGGATTCAAATGAATCCTTTTTTAAAAGCAGAAACTTTCCGGTAGGAATCAATTCCAGATATTGCGGGCTTTGAGTTCAATATCGAAACTGCCTCCACCTTCCTGGCCAACATGGATGATAAATGTTTCACTATCTGGATGGCTGTATCCCAGTGTTGGCATACCAAACCCGGAAATATTTACAAAACTGACACTATTTCCAGTAATCTCTGTTAATTCCATTTCCATTGCGGATTCCGTTCTAGGCACAAAGCCGGGGTCCCATTGCTGGATATGCAGCACTAGAGAACCCTCCGCTTCCTCAATGGTAATCATTTCGAACATACTAGTAGCATCATTACCAGTCATTCTCACGGCAGCCATGAGCGAGTTACCCTCACTGGCAATCCAATTTTCTTCCAACTGATTGGGGCCAAGGTTACCGGCCCAATTACCTGTCATCCAGTCAAGTTGTTCTATAGAGGCTGCAGGACCGGCGGCAAGTGTGAAGCTACTCAGCAGGGATAATGTAAATATTACGATCAGTTTTTTCATTAGCTACTTACTCCATTGTCAGAATTTTTTTCATAATTTTAGCTATTTCACTTTCTCTAACCAGGGTTCCAGAGACTCCCAGTTCATGCGAAACATATGTGGTGCGCTATCGAGAATGGCTGCATTCAGATCGACACCGGCTTCGGTGAGCGCACTAACTGTCTCGTCGAAGCGGTCCGCCCAACCAAGCTGATCGGCGCCACCAATCCGTAAATAAACAGGGAACCCGGACAGCGGTCGGTTATCAACAACCGATGTAGCAAGTGCGGGCACGGCTACCACTCCCTTGTATTTTCCCGGGTTACGGCGCGCAATTTCCAGCGCTGACATGCCCCCGTTGGAAATACCGGCAAGTAGAGTTCTCCCTCTCTCTACATGGTCCCGTTTTTGTAACTCGACGATCAGCTGCTCTACCTTTGCATTGTTCTCACTCCCGCGGAACGCACGGTTGTTTGGCGATACGGGTACTGCAACTATCCAGCCACGCTCCGCAAATCCGCTGCCTAACCACATAGAAGTGTCTCTTGAGATCGAGGCATTACCAGGGCCTCCTCCCATCAGAACTAGCAGTGGCGCAGGAGAGCTTGTTGTTTCAGATGGCCTGACCATGAACACGAATAACACGGATTCATCAGCCAATGTAATGCGCTCCTGGGCATCAGTGATCATAGGAAGGGAAAATACGAGTAGACCTAACAGCAGAATCGTATTTTTCATTATTTTCTCCTGCTGTTTCACCACAATCAATCCGAAGATATTTCGCGCTGCTTATACACTTTGGCAAATCTTTCGTGTAATCGGCGCATGCCTCCGAGCCAGCGATCATAATCATCCGTCTTGCGCCGCATGTAGGTTAGCACCTCCGGATGGGGCAATACTAGAAAACGCTCTTCGCTTAAAGTCTCAATAACCGTGTCTGCGAGCTGTTCTGGTTCCAGCATTCCATCAAGGCCCGCCACACCGCCGTCTCCACCGGCTGTCATGTTAGTCCGCACGGCCTGAGGACAAAGCACGGAGACTTTAATGCCGCGATTACCGTAAGTTATGGATAACCATTCGGCGAATCCGATAGCGGCATGTTTAGTCGTGGAATATGGCGCCGAACCGACCTGATTTAAAAGACCTGCCGCAGATGAGGTGTTCAGTAGATACCCCTGGCCCCTCTCGAGCATAGAAGGCAATACTGATCTCGCTGCAAAGACATGGGACATAACATTGATTTCCCAAATTCGTTGCCAATTTCCCGTTGAAACGGTTTCACCACCAGCCGTAAAAATGCCAGCGTTGGAACAAAACAGATCAATATGTCCGAATTGTTCTAATGTATTATTGGCTAGGTTTTCGATTTCTTCTTCCTTTGCCACATCACATATAATGCCGACCGCAGTAGTTTTTGACGAAATATCTTTTACCGTAGCATCAATACCCGACTGATCAATATCGGAAACTATGACCGCGCCAGCTCCTTCTATGGCAAACCGTTCACAAAGTGCCTTACCAATGCCACTTGCTCCGCCCGTGACTACTACTACCTTGTCTTCTATCTGCATAAATTTTTTTCCTGGAAGATTTTAAGCGGATGCCATCTTTCCTAGACGCTTGTTTATAATCGCGTCCGCCTCTTCTACGATACGGGTAATTAATTCCTCGCAGCTGGGTATGTCATCAATAAGTCCGACAACCATTCCTGCCGACCAGATACCGTTATCAAGATCTCCGCTTTCGAAAAGTTCTCGACCTTTAACACCAGCTACTAGCGCCTGTATGTCCTCGAATTTTGTTGCACCAGGCTTCGCTTCTATCTCCAATACCTGATCTGCGACATTGTTTTTGAACACGCGCGCCGTATTGCTCAACGTTCTATAAATAAGCGAAGTGTCGAGCTCGGAAGCCTCCACCATTTTCTGTTTTACTTTTTCGTGAATAGGCGCTTCCTTGGTCACCATAAACCGGGTACCCATATTCACGCCATCCGCCCCCATTGCCAGGGCAGCTGCTAAACCGCGACCATCACCTAAACCACCAGAAGCAAGGAAAGGAATCTTCAGTCGACGAGCTGCTAATGGCAACAAAATCATATTGGTCACATCGTCTTCGCCGGGGTGACCGGCACACTCGAACCCATCAACACTCACCATATCACAACCGATACGCTCAGCCTTTAAGGAATGGCGAATGGAAGTACACTTATGGATAACAGTGATACCTGCTCCCTTGAATAATGGGAGAAACGGCTCTGGGTTACGCCCAGCGGTCTCCACAATCTTAATACCCGAATCCACAATGGCCTGGGCGTACTCTTCATAAGGTACCGGTTTGATAGTAGGGAGTATCGTCAGATTCACCGCGAAAGGTTTATCGGTCATCTCTCGGCAAAGCGCTATTTCCTTAACCAGGTCTTCCGGCGTCGGTTGAGTTAGACCAGTAATAATACCGAGCCCGCCAGCGTTGGACACAGCCGAAGCTAACCCAGCTAGGCCAACCCATTGCATGCCCCCCTGCACAACCGGGTGCTTGATACCTAGCATTTCAGTGATTCTAGTTTGCATACGCTAATACCTCTTCCATCCCTGCATTGATGCGTCTTGGGAATAAGTCTAACGGCCGACTTATATTAATGGCTCCAGGGAAATGGACGGCTAGTTTACGTTGTCTTCGACTAGGGTGCAAAGACGAGGATTTAGCGAGTTGTCTATGCTATATTTCATCGCTTTTGAATAGTTCGTCTCTAAAAAAGCTCTAAAGAAACTGCCGTACAATAGAGATAATAAGACGAATTATCAGCCCCTAGAGGCTCTATCTACCAACAAGAGCCTTACGGAAGCACTAAAATATGGAGCATCATGTTATGAAGGTGGAAGGACACATGTTACGCAAAATACTCGTTTTTGGTATTACCTCAACAGTCGTATTGGCTGAATTGCCTGCTTTGGCGCAACAACAGAGCGGTCAGCAAGCCATAGAAGAGATAGAAATTTTTGCAAATAATCGCCGTGCTGAGGGGCTAACCGATGTAAATGCTGCTGTCAGCGTAATTAACGAAGAAGAACTCGATTTAATCGGGCATAGCCATTATCAGGAAGCGCTAACAAGGGTTCCTGGATTTAGTGGTAACAGGAATAATGGCCAGGAAAGCTTGATGGCTATTCGGTCACCCGTTCTTACCGGAGCCGGTGCATGCGGAGCTTTTTTGATAGCTGAGAATGGTATCCCAGTCCGGTCTGCAGGCTTCTGCAACGTTAACGAGATGTTTGATACTCATTCCGAATATGCACAAAGTATAGAGGTTATCAGAGGTCCAGCCAGTGCGTTTTGGGGCTCTAATGCGTTACATGGCCTAGTAAACGTTCGACTACCAAATCCAGGCGAAGTCGGCGAGCTGTCTCTAGAACGAGGGCCAAGAGGCTCATATCGAACAAAGGCTGCCTTTGGAACAGACAGTGGCAACTTTAAACAGTCTCTTTATTTGACCGGAGTGAATGAAGAAGGCTATCGCGATGACAGTGGCGTCGACCAACAAAAAGCATCTTGGTTGTATGAATACACGCTAGGAAATGGCGTAAAAATGGAGGGTGGTTTCACTTTCAACAATTTAAATCAAGAAACCGCCGGTTACGTCGCTGGAGCCAAAGCATACGAAGATAGCGATAAAAGAGACACAAACCCCAATCCAGAAGCCTACCGAGATAGCCAAAGTATTCGGGCATGGACAAGATTTACCATGGAATCTGGAGATTGGGAGATCACCGCGACACCTTATTTTCGTGAAGTAAACATGAACTTTGTTCAACACTATCTGCCTGGGCAACCTATTGAAGATACAGAACATCGGAGTCTAGGAATTCAGCTTGCTGCTTATCGTGAACTTAATAATGACTCAAGTTTTTCGTGGGGAATAGATGCCGAAAGCACTGATGGAAGCTTAAAAGAAATGCAACCAAACGCTACCACAGGTTCACTCTTCGTGCGAAAAACCATCCCTCAAGGTATGCATTATGACTACGAAGTTGAAATAAGCCAGTTTGCATTGTTCGCCAATTATGAAACTGCTTTGACAGATCGTCTGGATCTTTCCATCGGAGCCCGACTCGAACGAATAGACTATGAGTATGATAACCTAATGATAGATGGCCGTACTGATGCGCAAGGAGTCGCATGTGGTTTTGGTGGGTGCCGTTTTAGTAGACCAGCTGATCGCGATGATGATTTCAGCGATATATCCCCAAAGATCGGATTGAGCTATGAGCTAAATGAAAATCACAGCCTTTTCATGAGAGCTCAACGCGGTATTCGTGCTCCGCAAGCTACTGAGCTCTACCGCTTGCAAGGAAGTCAAACTGTTGCAGATCTCGACTCTATCGAACTTGATAGCTATGAAGTAGCCTTACAAGGAGCTGGCAGCAACTGGGACTACTCTGCGTCCCTTTATTCGATGGATAAGGAAAATGAGATTCTAAGAGATAGTGATCGTATGAATTTGAATGGAAGTCATACTAAGCACCAGGGTTTCGAGTTAGCTCTTGGATACGACCTGAGCGACACACTATCACTTCGTGGGGTTTTTAATCTGGCTGATCACACTTATGAAAATGATCTTGTATCTGGTGGAATAAATATTAACGGGAACGATATTGATACTTCTCCTAATCAATTTGGAAATCTTCGCTTAGTATATAGGCCTGCCAATAGCCTTCTGGCAGAATTAGAGCTGGTGCACATGGGTGATTACTATACTAACCCTGAAAACACGGCTTCTTATGACGGCCATGACCTCCTAAACCTTCGTGTACAGTATGATGTAAGTGACGACTTTATGGTCTATCTCAATGTCCTAAACCTGGCCGACGAAGAATATGCAGAACGCGCCGATTGGAGCGGTTGGGTTAAGGATCGATACTTCCCTGGCGAACCAATTCGAGCCTTCATCGGTTTTACTTGGAAATACCGATAGCGAATCAATCCCAGACTCAAAAAAATGCCGACACCACGTCGGCATTTTTCCGAAGAGGATTGATCTAAGCATCTATTAAGCTATGCCTGATAACGCTGAAAAAATCGAATCACCAGACTACCAAGATCTACTGAACTATTTTTCTAAAAGCGATTCAGCGGCTCCCAAACCTATCTCCCATCCTGATAAAGAAGTAAACAGGATCGCAAAGGAAAGTGAACGCGAACTGCGCAAGGCAGCCGTGCTATTACCTGTAACCAGGCAGCATTCTGATACTGGGAGCAATCTCGTACTCACGGTTCGTTCAGAAAATCTCAAGAGTCATGCAGGACAAATTAGTTTGCCCGGCGGAACACAGGAAGATCATGATGTGGATGCAGTCGCTACTGCATTGCGTGAAAGCGAAGAAGAAATTGGATTACCGCCTCACCACGTCGAGATTATCGGAAAGCTGGGAGACCTAGCTCTTCCCTCAGGATTTTTCGTTACCCCTATCGTGGGAATCATTGAACCAAATCTTTCTTTCACTCCCTCCCCAGTCGAGGTGGCTGACATATTCCAAGTTCCGCTAGAGCTGATACTGAATGTTACTGCCTACACACATTCAACAATGGTCTTTAATGACAAGCCGCATGTAATACTTGAACTAAAATTCGAAGATTATCGTATCTGGGGAGCTACAGCGGCAATCCTCTACCATCTGGCTACTGAGGTGAGTAGTCAAATTAAGTGAATCTTTAAGCGTGGATAACAGCAGCCGTCTATATCCGGTAATTAAACAGTTATAGTGCTGCCCAGTCTGGGAAACCGCTCAGCACATCGAAAGCCAAATGGCCTAACGTATACACGAATACCGTTAGCAGAAATACGGATAAGATATCCAACCAAATTCCCGCAATAACCATTTTCATAATGGGTATCCTTCCTGATCCATAAACAATTGCATTGGGAGGAGTGGATACAGGCAACATGAAGGCACACGAGGCTGCTAACGTTGTAGGAATAAGCAATAAAAAAGGATGAGCTTCTATGGCCTGGGACAGGCTTGCCATCATGGGTAAGGACAAGGAAATCGTCGCCGTGTTAGAAGCGACCTCAGTCAATCCGGTGATAAATGTTACAGTACTAATTACGATAACCAGTGGGCTCGCGTCCCCCAGCAGCACTGCAAGTTGTGTAGCTACGTAACCTGATAATCCCGAGGTGGTGAAACCTTTGGCAATCGCCAGTCCCCCACCAAACAGCAACAATATTCCCCATGGTATTTTCTTCGCGTCATCCCAATCCATCAACCGACCACCTATTTGTTTGCTGGCCGGAATCATGAACAGGGTCAGAGCCACCCCGATAGAAACTGTACCATCATCAATCATGTAGCCCACTGGAGAAGATCCAATTGAGACTAACAAAGAATCCAGATAGTGGCTCCACCCAAAAATATCAATGTCTTCTCCGAGTAAACGTTCTTTCCGAGTCATCAACAAAATAGCAAACATACTAAACACTGTTGTTACACGTTTCTCTTCTGTACTCATCGGTCCCAGTTTCTTTATCTCATTATGAATAAAATCACGTCCACTGAACGGTGTTGATGGAGGTAATGGAAAAACTAGCCGAGTAAGTAGGAGCCAAGCTAAAAGCATGTAGACCGCGCTCATAGGGAGAGCGAACAACAGCCAAGTGGAAAACGTGATTTCCGGCGCCTCCGGAAAAAGCGTGGGCAACTGTGCAAGAAGCATAGCATTCGGAGGAGTCCCTATCAGTGTCGTAAACCCTCCAATAGAAGCTCCATAGGCGATGCCCAAAAGCAAGGTGAGCGAAAAATTGCTGGACCGGATATCGACTACTCCTCCACCCGTTTCAATTTTACGATTTAGCTCTTCATACAATAAAACCAGGGACATCCCCATTGGCATCATCATGATGGCTGTCGCCGTGTTGGACAACCACATAGAAAGAAACCCTGTAGCCACCATAAATCCTAATACAAGACGGTGGGGCTGGCCGCCAATGGCCCTCAGGACGTTCAAGGCTATGCGCCTATGTAGATTCCATTTTTCAACCACCACTGCAATCATGAAGCCGCCCATGAACAATAGGATGACCCAATCCATGTACTGATTCGCCACGTTAGGAAAAATAATGTCGAAATCACTTGCGGAAAATCCGTCGGCAAAAGTGGCAGTTTCGAGATCAATTTGCCTTGCTGCTGATAGTTCCCGACCACGCATGATTCCCATTAATGGAAAGAGCACAATGGGCAACAAAGCGGTGGCAGATAGCGGTATAGCTTCTGTAATCCACCAGATCGCCATAAGCAAAATAATCGCCGCCATGCGCGTGACTGCCGGATTGCCAGGATCCAAGTCTACAAACAAAAGCATGAACACAAATACCAGAGGCCCCAGCCAGAGACCTATCCTGCTTCGTGTAGGCACAACGGTAGAGTTCACTGTTACCGGTTCAGTAGCGCTCATCATAAAACCCTTTGGGAGACTTATTCCGTGTTTGCAGATGCTGTTAGAAAATTTCTTCGAAAAAATTCGCTAACGCCTGATAGGCCCGCCTTTCCGCCAACTCACTGTAAACGGTTCCAAAGGCGGGATTATTAGCCGCTGGGTTGGTAAACGCATGCATAGTGCTCCCATAGGCATGGATTTGCCAATCAACGCCAGCTTCAGTCATCTCCGTCTCGAAATCCAGCACCTGTTCTGGCGGTACCATCGGATCGTCGTGACCATGCAGACACAGCACCCTAGCGTTAATATCTTCGTTCGGCAGATCTCCGGCCGCTAAAATTCCATGAATGCTGGCCACTCCCAGCACCTCCGCCCCTGAGCGTGCGAGCTCAAGCACACACATACCTCCAAAACAGTAGCCCATAGCTGCTACCCGGGACGCATCAACTTGTGGGATGCTGCATCCTGCACTTAAGGCGGAGTTGACGCGTTGCCTGAGCTTGTCCCTGTCGGAAGCTAGCGGATTCATTAGAGAGGAATTCAACTCTGCATCTCCATCAGCTCCAAACACTCCCTTTCCATACATGTCCAGGGCAAACCCTATGTAACCCATTTCAGCTATCCGTTCAGCCGCTCTGCAGGCAAATTCTCTTCTACCACTCCAGTCATGAGAGACCAATACCAAAGGTTTCTGCGACTCAGATTCCTCATAAGCAATGTAGGCCTCAAGAATCGTATCGCTATCACCGTAATCCATATTTTGAGTAATCATTCCGCCTTCCTATATTTTCTTCTACTACTATCTAATCTATTCGAAATTAAGAGGGATACCTGCCCTCTTTTATTTATTTTCTTTTAAAACACCATCCCCGGTACAATATATTTCTGTAAGAAAAGTGCCCAGCTATAACAACTCAAGTATAGCCTCAGCTGAACTCACCTTGATCTCGCCAGGAGCCTCAATGGCCAAATGACTAACAGTGCCATTTTCAACGATCATACCGAATCGCGTTGCTCGAGTACCCATCCCAAACCCACTGGCATTGAGTTCCAAACCAAGTGCACTGGTGAACTCACCATTGCCATCAGCCAACATTAAAATCTCATCAGCATTTTGCGCCTTTCCCCAAGCGCCCATGACGAAAGCATCATTTACAGCCATACAGGCAATGGTGTCCACACCTTTGGCTTTTATCGCATCTGAGTTAACGACAAATCCGGGTAAGTGGGTTATGGAACAGCCGGGGGTGAAGGCCCCTGGCACAGCAAAAAATACTACCTTCTTGCCACCAAAGACATCGTCACTACTAAGGTCTTGAGGGCCCTCTGCAGTCATCACCTTAAAATTTGCTTCGGGAACCTTGTCCCCAACTTGGATCGTCATGTTATTACTCCTATTAGTAAATTTTGTGCCTGGCGGTGTTAGCAAAACCACCCATACATGATCATGATCTGGCTTCTCGCTTCTTTCCTTCTAGAGTGCCAGCTTAGCGGTTAAAGGACAACTTGCCGCCAATAACCGATTCAATCCAGTCTAGATGTTGGGTAACCCGTTCGTAAATCGCTACAGAGCCATATTTACCCTGGGTTTCTTCAGAAAAATCCGAACCCTCGATCTCTCCAATAGCTATTCCAGCCAACCGGTATCCTGTCTCAGTTTCCAACAGTGCTGGTCCACCGCTGTCTCCGAGGCCTGGCAATCCTTCCAAGTCGATCGCCTGCCCGGAGAGTTCCCGTGGATCATCAAAAACTATACGGAGACGGCGATTGGCAAGAGTTATGCGATTGCGCGCTCGACGCAAAGTGCCATCATCATACTGTCGTCCAGTGGTGCCAAGACCGAAGAAACCCCAGCCAACTAAACTTATCTCTGCTCCGAGTTCGTCCTCGTCCATTTGCAGCAGGATCGGGCGAGGCACATTAGCCGGATTCTGGAACCGCACTAATGCAAGATCCACTTCAATACCCGGTGATTGCTTATAATCAGGGTGAATAATCAGGCTGTCGATCTCTCGAGTTCGTCCTCCGACTTGGACAGAGAATCGTTGCCCGTTCCCTATAGTTTCAGCGAGCGTAGTTTCTTCCGTGCAATGCGCCGCCGTGATAGCCCATTGCCGATGAATGACAGTGGCAACGCATACCTTGCGATTACCCCGTTGTTCGAGGTAAAAGACGGAGGGAAAATCACTGGGTCTGACCGTATAACGGTTAGGCGCCACATCATGGCGAATGATTATCGCCTGACTGCTGAAACTCAGAAGACCTGTAATTAACAGAATGAGGCCAGCCTTAATTTTCAACGCAGTTAATCCTTCGCGTGTCGGTGCTGAGCATGTCGTAAAGGCCGCAGATTTGGTTTATAGCGTGGTTTTTTTGACAAGCGGAAAAGCTTGACTACGCGATGCAGGATTAGCAAAGTAGCCATAATAATAAATCCCACGATCAGAGCAGCCAGCCATTGCTCGGCAGTCCAGCCCGATACATCAATTAAGCTTGATAACATGAATTTTGTCTTCTCGCCTTAATTAATGAGTTCCGGCAGGTCATTATGCGTCATTAGCAAGATCAGATACTAGCTGTTCGATACTCTGGATACGTTCCCAAGGATCATCTATTTCGAGTAGTTGCTGTTTCTGTTCAATTTCAATGGGAATAAGCTCGCTTAAGCGCCAACCCAAGTCCCATAAATTATTATAATCAATAATCAATTTTTTCTGCTCAACCAGAGGGTGGCTTTCCAGATTCTGCAGTAAATCCGCTAACGCGGTGTATTGATCATCCAAGGGAATTGTTTCCCTGCCAACATTGTCAGTTTCATTGAATTGAACATTCCCCTGTAGCACTCCAGAGTCACTCTGCCAGCAATCCTCGATACTGAACTTGGCTGAACCTTCGACTGTAATTCCCAGCAGTCCGTTCTCCAACTGATCCCAGTCGATAATATTGGAGTAGGTTCCCGTTCGGTGAATGGTTTGGTTTGTACCTTCCTGGATAACTTCTTCCCCCTCCTTCAACAAACAGATACCAAAGCCGCTACTAGTGCGCATGCAATGGGTGACGAGATCGATATATCGCCGTTCGAATATTTGCAGATTTAACCTGCCTCTGGGAAACATAACGACGCGAAGGGGGAAAAGGGGAATTTGTTGGGTTTCGGTCATTCCTAAGCATCAGTTAATTTTAAAAATAATCGATAACGGGCAGGAAACTGCTACTTACAAGGTCAGCAGTTACGGCCCATTTTGTAACGCTTGCTGCAGTTTTGTATGAATATCACCGAAACTGCCATTACTCATTATCACAATATGGTCGCCGGGCTGACAATTATCTTTCAGGAAAGCAATAATCTGATCTACCTGGGAAAATGCATGACCAGGCACTTTGCTGTCCCGAATCAACATATCGAAATCGATCTTTGCGTCTTTTGGTTTAAACCAAACCAGCATATCGGCGGCCTGGCAGGCAATATTGAGTTCATGCTGATGGGTTCCGAGCTTCATAGTGTTGGAACGTGGCTCGATTACGCCAATCAATCGAGACGGCCCCTCTTCGGATTCCAGTTTTGCTGCCATCCCCTGCAGGGTCATTTTAATAGCAGTGGGATGATGAGCAAAATCGTCGTAAACCTTAATTCCATTGACAACACCACACAATTCCATGCGACGTTTGACACCCTTGAATTCCATTAGAGCATGACATGCCGTGGCTATCTCAAGGCCTACATGATGAGCAGCTGCCAACGCTGTCATAGCATTCTTTACATTGTGAATACCAGTCAATTCCCAGCTCACGACAGTCCTGTTTGTAACTTCACCAGCGGAACCCTGGCCATACTTGATCAGCTCAAACTCACTACCTTGCTTGTCTTTTATCAATGCATTCCAAAAAACACCATCGGTCATAGCAAGTTTCTTACAGACCGCATCGGGAACTGCAATGCCAAATCGCTGATGAGGCGTCCAGCAACCCATCTGTAATAACGCTTCGATGGATGGATCATCATGAGGATAAATAATCAACCCGTTACCTGGTACAGTTCTTACCAGGTGATGAAACTGCTTTTTGATCGCGTCAAGATCTTCGAATATATCAGCATGGTCATACTCAAGGTTGTTGAGTATTGCAGTACGTGGGGCATAGTGTACAAACTTTGAGCGCTTGTCGAAAAAAGCGCTGTCATACTCATCAGCCTCCACAACAAAAAAGGGTGAATCTCCCATACTGGCAGACATGGGCAAGTTATTGGTCACTCCCCCGATCAAGTAGCCAGGCTTCATTCCGGCATAATCAAGCATCCAGGCGAGCATGGCACTTGTAGTAGTCTTACCATGGGTACCCGCCACGCCGAGAACCCATTTATCATTCAGAACAAACTGGGATAACCACTGTGGCCCGGAAGTATAATTCAGGCCTTCATTGAGTACGTATTCGACGGAAGGATTACCACGAGAGAGAGCATTTCCGATGATCACCAAATCGGGAGGCGGCTCCATGTGTTCCGGTTGGAACCCTTCCTGAAGAACAATTCCCTGTTGTTCCAGCTGGGTACTCATAGGCGGATACACGTTCGCGTCGCTACCACTGACACGGTATCCTAATTGTTTGGCCAGCACCGCCAGGCTACCCATAAAGGTGCCACAAATACCTAGAATATGAATGTGCATCTATACCTCAAATTCATGAACGACTGCCGGGTATGGTTACGTGTTTATAGCAAAAAAATTCGGTAGCATTAGCGGGCGTTCTCATTCAGGTTTCTATTATGTCAAACCCTCCAACCGAATTCTGGGATTTTTCACTCAATTTGTATACCAAGCCTGGAGTCTCTGAGGCTTGCTTACAGTTACAGAATTCCTTTGGACTGGATGTAAACCTTGTATTGTTCTGCCTCTGGTTTGGTCACAAAAACGGCAAGCTTAAAAAGGATATCTTACAAAAGGCATTAATGTTTTCTCAGCCCTGGAAAAAAGAAGTGGTGCAGCCACTTCGAGACACAAGAACCTGGATGAAAGCATCACATCAATATTTTTCAAAGACAAACGATTCACAATTCGACAAACTGCGGGAACGCATTAAGCTCGATGAATTTGCGGCAGAAAAATACCAGCAGCAAGTTCTGGAAGCGTACGCGCTGGCGGACGAATTACCATCGGAGAAGATCGGTTTTAAAGCGGCCGAAGAAAACCTTAACCGTTACCTAGCAGCTATCGGGATACAAAGAGAAACATCTATGAATGCGTTGCTGCTCAAAATAAACCGTGCTTCCGATTCAATTTAAGACAACCGCACAGGCATTTCCACCTTGCAAAATAAATGAGAAGCTAATCGCTGGCTTATTCAGTGTCCTTTTAAGAGGTTATTGCTGAGCAGCTAGATCAATTACCACGTCCCAGTTAAACCGCACGAAACGATGGAGCTCACTGATGAGGATTCGCTCCTGGTCACTGTGCGCACCGAAACCCAGTGCCGCATCTTCGCGATCAATGGCTGGCCCGATACCGTAACACTGGATGCCCCGATTACGAAGATAGGCCATATCGGTAGCCCCAGTGCTCATAGTAGGCAATGTTATAACCCCGTAGTGCTTATTAATGCCTGCCTCAATAGCAGCAAAAGCTTCAGTGTTTAAGCTGGCTTGACCTCGAGGCCTGGTATTCCTTCGGCCTAAACTCACTTCCACTACGGTATCTCCTACTATGCGCCGAATTTCTTCGAGAAACTGGGGAATGTCTTCATCGGGCAGTGCTCGAAAGTCGACGCTCGCGCGTGCTTCAGAAGGTATTACGTTAATCCGGTAACCTGCATCG
>Ga0207965_1000133_pt1 | contig 19987 bp, 22 predicted proteins | sample Knorr_S23_td_O2m_FD_185609 | JGI IMG/M metagenome (GOLD analysis project Ga0207965, IMG submission 185609) | Marine microbial communities from Southern Atlantic Ocean transect - Knorr_S23_td_O2min_ad_571m_LV (SPAdes) (version 2) | ecosystem: Environmental > Aquatic > Marine > Oceanic | place...
CGACCTCGTTCATCTTCTGGCGCGCTTGGGACTTGTCTCCCATCGAGCTGATCTGCTCGGGGGTAGGTCCAATGAACTCCAAGCCAGATTGGACACAGATCTCACTGAATTCAGCATTCTCTGAGAGAAAGCCATACCCAGGGTGAATCGCCTCGGCACCTGTGACCTCTGCCGCAGCAATGATCCGTGGAATATTTAAATAGCTATCGACCGGCGGCGCTTCGCCGATACAGACATCTTCGTCTGCAAACCGGACATGTAGAGATTCTCGATCAGCCTCAGAGTACACGGCAACTGTTTGTACTCCCAATTCATGGCAAGCCCGTATGATCCGAAGCGCAATCTCCCCACGGTTCGCTATCAGAACCTTCTCGAACAAGAGTGCCTCGGTTAGGCCGGATCCACGAGGAAGAGTACCTGACCATATTCGACTGGCTGGGCGTTCTCCACGCAGATTTCGACAATGGTGCCTGCCACCTCTGATTCCAACTCGTTCATCAATTTCATGGCTTCGATGATACAGAGCCCATCTCCAGGCTTGACCTCAGCACCAATTTCCACGTAGGAGGGAGCATCCGGAGTAGGGGCTAAGTAAAATGTACCTACCATCGGTGAGTTTACTTCAATCAGGTTATTCGACTTCGCATCGAAACTAGTTGGTGAATCCTGAACCAGAGGATCTGCAGAAATATCTTGCACATCTTGGGAAGCTGGTGACCCAACAGTAACCGGCTGGATTGGAGTTTTCCCTAGCCGGATACGGGTGCCACCACGTTCGATTTCTAGCGAGTCAATATCGCTATCATCGAGAACCTTTATAAGGCGCTCGATTAGATCTGGATCAATCATTTATTTACCCGCGACAGGTATTTGTCTTCCCGACGATCAATTTTTAGGATGTCACCCTCTTCGACGAAAAGTGGCACTTGAATCTCAACTCCGGTTTCAAGCGTCGCACCCTTAGTAGCGCCTTGTGCGGTATCTCCCTTGAATCCTGGATCAGTCTTAGTAACTAGGAGCTCGACAAATTGGGGTAGCTCCACGCTAATCACAGCTCCATCGTGGACCAACCCCTCGCACTCCATGTTTTCCTTGAGATATCTCAATTGGTCTTCACCGAGGAGATTACGGGCGATTGGGATCATCTCATACGTACCGGTGTCCATGAAGTAATACAGGTCACCATCAGTATAGCTGTAATTCACTGGATGCCGCTCTAGCCGGATATCATTGACCTTTTCACCCGCCCTGTAGGTCTTATCGACAACGGCACCTGAAAGCACGTTCTTGAGCTTAGTGCGTACAAAAGCACCTCCCTTACCCGGCTTTACATGCTGAAAGTAGGTAATCGCCCAGAGGTTCCCATCAATGTCGAGAACCATTCCGTTTCGGAAATCAGCGGTGCTCGCCATGCAGCCTCGCTTCTGGGAGTCTAGTCTTTTGCCAGTGGACGATTAAGAATCTCTACCGCTGTAACTTAGCCACAAGGCCTTGAAGGCCTAGAAGATAGCTATGGAGGCCAAAGCCATAAACCATACCCGCAGCAACAGGGGCAAGATAAGAATGCCGGCGAAAACGCTCACGGGCTGTGGTATTCGAAAGGTGAACCTCAACAAAAGACCTCTCCACACCCACGAAAGCGTCCCTAAGCGCGATTGAAGTATGAGTGTACGCACCTGGATTAATTAAGAAGCCCTCAACCTCCGGAGCCATACGCTCAATATAATCAATCAATTCGCCTTCATGGTTAGACTGGAACACCGTAATCTCAACTCCCAACTCATTTGCCGTTTTCTGCAAGTGGTCATTGATATCTTCAAGTGTGTCGGTCCCATAAACTTCCGGCTCCCTTTTACCCAGTGACCGGAGATTCGGACCGTGAATGACTGCAATTTTCATGAATCGACTGGTCCGGTTGTAGGGTCAAACTCCAATAGGTTTCGGAAGTATAGTCCAATCGTCGAACTATCCTCCACAATCTCTTCACTCGACCCCTGTGGATTTTCAACTTCGTCTTCAAGTTCAGCCAGCCGTGCACGAAGTAAGGCATCATCCGGATCTAGGCTAGCGAGTTGTCGGAAAATCTCGATAGCCTTCCCGATCGATCCTTGTTGGACAAAGAGTTCAGCCATCGTACGTGTTTGGATTGGCTCGGAATGTTCCGGCCCTGTACTACTGCGAACCCTCTCCGGCTCAACCTGAACTTCGAGTGAATCAGACAAAGAGACTCCGAAAACGAGGGAAAGAGGAAACTCGCAATATGACTACTGGTGAAGCGAAAAATACGAATATCTTGGAAATAGTGTCAACGAACTAAGGTTAGGGATAATCCACGGAGATAGTGGAGACATGATCCCCTTGTGAAGATTTCCGCTAGGGCTTCCGTTGAGAGGTGCTCAGGGAGCGGTTATCGTTCTCGTTCGTTTATTAGTGCTTTTCGCTTATCCCAGGTCTTCAGGGAAACGCTTTGTTATGATGCGTCAGATGCGATCGGCGACGAAACCGATCATGATTGTTACTGCATTAGCGTTCGGCGCCCTCATGGTCTTCGAGTGGGGGATGGATGCCAGCGGGCGGAGTTCTGGTGGCCTGGGTGAGATCGGTCGAGTTAACTCAGATGCAGTAATGTATGCTGAGTATATGGCGGCATACCGAAATCTCTATGACGAAATTCAAGCCTCACAAGAAGAGCCTATTTCCTCTCAGCAGAATACGGAAATAGAGGATGCAGCATTCGATGAAGTGGTCAACCAACTTCTAATTCGCCAGGAACTCCGACGCCGCGGCATTGGAGTAAGTGATCTAGAGATTAGCCAAGCAGCCCTGCTGAGTCCGCCCGGCGAGCTACGCCCGCAGTTTACAGATGAGGAAGGACAGTTTGACTTCAACGGTTACCAAATATTCTTGGCCACCTTGCCACCTGAGCAACTTCTCCTTCTGGAAGCGTACTATCGGGACGTGATCCCTCGGGGCAAGCTGCTCAGGCAGGTGTCAGCGGGGATTTACCTGAGTGACGCTGAACTTTGGCAACTCTGGAATGATCAAAATGAACAGGTTGAAGTTCGCTATCTGGCCTTCGATCCTGCTAACCGCTACGAAGATGGGCAATTCTCAATTCCTGATTCTGACATCGAAGACTATTACCGAGATCAACAGGAGGAATTCGAGGTTCCGGCAAGAGCAGCCGTGAAGGTCGTCGTCTTAGATAAGACCCCAACGACTGCTGACACAGCGGCATCGGGCGAGCGAGCCGCCGAAATTCGGCAGGAGTTATTGGACGGAGCAGACTTCGCAGAAACCGCTCAGCAGGCCTCGGCAGATCAAGGAAGTGCCCAGTTAGGTGGAGAACTCGGGGTATTTCCGAAAGGCAGAATGACTGGAGCTTTTGACAGCACTGTCTTCTCAACTCCAGCAGGAGAGCTTACAGATCCGATACAAACCGCCTTTGGATTCCACGTCATCGAAATCCAGGAGCGGTGGGGCCAAGACAGTGCTCAAGCGCGACACATCCTAGTTCCGATAGAGCGCACTGACGAAAGCGAAATTGCCCTATTGACTCTGGCTGATTCGATCGAGGATCTAGGAGAGTCAATGGTGATGGAAGACGTAGGCACCACGGCGAGTGTCAGTGTTCAAACTGTAGACATCTCACAGAACTTTCCGTTCCTGGTAGGAGCCGGACAGATTTCGGAAGGAGCCGATTGGGTATTTGAGGAGGCTTCAGCCGGCGACATCAGCCCTGTCTTCGAGACAGCACAGGCCTTCTATATGCTGGAATTGGTGAGCTCTGAACCCGAAGGGGTCTTGCCTTTGGAACAGGCACGGGCCGCGATCGAGTCTACCCTATTATTCGAGAGCAAGATGTCGCAGGCCAGGATTGACGGTCAGGCAGCAGTGGCACGAATCCGCTCCGGGGAAACACTTGAAGACATCGCAGCAGACTTGGGACTAGAAATACGTGATACCGGACTGTTCTCGCGCAGTAGCTTTGTTCCAGGACTAGGTAGGCAAAATACTGCCATTGGAGCAGCCTTTGGGCTCCGATCTGGCGAAGTCAGTGAAGTGGTCACGACACCGACGAACGCGTTTATTCTAGATTTGGTCGGTTATGTCCCTGCCGACTCTGCGGCTTGGATTAGTCAGCGAGTCGAACAGCGGCAAACTCAAGTATTGATTCTGCAACAGCAACGCCTACAAGAGTGGGTCGATGCACTTCGGACTGCAGCTCGAATTGTAGATCGTCGCGATGAAGTGCTAGCCCCGGCCGATGAAGATGTTGTTCAACTGCCTATGGTGTTCTAGAAAGAGGATGCTGGGGTACCAATAGAAAAAATCAGGGCTGAGACATTATGCTTTCTAAGGTCTCAGCCCTGATTTTCTTTCGGCTATGGGGCACCGGTTGGTCAGTCGTCGCTTAAGCTCCTTGGCCCATCATCTATCGCAGAGTCATCTTCATCACCCTGATCCTCCTCGTCTTCGGTCTCTCCGGGTGGGTAAGTCGTCTTATGGATCTGCCGATCGGGATGCTCGAGCTCGGTCTTAATCTCGCTAACAGAACTCTTGAACTCCCGGATCCCCTTTCCAAGTGACGATCCTATTTCTGGCAGTCGCTTTGCTCCGAACAACAGCAATACGACCGTGAAGATCAAAATCATTTCCCACATTCCAAATCCGCCAAAACCCATATCTCAGAACCTCCATCGGGGCTTAGCCCCGCAAGTTTCTCTTAGCTTCTTCATACTTTCGAAAGCAAATGATCAGATCAATGATCGTGCAATCATCGCAACAACCGAGATTCCGACCAATGTTAGCACATTCAGGGTAATCGAGATCGGACCCAGTGTGAATGCAATAGCTATTAAGTCGACCGACAAAGGACCGAGTGAAGCTTCGACTGACGTGGTCAGAAAATCCCTAGCTGCACTATCGGGCAAGAACCACTCCGACAGCTTTGTGAATAGTCCACCGAGGAATAATCCCAATACTAAAGTCCAAATGAGGCGAACGATACTCCGCCTCCTAGTGTCAACAAGCATAACCAGGCTTCATCGTTGACGATCCACGACCCAGCTCACCGCATCACTTAAAGCACTGAGGGCTGGGTCCTCGGAGAGTCCCAACAGCGAGGACTGAGCCATTTGCGCGCAGCGATCTGCGTGCACTCGAGCGTACTCTAGCCCCCCTCTCTCTTCAACAATCCCAATAATCCTTGAGATGTCCTCATCGGAGGGGTTAGCAGTATCGAAAAAAGACCTTATCTGACGATGCTCACCTTCCGTGGTATTCGCGAGTGCCCCGACCAATGGGAGTGTGACCTTATGCTCACGTAGATCTTGGCCACTCGGCTTGCCCGTAATCGTCTCACAAGCCGTATAGTCGAGAAGGTCATCAGCTATCTGAAATGCCATCCCAAGGTGATTGCCATATTTAGCAAGCCGAGACTGATAGCTCGGAATTCCTGCTAGAGCACCCATTGCACAGGCCGCTGACATGAGTGATGCAGTCTTAGATCCTATCAACCTGTAGTAGTCGTCCTCTCCGAAGCTAAGTGCATCGTAAGACATGAGTTGGCGCATTTCGCCCACAGCCATCTCGTTCGCAGCTTGAGCAAGTACTTCCAATGCCGGAAGATTACCGAGCTTAGCAAGCTCGGTAACTCCCCGGGAATAAAGGTAGTCACCCATGATGATCGCTACTTGGTGGGTCCAGGAAGCGTTCACGGTAGGAAGCCCACGCCGGAGAACTGAGTGGTCTACCGCATCGTCATGCACCAGTGTCGCTAGATGGACAAGTTCTACGACAGCCGCCAACGTCAACGCCTCATCCGAAGCTTCGCCACCCACTCGGCTCGACAAAAGCACAAGAGTTGGGCGGAAGAGCTTCCCGCGTGTTAAGAAAAGGTGCTCATTCACCTGATCGATTAGTTCAAAATCTGAGACCACAATCCGGTGTAACTCAGTTGCTACAAGATCTAGGTCCTCTTTGACCAAATCCTGAATCGAGGAGAGCTCCTGAGGCTGAGACTTTACGAGTTGGTTCACACTTTTACCCACGACGATTGAAATCCGAGATCATACCGGACAAAGGATCCGTTTGACTTCCACCCTTTCAGAGCACCATCACATTCGTTCAAAGTTCTCCCACCCTTCCTTTTACTCATGGTGGCTAGGCTTTCGACTAGGTAACAGGATATTCACGACAGATCTTCCGGAACTTCCGCCCATCCCTCCCGGGTTTGCACATACTCATTGACCCGAAAGGATAGGACCCGTTTAGGATCTAGGTTAAGGAGGTCTAATCTGCTCTCCGAGCCTGGAAGCACAAGGGCGTCCGGAGCCATCCCAATCACTTCAATTTCAACTATTTCTCCAGCCATCTCAGATACTGCTTGAGTAATCTCTTCGTATACAGCCGTGGGCGTGGTCCTCATTGTGTCTTCTATGTTCATTGAGATTTGGGCTTGTTCCCTCTGGTGCAGATAAAGTCCAAGAGCCCGAACACCTGAAAACCCACCGTCACGCTCACGGACCTTAGACGCGATCACCTTTGCTTGTTCTTCATCGATCCCAGCTACAAGAACGTTCCACGCCAATAGCACATCTCTTGCCCCCACACAGGTAGCGCCTGCCGTTGTATGTGGAAATTTCGCTGAACTTGGTAAATCAGGTTTGCGGTTTTCGTGGAAACCGTCCTGGAGCGCCTCGATCCCACCCCGCCTGAGTTCCGCGAGTCCACGACCCGGAGGATTTGATGCCTCACCATAGAAAAATATGGGCACACCCAAAGACGCAATAGCCTGACCAACCTCATGAGCAGCAGCGATGGCATCGCTCATAAGAAGTCCGCGAAGAGGCACAAAAGGAAGCACATCAAGTGCGCCGATACGTGGATGCAGACCACGGTGCCGACTAAGATCAAATTCCCGGACTGCGAACTCAGCTGCGGCTATGGAAGCAGATATCACTGACCGAGGATCACCTATGTACGTGACAACGGACCGATGGTGGTCCGGGTCCGCTGACCAATCCAGAATGTCCACACCCTTTCTAGCAATTGTGTCGACAAGTGCCTCTACCTTCTCTAGGTCGCGACCTTCAGAAAAATTTGGGACAGCCTCGAGTACCGGAATCATGGGTCAAGAAGTTGTATACATGTTCAGCGAGGTAGCCCTACATCAAGGTTCCGTTGCTTGTAGTCGAATTTAAGATCCCGATTGTCGATCAAGCTAACTTCGAATCGGAATGTCCAATTCCCAGTAGCAGTTTGCAGGAAATCAAAATTCGCTTCCCAACGATGTAGGTCTCTCGATAGCCGAATGGTGTGGTCATTGAATGCTCTCCGCTCCAAATCATATGCTGTCCGCCAACTCAGGTCCCAGTTTTCGGTTGGCCGCAAAGTAATGGTACCAGTGAGCATCTGACTCATCATGACATCGTCGCCACGTGGTCTCTGGAGCGAGTAGGACAGATTGGCATTCCAACCACCTCGATCCCCACGACGAGCTGGCTCGGTAGAGGATAATGGGCGACGCCCCGTTGGAATAATCGATGATTCGTCAGTGGTCCCGGTAGGCTCAAATGGATCGACAACATCTGGCTCTTCAGTTGAGGGTGCAGGAGTTTCTCCCTCATCGCCACCACGGAGAAAGCCCAGCAACCGGAAGATCGATGAGTTCGAACCAAGCGAGAACCCGAGGTTAACCTGAGCAAGATGTGGGGCAAAGGTTCTGGTAAGTTGGCCATCCACCTCTTTGTCCTCAAACAGATCGTGGTTCACCGAAATCGTTAGACCTCTTAAGAAGTCAGAGGAGATCTGATTAGATAGACGGGTCGTTTCGAAGCCAGCTAGAAACGCTCCAATCGAGTCAGCTTCTACGAAGTCATAACGCAAGACACTGGTGCGAAGGGCCAGAAGGCTAACAGTCTGTCCCTGTTGAAGGCGGGTTGGCCCATCAGAAGGCGAAGATTGGGTATTAACAGCTAAGTCGAGCGAATCGAGTTGGGCTGCTGAATTGGCCACAGCGGAATCGCCCTCTGGTGGCCTGCGCTTTGCTTCCCAGGTCTGATTAAGCGTCAATGAAACAGCATTCTTCGGCTGGAGTGCCCTGGACCTAAAGAGCTGCTGCTGCAGTTGAGTAGGTGACGTAGCAGGACTCCACTCGTACTGGATTGAAGGTGATAGTTTGTGACGGATTGCTTCAAAGCCACCAAAGCCGCCGTAGAATCCATAGATATCGGTCTTCAGGGCGCCTCCGAATGATACCCTCGCTGGAGCTGACACTAACGAGGATGCAACAGCGGAAGTATCGGATCGGAACATATTTCCTGACATCGAAAGTCTAGGTGTGATCGTAGTCGATCCGATAAGTTGCTGCTGGTATGAGACGGACGATTGCCAAGTCAAGTCGGAGTCCATGATGTCCTGGACTGGGGAGCCTGTGATCAGTGCCGGGGTCTCTGATTCACGCATCACAAGTAACGCCTCAGGTACGCCGAGTGTTCCGGATTGGCGCAACTGCACTGACTGAGCCAGAGAGAGATTACCCAGGCTGAGCGTACTACGAACAGATCCTGTAGTCGTTTCGGTATCCGCCCGTGAAAAACTGAAGACATCCGGTTGGACTCGATCCAGAGTCCGACGAGTAAAACTCGCACTACCTGACCAAGTCATGTTGTTATAGAAGCGCGCGTCGCTAGAAGCATTCCTAAACAAGGTGATAGTGGAAAGTGACAAATTCGCAGAGGGCAATGTCCACTCAGTACGATCATCAGATAGATACTGCTTACGATTTGCACCTACGGATGCGGTCCCCCAATTAAACCGGCGGTTGATACCCCCTTCTGAGTCAATCGATTGTGTTACTTCAGCCGGATTGAAAGAGTTCTCTCGGATGAAGTCATTACTGGAAGCATACCTTCCCGACATACGTAATTGCGTGCGTTCATCAAGGTCCCAATTGTGCCGGGTGTCCAATGCAAGCTCGCTCGATCCATCAACACGCCAATAGCGGCGAAAAGTCAAATCCCCATCGAGAAACTGACGGTTGAAGCTATATCTCAGTGAGCCGGTCATGCTAAGAAAATTCTGACTAAACCAGTCGAGAGCCACCAGCGCGTCCGAGTAGTCACTCATAGCCCAATAGAAACCAAGGTTACTGACTCTTCGGCGGTACTGACCAGATGTGCGAACGATATCGTTTACGCTAAATCGAGGGGTCAAAATACCCGATGAGCGACCCTGAGATAAGCTCTGTGCAACAAAAGGCAACCAGGCCACTGGGACATCCGCGAAGTACAGGCGAACGGGACGTGCAACCAGCACATTTCCCCCGACGATCTTGATCTCATCAGTCTCAAAATGGTAGTGCGGCTCCTCCAAATCGCACGATGTGAAGCGAGCATGTGACATAAAGGAGGAATCCGCTGCCGCGAATGGCATGTCTCCGGTGACTAACCAATTCGCTCCACCTTCACTGTATGATGTTTCCGCGCCGAATGCGGAACCACGTTCCTCGCTTATGTCGAAAATGAGGGACGCAGACTCGATTGGGTCACCTGTGTCCGGGGTAAAGGTAGATTGCCCTACAGTCTGGAGTCGTCCTGTCTCTTCGTTATAGAGGATTGATGTATCTGCTTCGACGCCCATCCCTTCGCTGCTCACCCGTGCCCTCCCTCCCTCCGGAGCAATGAGTGTTAGGACACGATTGGCTGCCTCAAAAGTGGCGGCACCACCATCGTACTCCGTCAGGGTGAAACCAGGCAGGGCTATTAGCTCAGCCACAACCGAATCCGTGCTTACTCCCCCACCGAAACCCCGACCAGCTTCAATTTCGGCAACCCTCATGGAGTCTTGTACAAACAGGATACTGTCGAAGCCAGGTGCTCGAGCGAGTCGCTCAAGCCGTTGGATTACACGAAGGCGTGTTGAGTCTACCTGTTCCTGAGCACTTGCAGAACTGAAGGCACCCATGGCAGTGAACCCTATGATCCAGAGTGTCTGGTTCACCAACCGCATGGGTGTCACTGCGTTTCTACAGATCCAGTAGGTGGAGTGGTATCTGTTTCGAAGTCCTGCTCCCTCTGTGCTTTCCTCCGGTAAATGCCTACAGACAGGAAGATGCCGACCTCATATAGAAGGATCAGGGGGACCATCATCATGAATGTCAGTACAATTACATCCCCTGGAGTAATAAAGCTCGCCAGGACGGTTATCAGAACGATTGCATGTCTTCGCTTCTTGCGAAGGAAGTCGGGAGTGACGATCCCCATCCAGCTCAAAATCATAATTACAATCGGCAACTCGAAGACGAAGCCGAATGCCATGAGCATCTTCACAATGAATCCTAGTGTAGCATTGATCTCAAGATTTGCCTGAAGTGACTCGGTCTGGAACCTCTGGAAGAAGTCAAGAGTCACAGGTAGGGCTATCCAATATGCTAGGGAGACACCTGCTGCAAAGAGAACAAGACCTCCGTAAAGCGGCGGTATGATTACCCGTCGCTCCTGAGGTTTGAGAGCAGGAGAGAGGAACGCCCATATATGGTAAGCTAGGAATGGGAAGGCCATGAGCAGTCCCGCATAAATAGCTAGCCTGAGTGTAACGAAGAATGAGTCAGATGGTGACAGATAGATCAGCTTTAAGTTCGGATTGTCGTAGGCCTTCCGCACAGGGTCGACCAAAAGCTCGAGCACATCGAGGTAGTAGACCAAGCCAAAACCAACTACAGCGCCGATCATGACCGAGAGAATGCACCAAAGGATCCTCCACCTCAGTTCCTCAAGGTGGTCGAGAAACGGCATCTCTCCTCTTGATTTGCGGATACGAGCCATCTAGTAAAAAACTACCTGAAGAGGTTTTTGTTCGGTCAACTGCTGACTAGAGCGGAAGTTCGACTTGGTTGCGTCGAAGCTCTTCACGCTCCTTGGCGGCAGTGATCTCGTCGACGAACTCTTGGAACTCTCCCGCGTCTTGGAAGTTCCGGTATACGGAAGCAAATCGCACGTATGCAACTCGGTCTATAGGGCTTAAACGCTCCATTACTAATGTTCCAAGTTGTACACTCAAGACCTCAACACCCACCTGGGCTGACAATATGTCTTCGATATCATCAACGAGCGCGTCCATCTGTGAAGCTGAGATCGGGCGCTTCGCACATGCCACCTTCACGCTACGAAGAAGCTTCGTTCTATTGAAGTCCTCTACTGCTCCAGAACGCTTGAGTACCTGGATAGGACGTTCTTCAATGTATTCATAGGTCGTGAAACGCGCTCCGCAAACAGTACATTCTCGCCTCCGCCTGACAGCCCTACCGCCCCGGCTGGCCCTTGTATCAACAACATGATTCTCGGTGGCATCACAGGCTGGACAACGCATACTTCAGATTTCCGTTAGAGATCGCACCATGACAGGGCCGGCAAGGGCGTGTCGCCTATTCAAGAACCGATCTCTTCGAGCTTGTCAGCTGCGATTTCTGCTATGACCGACCCTGGATAGGTGTTGGTGATCCTCTCGAGTGTATCAATCGCAGATTCAATTTCCTCCATCTCAATCTGAATCAGCGCGATCCTGTATAAAGCATCCGGCACCTTGGCAGCTGTTGGGAAACGAGATTGAATTTCTCCGAATGCTTCCAGAGCAGCATCAAAGTCTTCCTGCTGGTAAAGAATATCAGCGAGAGAGAAGTGAGCTTCAGGCGCAAGTGCGTGATTAGGATAGCTTTGCACGAATTGCTGGAATGCCATCCGGGCTGTATTAAGCGAACCTCGGCCAAACTGCTCCGCGGCTGTCCGGTAGAGTTGATCTGCATCTCCTACAGCTCCCCCTAGCATGCCTGTAGAATCAAGGACGGGAGAAGCAGTAGTGACTGACCCGCTCCTCAGATTCGTAACCTGTCCTCGGATACCCATTATGGCACGCTGATTCTCCCCAGCCAGCACTTCCAGAGTCGCTAAACCCTCTCCGATTTCTCTCAATTGCTGTGAGATTTCCCCGCGAAAATCAAAGAGCTGGATAGATTGGCTACGTAAGGTGTCCCGGGTTGAGTTTGCCTCAGTCTGCAATTGGGCAATCAGTGCAGCTTGCCGCTCCGCCAGGACGCGTAGCTCAGCCTGTAATTCAACCTGAAGATCTCGGATATCGCTCTTAGTAGCGCAACCCCCGAGTACTAGGATAGTAGTGATCAGAACAGGGACGCGTAGTACTACCAAAGACAGTGCAAAACCTCTCATCATATCACGAACCTCTCTCCCCCGGCTCACCGGGGGGAGAGGTCCCGCAAAGGTCACGCTGTCAGTTACCTGGGTTGATAGCGTTTTCACCAGCGGTAATCACAAACTGGCCACGACGGTTCCGAGACCAAGCGGATTCATCCGAGCCCGATTCGAGCGGACGCTCCTCACCAAAGGAAACGACGCTGAATCGACTCTCTGAGAGTCCAAAGCCAGTCAGGAAATCCCGAACAGCCACTGCTCGGCGATTCCCTAGCGCTAAATTGTACTCAGTCGAGCCGCGGTCGTCGGCATGTCCTTCGATGCGCAGCTGTACCTGCGGACTAGCCCGCAGAATATCGACTTTCGCGCGCAGTGCCGAAGCCGCATCATCACGGATCTCGGACATGTCATAATCGAAGAAGACCATCTGAACCAGTGTCCGCGCAGCACCTTGTCTTGCTCTCTCGCGGGTTGCTTCCTCCGCACGACGGGCTGCCTCTTCTGCAGCTAGGCGGCGAGCTTCCTCTTCAGCCTCTCGGACTGAATCTTGATAGGCCCGAAGTGAATCCATGTCCGGCCCCGGTGGTGCTGGAGGCGGTGGAGGTGGGTCACCACCACAGGATCCGACGACAAGTGTAGCAGCTGTAACAGCAATAAAGAAACGACGTACGATCATCCCTGCTCCCGGGTTGAACGAACTATTTTACGCTCATCTAGGCGTACTAACGCAGGCCTAGCACAATAACGAAGCTAACGTGCTTCGTGATCGTGAAAAGACCCCCTGCTATCTAGGCAAAAATGTGAGCGAGCGCAACGCTTTACGTATGAAGCGTGAGTTCGCTTGATCTTCACTGTGGACTGAATTCCATAGTTGGATGCTTAACGCTCTGCCCTCAAAGCAGGTGACCAGTCGGGCAAACCGACCCGTCGGCCGGCCAGAAGCGGCCTCAGTCGTCCGGTTGCAACATCGACCACGAAAAGGCCGAACCCCCACCTACGCTCTCCAACAAAGGCGAGATGTCTCCCGTCTGGTGCCCAGCTTGGGTCTTCATTGTTCCCTTCCCAAGTGAGTTGGTTGAGCCTCCGTCCGTCATTCGACACGCTTGCCACAAGTATGTGGTAGGTGCCCCGACTAATCGAACCATGAAAAGCCACCATATCACCTACGGGCGACCAATCCGGCGCAGTGAAGTAACCCCTGCCACCGTACTCGTAGGGTGAAAGCGTTTCAGCATCACCACCCTGGGACGGCATCAGCATCACCTGGGGAACAGCATCTCCGAACCGGTTTGTGTTAAATGCCATCCATTGTCCGTCCGGAGAATACGTCGGCGACAGATCATACCAGCGCCCACCAGACAGGAACACCAGACAGCAATTTCTCTCGACGTTATAGGTAAAAATACCACTTCTAGCATTGCCCGTGACCGAAAATGCCAGAGTAGTGCCATCAGGATGATAAGTAGGTGTTATGTAGTCTCCCCCGCCTCTAACTTCGGGGAGCATATTCTCTTCTCCTGTGCGAAGGTCGAGTTCGTAGATGCGTGGTAGTTCTGACTTATAGGATGTAAACGCAACCTTATTTCCATCAGGAGACCAGGTCGGAGAAAGTGTTAAGTCACGATAATTAGTAATCCGATCTAGATTTTCTCCATCTGAATCAATGACATAAATATCCTTATTGCCTTGATTATCTGTCATCGTGAAAGCGATCCTGCTCGCGGCCATCCCGGGGTCACCAGTAGCCCACCTAACTAGTTCGTCCGATGCGCGGTGCACTGCCATGCGAAAATCAGAATCGGCTTCACCAGGAATCCGGAAACGGCCCCGTTCTACACTCTGGCCATAGACAACGTCATGGAGCTCAAGAATGAGGATATAACCTTCCCCTGCCCCTTCGACCTGGCCAGTAATTAACCATACGGCTCCGAGCCGGTCCCAGAGTGTGTAGTCCACGACGTCACCGACGAGCCCGGCGGGGATGGAATCCATTACTTCGAAGCGGTCAGAATTACGCAGGTCCCGACCGACAATCACCTCAACATCGTCTACTAGATCAGCTCCCCCAAAACGCCCAGTGAATGGCTGGATCGCAAGAGCCGGCTGGGGTTGATTCTCGTAGACGAGTCCTAAACTCACACCCGGAAGCGAGTCACGTTCCTGTGCAAACCCCGAGGACACAAAGAGACCCATCGAAACGCATAAGGTGACAGTCAATCGGAAGCCAAACGATTGAACTACTCCCAACGGCAAGTTCATCAACGATCCACCACTCTGCCCGAGTGGGAAATCACTGGAGAAAGCAGTTCTTCAGCTTCGCCCGGTGGCCTAAAATCAAATTGCACAGGAAGGCGATCGTAGGGCAGTTCGTCTGGCAACTGCCCAAACCGACCCTGACCTGCGCACTCGACAGCTCCGATCGCTTCAAAGTCGAAGGCCGTGCTACCCGAGCGACTCGTGAATCTCATGTCGGTCACAGTACCTTCCCGCTCGATCGTGAAGAAGACGGTAGCCTCCCAGTTCCCACCACCCCTCCACCGAAAACAGTTAAAGATCTGCCGAATGATGTTGTTGTAGTAGGCCGGATAGTCACGGCGAACTCCCTCAAGGCGCACATTAATACCCTCTCCAGAATCCTCGATCTCCTCAGGAGGTGGGTCTGGTGCCGATGGTGGAGTCTCTTCTTCTTCAACCTCAGTTAGTTCTTCAGTCGGCCTATTCTCTTCGGGTGATGGCTCGGGTTCGGGGTCATCCGGCTCTTCGATCGGAACAACTTCCTGCTCGGGTTCTTCCTCTAGTAGTGGCGCAGGCTCGGGCGGCTCGACCACAAGTTCTTCCGTCGCAGGTTGGATCTCAGCTTGGACCGCCGGCGGTGGGCTAACCATTTCGATCTGGTAGGTCACAAACTCCATGGGCGAGGGGTCAACGAGTGAGGTAAACAATGCAAGCGTGAACAGACCCCCGTGGAGACCGACGGACATTGTCATGCTCCGCTTGTCGAAGAGAGCTGGCCCAAGCATGGATCTTTTCTAGTTCCCGGGCCGGTAGGGCTCAGCAACAACCGACCAATTCACACCACTGTTGACGGAAGCAGCCATAACCCTAAGCACAGGGCCATACGGGGCGAGAGAGTCACCGCGGATATAGATGCGCTGAACGTTCCCGGTAGCCATAAGCTGGGGCAATCCCGCTTCAAGCTCCTCGAGTGTCACCTCAGTCTCCTCCATGAAGATGGTTCCATCCCGCAGGACTGTGACAAAGAACGGCTGATCTTCTGACGTTAGTGGTGGTACGTCTGCCCTCGGGATCGCTACTTCGATCCCGCCCTGTAGGATCGGTGCCGTGATGATGAAAATCACTAGAAGCGTGAACGCAACATCAACCAGACTCGTAACGTTGATCTCCGCGTTCACTGGCAGATCATCACGGTTGGCACGATTCCGACGCCGAATTCCTATCGAACTCACAGACTCATATTCTCCGGTGCCTCAACCAACAACTTTTCCGTGATTCTAATCATGAGACGAGGCCCTCTCGGGCAAGAGTGCCGATGAATTCACTCGAAAAGCCTTCGAGTTCTCCACTCACCAGATTTAGCTCAGCAACGAAGTGGTTGTAGGCGATCACTGCTGGGATTGCTACAGCAAGTCCCGCAACCGTTGTCACGAGTGCCTCAGCCACACCCGGAGCCACAGCCATGATATTACTAGAGCCTGATGAAGTAATGCCAAGGAACGCGTTCATTATGCCAATGACTGTACCCATCAACCCCAGCAGCGGGGATACCGAACCGATGATCGCTAGAGTCCCAAGACCGTGCGCCAGCTCATCCCTCTCTTCAGCCTCTTCTTTCTCAAGTACCAGCCGGAGCGCTTCCAATTGTGTAAGCGAAAGCCCTTGCGTGGGTGGCCCGCCCTCACGGAGAGCACCTGGCCGGAGTTCACTAAAAAAGTTGACTCCCTGTCGGAAAACTCGTCCGTAGGGTGACTCGGGCAACGCTAGTATCGCCTTATATGCGTCCTCCAGGCGCTGGGCTTGCTCCATGTGTTCCAGGAATTGATCTCCCTGCTCCCGGACCTCCCGGAACTGCTTCCATTTATGGAAGATCAACCACCACGCGTAGATCGATCCTGAGCAAAGCACGAGTAGCACAATCTTTGTAGGCACGGTTCCTCCAAGCACCATATCGAGAATGCTCTGCGGAGGACGTGCCTGAAGTAACAGTGCTGATAGCGTCATTCGGTGGCTCCCGCCATCTCTCTTTCTATGAATGTGTATGTTTCCTGCAAGCCCTGTTCCAGAGTAGAACCGGGCGTCCAACTAAGCGCTCTAAGCTTATCCGCGTTTAGTGCACTGCGCCGAAGTTCCCCGGGGCGTGCAGACTTGTGCTCACGACCCAGATCAATGCCGGCAATTAACCCCAGAACATCAGCAAGCCTATTTACGCTCGTTTCGATTCCTGTGCCTACGTTGAAAGCGTGATCATCCAGCTGTCCCCTGGCGTCCAGATCGATCTCTGAGGCCAGAAGATTCGCTGCGGCAACGTCGCCGACATACACATAATCCCGTGTCTGTTCACCATCTCCGAAGATTATAAGCGGCTCTTGAGCCAAGAGTTTCCGCGAGAATATCGCTACCACGCCGGCCTCACCATGGGGATCTTGACGAGGTCCGTAGACATTAGAATACCGAAGAGCAACGTATTCCAGTCCGTGTACCTGCCGATAGTAATTCAAGTAAAGTTCCCCTGTGAACTTCGACACACCATAGGGAGAAAGGGGCATCTTGGGTGCAGTTTCCGATGTGGGAATTGTAGACGGCTCGCCATAGACAACGCCACCGCTACTTACAAATACGAAGCGCCTCGTCCCGACATCGATCGCTGCCTCGGTGAGATTCAGAAGGCCTTGCAAATTAATGCTCGCGTCTATTATCGGGTCCGCTACAGAAGCACGCACATCAATCTGCGCAGCGTGATGGTTTACAATATCAAAGCGAACCTTCCGAAATAGGTTCCTTACATCATCGTCTCTGATATCTAGCTCTATGAACTCTGCACCCTCTGGAATATTGGCCCGCCGTCCCGAGGAGAGGTTGTCTAGCACCCATACGTCATCACCTGATTCTAGATAGGCATTGGCGACGTGGCTGCCAATAAAACCAGCACCGCCGGTTACTAGTACTCGTCTCGGTGAGTGGCTCATTACCTCAAAGTTCAGTTCAAAAGGGATATGTTAAAAGTCCCCATCGATAAAGTCGGTGGGGACTCGTTGATCACGGGTTGGATGCGAGGGCGGCGAGACTCTCCTCGACTCAACACTCAGCGAATTTTTTGAGTGAGGTATAGGAAGGGGGCGTTAGGTAATAGCGCCATCGACGGAAGGGTAACAGCCGTCACAATTGATAGAATCATTTGGGCTCCTTCCCTGCTGCGGCGAGCACCATTCCCGTAATGACAGTCATTCGAAGATACCCGACATCTGTTGGCAAGGTCAACGGATTTTTCCAATTAGACCGTAGGTATCTAAGAAATTCTTAGAGCTCAATTCTCATCACACGGGCGTCTTCTTTCGGAAAATTGTAGTAGCTCTCTCGGCGACCTATCTCTTCAAAACCGAACCCAAGATATAGGTCCGCTGCACGCTCATTTGACTCTCTGACTTCGAGATAAATCGACTCGACTCCCCGGTTGCTCGCGACTTCAAGCAGGTGGTTAAGAAGCTCCACTGCCAAGCCCTGACCGAGGAACTCAGGTGCAACCGCCATATTTGCTAGTTCGCCTTGATCAAGAAGGCACCACAAAACCCCATACCCAATCACACCAACACGAGAGTGTTCGATAACCCAGAGTTCGGCACCATCTCGACCGATAAGCCCTAGAAATGTTTCGGCCTTCCAAGGACTGGTAAAAGCCTGGAGTTCAATCGCCACAACACTATCTATATCATCCGTGTGCATGGGCCTGATCACCACGTCAACTCCAAGCTTCAAGTCATTCACGGTTAGATCACATCCGGACTAGGCTGCCAGTTTCGGATATACTTGGGTTCCCACCCACGCATAGCGTCAACTGATGGTGTATTAGGATGCAGTCTGATGTAGCGGAGCAACCCATTTGCTCCGGGACAAGTCACAGGCAAAGGTTGCACCTCAAAACCCGCCCCCTCAATAACTAGCCTGTGGTGGCACGAGGCTTCCCCGAAGAAGACTGCGCCAGTCGGAATTTCGCTAGCCAGAACCTCTCGCAATGTTCCAGCGTGAGGGAATACTAAAGTCTCTATACCCATCTTTCCCACACCGTAACAGGCACCGTAAACACGTTGTTTCCGGGCATCGAAGAGCACGTACCTTATGCCATACCCTCCGACAGATAATGCTGTCGCAGCCAAGCTTGAAACTGGCCAAAGAGGTAGCCCAAGAGCGTGCGCCATACCCTTTGCAGTAGCTGCAGAAACTCGGACACCTGTGAAGGATCCGGGCCCTTCACCAACTACGATGCCGTCAAGTTCAGATTTATCGATACCAGCCTCTAAAAGGACTGCTCTTATCGCAGGAACAAGCGCTGAAGCATGCTTCCTTTGTTGTTCAAGCTCCGCGTAAGCACACACTACCCCGTCTCGACCTACAGCTACTGACCCAACTGCACTGGACGTATCAAACGCGAGGAATACACCGTCCGAATTAACCAGATTACTCATGTCCCAATTTCGCTCAGCGCTCTGAAGAGGAAATAGGGAAAGCAACGAGTTCATTCTTCGGTGAGCCTACCTTCTGAACCCTGACATCCCTCAATGCGATATTTTCAGCAACAACTGTTAAGTGGATCAGCCAGTGATCAGGGGGCATAAGGTCACGGGCCTGCTCAGGCCATTCCACAATAATGATCTCGTTCTCTACACCTAGTTCGTTCCATCCGAGTTCCCAAAGATCATCAGGCGATTCAATCCGATAAAGGTCAAGATGGACAACCTCACGACCCCCGTCAGTTTCATAGCGAAATAGGAGGTTGAAGGACGGAGACGGCATAGGAACCTGAACTCCTGCTCCTTCCCCAATCGCTCTAGCAAGAACAGATTTTCCTGCTCCAAGTGAGCCTATGAGCCCAAGAGTAGCCGGCGGCTTCAATGTTTGACCGATCCACCTACCCCACTCCTTAAGGCCCTGTTCGTCGAGCTTCAATTGTTCTTGCGATACACCGTCAATCCCTTGATTAGGAGAGTGGATCGGTGGGAATCGTTATGTAGTACTAGAAACATTTCGCGCACAACCGTTTTGAAATGCCCATGCTCAGGCTGTCCGTATTAGCGAAGTCTGATATATGCCCGTATCAGCAGACTTCATTAGATCCTCAGTTCCTGTAAAGTCCCTCTCGTACAATGATTTCTGCAACTGCTGAAGGGATAAGCGTGGTAACGTTCTGCCCATCATTCACTGCGATCCGAACATCTGTCGATGAGATATCGATTTTTCTAACAGGCACAAAGTGAGCGTTCTCTGCTCCCGCTAAGTGAGGAGTGTGGTCCCGCCCACGCTGTCCGTCTCGATCCATAACCACCAGTTCAACCAAGCTTAGTAGCTTTTCAGGATTCTTCCACAGATGGAGCTGACGAAATTGATCTGTGCCAATAATTAAGAATAGCTTGGCTCCGGGGTAATTTTCCTTAAGTGCCTGTGCTGTCTCTACGGTATAGGATGGGCCCATTCGCTCAGCTTCAATTCCACTCATCTTAAAGCGCGAGTCAGTACCTATGACTGCCCCGGTCATTTCGAGGCGGAGT
>Ga0207965_1000136_pt1 | contig 19776 bp, 22 predicted proteins | sample Knorr_S23_td_O2m_FD_185609 | JGI IMG/M metagenome (GOLD analysis project Ga0207965, IMG submission 185609) | Marine microbial communities from Southern Atlantic Ocean transect - Knorr_S23_td_O2min_ad_571m_LV (SPAdes) (version 2) | ecosystem: Environmental > Aquatic > Marine > Oceanic | place...
TTCGGCGTGTCGCCCGGTTTCGTCCTTGGAGTAGAGGGCCGTGTCGTCGACGGTCACGTCGAACACGCCGTTCTCGCCCGTGACCAGCCGAAGGTCCTCAATGACGTGCTGGTAGTTGGCCAGCAGGTCCCCAGCCGCGCCCACGGCGCGGGAGGAATAATCTCAGGGGACGCAGTAGGTGATCTGGATGTGGTGGTTCGCCATGCGCCGGACATTAGACGCGGCCAGGCGGTCGGGTCGTGGCTCCGGCCACCCAGAGGGCTCCCGGGCGGGCGGCCAGGGTGCACGGCATCGACCCGAAAGGCTCTCCGTCGGCTCTCACCAGCGGGTCAGCGTCGACGGCCTCTATGCGGACCTCGGCCGCCTGGTGGACCGAAACGTCGGGATGGTCGAGGTGGGCGCCGGTCCGGACCTTCCCGAAGGACCGCAACAGATCGAGGCGGCCAACGTCGCCGACGAGGCACACGTCCAGCAGCCCGTCGTCGGGAACGGCATCAGGGCAGATCCGCATCCCGCCGCCGAATAGGCCGGTGTTAGCCACCACCAGCACGGCAGCGCGTTCCTCGCGCTCCTCGCCATCGAGGACGAGCCGAAACAGCCCCGGCCTCATCGTCGGGATCCCGAGGAGGGTGGCCACCGTGTAGCGGGACGGTCCCCGGGGGACCCTCATGGCCTCGGCCCGGACATTGACGGCTGCCGGAAAGCCGGCGACACAACTGGTTACTGCGTGGGACGGGCGAGAAAGCGACCCGTCGTCGTCCACCTTTGTGATCACGTCTACCGCTGTCGGGGCTTTCAGGGAGCGGTCGACGCGGTCCTCCAGGGACCCTCCGGCCAGGCCGAGGGCCTCGGCGGCGTCGTTGCCGGTCCCGCCGGCCACGATGCCCAACACGGTGGACGTCCCGGCTACCGCCCCGGTCGCCAGGTGCGCAATGCCGTCTCCGCCGAAGGCCACCATCCGCTCGACGCCCGCCGCTACCGCGTGGTGGGCGGCCGCCTGGGCAACCTCGGCCGACGACGAGTCGAGGACTAGCGGCTCTACGCCGTGCTCCCGGAGCCGGGCTAGCACCCGGTCCACCTGGCTGGCGGCCCGCCCTTGGCGGGCGGCCGGGTTCACCAGGAGTGCCACCTGTGACATGGGCCCATCATCGTCCATCGGTAGCCTCGGCCCCATGACCACACCGCGGGCCATCCTCGGGACCACTGTTTCAGCCGTCCTCCTGGTCTGTGCCTGCGGTGGGGGTGGGGGAGGTTCGGGAACCACCAGCACGGCCGAGGACGGCGTCCTACGAGTCGTCGCCCTTGACACCCAGGACTTCAACGCCGACGGCTACCGGGTGGCTGCTGGCGAGGTCACCGTCGAGTACCAGCTCTCAGGGTTCCAGAACCACACGCTGGTCGTCGAGGGCCGGGAGGACGAACTGCGCCTCGAGGTCGAAAACGGGGGGACGGACTCCGGGACCATCACCCTGGAACCAGGCCGCTACATCCTCTACTGCGACGTGGCTGGTCACCGGGAAGGTGGAATGGAGGCCCGGCTGCTCGTCGGGTAGTCCGGAAAACGGCCACGGCCCGCCCCAAAGGGCGGGCCGATCGGCGTTCAGGCGCCCGGGATCAGGCGACGATCTCGAAGAGCAGGTGCAACACGACGGTGATGACCAGGCCGTACACGATGGTGTCCTGGTGCTTGTCCAGCACCTTCTTGTTGATGGCGCTGTCGTAGCCGCCCATTTTGCCGAGGGCCGAGAGTTCCATCACGATCCAGATCACCGCGAAGACGATCCAGATGGTGGCGCGGGCACCGGAGTCCGGGCTACCGAACTGCGGGCCGAAATGGCTGGGCCACATCATGAAGAAAATCAGCGGGAGCGAGAACAGCGTGTTGACCCGGCTGGCCCGTCCGGCCCGCTTGGCCGCCGCCGGGGCTTCCGAGTCGGCCTCGCCGCCCTCGGACACCCGCACCGAGGAGCCAATGGCGATCTTCTGGGCCGGCCAGATGACCATCCAGACGTTGGCTGCCATGGTCGTGCCCAGTACGAATCCGAAGGCGATTCCCATACCGGAGGCCGACCTCCAGTAGTCGCCACTGTTCAGGACCTCCTGGTGGGCGAGGATCCAGATGCCCGACCCCCAGGTCAGGGCAGCCGCCCAGCGGAACCACCACAGGGTCCGCCAGGTGATTTTGCGCAGTGCCTCGCCTCGGGCCCCGTCGCTCATCTCACCGAAGGCCGCGCCTTGGATGAAGTTGAAGAAGTACAGGAGGCCGATCCAGGTAATCCCACCCAGATAGTGGGCATACCGGCCGACGGCCTGGCCGCCCCCACTTCCTCCCATCCAGTCACTGAACAGTTCCACGAAGGTCTCCCTCGGCTCGGTGTGGGCGTACGACTCTGATCATGGCATGCACCACGCGCGGCGACAACGACCGGGGAGGTGCAGCCACCGTCGACCGGCAGGCCGGTCAGTCCACGAGCACGTCGGCGAAGCGGTCCCGCAGGGTCTTCTTGGAGAACTTCCCGACCGAGGTCTTGGGGACCTCTTCGATGAACTCCACTCGGTCGGGCAGCCACCACTTTACGACCCGGCCTTCAAGCCACTCCAGAACCTCGTCGGCGGTCAGGTCAGTCCCCTCGACCGGGACCACGCAGGCCATGGCCCGCTCGCCCCACCTGGTGGACGCCACGCCGATTACGGCTGCCTCGACCACGTCGGGGTGGGCCATGATTTCGTTCTCCAACTCCACTGAGCTGATCCATTCGCCGCCCGACTTGATGAGGTCCTTGGTGCGGTCGACGAGGCGGATGTAGCCCTCGGGATCGGCGGTGGCCACGTCGCCGGTCTTGAGCCAACCGTCGTCGGTGAACGACTCCGGCGCCCGGTCGTCGTTGTAGTACGTGCGGGCCACCCACGGTCCCCGCACCTGAAGCTCGCCGCTGGTCTCACCGTCCCACGGGATCTCTTCGCCGGTCTCCGGTTCGGCAATCCGGAAGTCGACGGCCGGCGCGATCAGACCGATGGTGGTCCGGAGGTCGGCCTTGGCCTCGTCGTCCAGGTCGTCCAGCGTGGACTTGATGTTGCAGACGGCACCGATTGGACTGGTTTCGGTCATGCCCCACGCCTGGAGGATCGGCAGACCGGTGGTCCTGCGGTAGCCCTCGGACAGGGCCTTAGGGACGGCTGAGCCGCCACAGGGGATGGCCCGCAGCGCTGACACGTTGCGGCCCTCGAGTTCGGGGAGCACTCCCATCCAGATGGTGGGCACGCCGGCGGCCACCGTGACCCCCTCATCCTCGATGAGAGTGGCCAGCGCGCCCGGCGACAGGTCGGCACCCGGCATGACCAGCGTGGCCCCAGTGGCCACCCCGGCGTGGGCCAGACCCCAGGCGTTGGCGTGGAACATGGGGACCACGGGAAGGATCACATCCCGCTCGTTGATTCCCAGGGTGTCGGACATCATCACCCCGAAGGTGTGCAGCACCATCGACCGGTGGGAGTACACGACCCCCTTGGGGTTCCCGGTGGTTCCCGACGTGTACATCATCGAGCCGGCCCTGTTCTCCTCGAAGGTGGTCCAGTCGACTGGCGAGGCGGCACCCAGCAGGTCCTCGTAGTCGTGGACCTCCTGAGAGATGGCGTCGCCGTCCGGTGCCGGGGCGCCATCGTCCATGAGGACCACGTGGCGGACCGTCTGGAAGGTCTCCATGAGTGGCCAGATGAGGCCGGCCACCGAGTGGTCGAGGAAGATCACCTCGTCCTCGCCGTGGTTCACGATGTAGGTGAGCTGTTCGGGGAACAGCCGCAGGTTGAGGGTGTGTGACACCCGGCCGGTGCACGGCGGGGCGAAGTAGAGCTCCAGGTGGCGAGCCGTGTTCCAAGCAAAGGTGGCCACCCGGCCGTCATCACTGATGCCCAGGTCGTCCAGTACACCGCCCAGGCGGCGGGTTCGTTCGCCCCACTCGCCGTACGTGATCCGCTGGATCCCCGTCGGAGTGGCGGTTAATACCTGCTTGTCGGCGAACAGCCGGGTGGCACGGTCGAATAGGTGAGTTAGGGACAGCGGTGTGTCCATCATCAAGCCGTCCATAGTGGGGCTCCCTTCTCTTCGACGCGTGTGGGGTCGGTGGACTGGTGCCGCGGACGGTACCAGTCGGCTCGGATCCACTCTCAGCCGAGAGCGGTCAGCACCCCGAGGGCCGTCAGGATCCCATTTCGCACCAGGTCTCTCCAGGACAGCGGCCGCGACGACCAGGTCCCGAAGCACCCGCAGGAGTCCCGCCGTCCGGCGCCCAGGCGGCCGGCGATCAGCGTGGTGAAGGCCACCAGCAAGGCCACAGCACACGGCCCCCCGGTCCGCCGGTCCACAACAAGCAGTAGTGCGGTGGTCAACTCTGTGACCGGCACAGCTACGGCTAACAGGCGGGGGTTCGGTAGCCCGAAGTTGGCCAACGACTGGCGGGTAGCCGCCGGGTCGCGGAACTTCAGGATGGCGGCAACGGTGAACGTGCCAGCCAGCACGGCGGCGGCCACGGCAGCCAGGGAGCCCGGCACGTCTGGCACCCGTCAGTATCCGAGGGCCACGTCGACCGGGGCCAAGAGCACCTCGCCGGAACAAAAGCGGCTCACGTTCTCGGCCACGAATGGCTCCAGGAGGCTAAGGCCCATCTCCGGGGTATTGGCCACGTGGGGGGTGATGAGGCAGCGTGGTTCCGACCAAAGTGGATGTCCATCGGGGAGCGGCTCGGGGTCCGTCACGTCCAGCGCCGCGCCACCGAGAGAGTCCGATCGCAGCGCCTCCACGAGGTCCTCGGTCACCACATGGCCCCCCCGAGCGACGTTCACCAGCCAGGCGTGGTCGGGGAGGGCCGCCAACTCGGCCACTCCAACAATCCCTGTGGTCTCGGCAGTCAGAGCCAGGGCAACCACCAGCACGTCAGTCCGCGGCAGAACTTCGAACAGGCGGCCGGTTGTGATGGTCCGGTCGGCACCCGAAAACGCCTCGTCCTGGCGTCGGACGACGGTCACATCACAGCCAAACGGTGCCAGCAGAGGTAGAAGGTGTTCCGTGATGCCGCCGCCACCCAAGACGGTGATCCGGCTACCGGCCAACACCCGCCCGACGGGGCCGGACCACGAGGTGGCCCGGGAGTACCCGTGGAGGTGCTTCTGGCCGGCCAGGATCATCCCCAGTGCCGTTTCGGCCACTGCCGGGGCATAGACCCCCTTCCCGCAGGTCCACGTCCAACGGTCATCCAGGTGGTGGGCGAAGGGCTCGATGCCCGCGTAGGGCAGTTGGATCCATTCCAGGTTTCGGGCGTCAGCCACCACCTCCGGGAAGCTGTCCACGCCTGCCGGGTCGGCCCAGACAAGTCCCTCGGCGTCGGCCGGTTCCACGAGCCGACCGCCGCCGGCCGTCACGGCCCGACACATCACCTCGTACATGGCCGGACGGGTGTCCGGGGCGACAGCGATAGGACGGGAAGTCATCGGCTCGACAGCCTTCCGGCGGGAGGTATCGCCTCCGGCCGGGGGGTCGGCGGCGTCGGGCGACGCACGACGACCGCGGGGATCAGCCCAGCGCCGCCGTCCCGGCGTAGGGAGCCGGGTCGCCGGCGGCCGGGATTTCCGGACGCGACCATCGGGTTATATCAGCCAGGCTGGTTGCCGCCTCACGCCAGGCGAGCGGATCCCAACCTTCGGCGGAACCGATGACCGAACCGTCCTGGCGGATAACCACGAAGGCGGGAAGGATGGCCAGTTCCATGGAGCGGGCCAGGGACCGGTCGGGATCGGCCAGGGTCAAAATCTCGTCTGTGAGCGGTCCGAGGAAGCGGGCAGCGCCGTCGCTGTCGGTTCCAGCCACCACAAAGGCCACCCGCACGTCGGCTTCCCGAAACACGGTCAGGATGCGCCGGGCGGTGTCCAACAGCCACGAACTCTCGTGGGTGAACGGATCCACAATCACGGCGGCCAACGGAAAAGTGGTCAGCAACTCCGACAGGTGGCGGGGCTCGTCTCCCACCGCCTGCAACTGGATAGAGAGGTCCGGTGCGTTGGCCACGGGCGCCGACGCTAGCGCGGGGCTGGGCGGACCGGCGGGACGACGGGAGCGCTCGGAGGCGGCCACTACGGTCCAGGAGGTGCCAGCCGTGGACACGACCATCGGCCAGCGGATGCTGCCCGCTGACCTCCTCCGCTGGGGGTCTCAGAACCGTCGGAACCTGCCGTGGCGCGACACCCGCGACCCTTGGGCCGTACTGGTGGCCGAGGTGATGCTCCAGCAAACTCGGGTGGACCGGGTGGCGGAACGGTGGCCGCGCTTTCTGGACCGGTTCCCGAACGTGGCGTCCTGTGCATTGGCCCCGCCAGCCGAGGTGATCGCCGAGTGGTCAGGACTCGGCTACAACCGGCGAGCCGTTTACCTCCACAGGGCAGCCGAAGTCGTGATGGCTCGACACGGCGGCCAGATTCCGACCGAACGGGCCGAGCTGGAGGCTCTCCCGGGTGTCGGCCCCTACACAGCGCGGGCCGTCCGAGCCTTCGCCCACGAGGTCGAAGCGGCCGTGGTGGACACCAACGTGGCTCGGATTCTGGCCCGGTGGACCGGCCGGCGCCTCACGGCTCGGGAGGCCCAGAACCTGGCTGACCAATCGGTCCCCTCGGGGCGGGTTTGGTCCTGGAACCAGACCCTGCTGGACCTCGGCGCTCTGACCTGCACGGCACGGGCTCCGGATTGCAAACGCTGTCCGCTGGCCGCCCGGTGTGCCTGGCGAGGCGAGGGTTCCGATCCGGCTCGCGGTTCCGCCGGGGTGTCAGGTGGCCAGACCCCGTTTGAGGGATCGGATCGCCAGGGTCGAGGTCGGTTGGTCGCCGCCCTAGCCGGAGGCCCGGTGGCCGACGGGAGACTGGCCGATGCCATGGGCTGGCCGGAAGATGCCGACCGGGCCCGCCGGGTCGTCGGGACGCTGGTGGCCGACGGCCTCGTGGTGGTCTGCGCCAGCGGTTACGCGCTTCCCGGATGGGAATCGGGTACCTGAGGCCGGGGCTCCCAGTCGATCCAGGTCAGGCCGCCGTCAGAGCCGACACCAGCGCCTCAACGGCGCCGTCGGCCAGGTCCTGCATCTCCTGGTCGGTCCGGTCCTGGATGGGGTGCGCTGTGAACACCCGGGCCACATCCAACCCGAGTGCCCGGGCCTGTTCCTCGGCGGCTTCGGCAAACGGCTCTGAGGCCACCACCACACCTGCCAGCCCACGGCGTTCCAGGTCGTCGATGTCGTGCACACTGCACGTCGTGCAGGATCCTCAATCGGCGAGGGCTTCGATGACCGCCGCACACTGGGTGGCGATCTCGTGACGCAGGTCGACAGGGGCCGGCTTGGTGAACGTTGGCTTGGCGTAGCGCAGGACGATGGCGCCCTGCTCGCCCAGGCGCTCGGCCACCCGGTCCAGGAAGATGTCACCCCGCGGCTTGCTGATGTCCAGCAAGCCCACCGTCACACCGACCAGGGAGGTGGGGCGGGGGCTGCGGGTTCGATCCGATGGGGCCGTGCCGGCAGTCGGATCCAGGACGACGGTCGGCTGACTCACGGCGTGATCTCCCTGCTTGTCGGCTCGCTGCCCATCGGGCCGTTCACCCAGCCTCCCACAATGGCCGAGAACAAGCCGGCCGAACCACCGGCATGGACGACCAGAAGGCCACCCGGGCGAAACTTGGGGAGAGTCATGCCGGCAAGCCCCTCGGGGAGCCCTTCCTCGATCCCGCCCGCCCCGGCCAGGATGTCGTCGGCTTCGACTGTCAGGTGGCCGGCCAACTCGGCCATGAACCGGTTCCGATCCCAACCGGCGTCCCGGAACCGGGACATGTGTTCCGGGGAGAGCACCAGCATCCCGTCCATGCCCATCACCACCCGGGGCGAGACGCTTGCTCGCAGGCCCTCGGCCAGCGCCCGGACCAGAGAATCGGCCGACCGACTCTTCTGGTCGACCAGGACCCGGGGTGCCTCACCGCAGAAGGCCGTCACCACATCCTGGGACCGGTCGAAGCCACGATCCTCGGACAAGGTGGTCCACGGACTGCCCGCCTCGTCCTCGGCGAAGCAGAACCCCAACTTGGCCATACTGCCGTGGGTGGCCCGGTCGATGCCGCCGGGCGCCCCGCCGCCGACGTTGCGGACCACCAACTGAACGGCCCGCCCGATGGTGGCGTTGGCTCGGTTCCCCTGGCCGAGGGCATTCACGCCGCTGTTCATCCCGATCCGCGATGACACCGGGCCGTTTACCACCAGGACGGGCCCAACCCCCATCGTGGTGGCCAGGATTCCGTGCATGTTGAACTCGTCGGTACAGACGGCCTCCAGGGCGGCCAGCACGACAGGGAGGTACTCGGGCAGGCAGCCGGCCATCACGGCATTCACGGCCACCTTCTCCACCGTGCACTCGACGAGGGCAGGGGGCATGACCGCCACCACCTCGTCGGCCGCCCGAGTCGTTCCGTCCAGCATGCGGGCCACCCGGGCTTCGGTCGGGGGAACAACAGGTAGCCCGTCGGTCCACCCCCGGTCGAAGAGGGCCTCGGCGTCGTCCTCGCCGGATCCCAGTTCAACCCGACGGGAGGCCAGGCCCGTGTCGTTGAACCGGAGCCGGAGTTCGTCGATCCGCCCGGGATCGACCGTCAGGGACCCTCAGCCGGGCTTGAAGGCCGGCAGGTCGGGTCCAAGATCGGCCACCCCCGTCAGATGCTCCCACCGGTCTCGGTCCCATCCCGTTGTTCGCTCGACCTCCCGGCCAGCCTCGATTCGCAGCAGGGTGGGCACGGCCTCCAGATCCAGATGCCAACTGATGGCCAGGTCGGTGTCGTCCACGACCCAGTCGGCCACCGCCGGGAAGGTCGCGTCGTCCTGGGTGTAGGCGGTCAACCCGGCTCGCTCGGACAGATCGGCCAGCACCGGCGCGACTAGCGCGCAAGCCGGGCATTCTGCCTTAACGACGGCCACTAGGCCGTCTGACAGGCCAGCGGACCCGACATCTGCAACCACCGGCCGAGTCTCGCGTATCTGGCCGACTGGCCCGAGATCCGGTGGAATTCGAGCAGTCGGTCACCTGAGAGATGTGTCACATCTGCCCCACCGGGCCCTAACCCGTCCGTACCCTTCACGATCGATGGGGGAGTCGCTCGACGTCACGTTCTACGGCGTTCGGGGATCGACCCCCTGCCCGTGCGACGAGAACCGCCGCTACGGAGGCAACACCTCCTGCGTGGTCCTCGACGTGCCCGGCGGGGAGCCGATCCTGTTCGACCTGGGGACCGGCCTGCGCTTCTACGGTGTGGCCGAGCAATGTGCCGGTGCGCCGTTTCGCGGAACGGCCCTAGTTAGTCACCTCCACTGGGACCACATCCAGGGCCTACCTTTCTTCGCCCCCCTCCACTGTGACGGCGCCCACCTCGACGTGTTCGGTCCCGCCGAGGGAGGGTCCTCGCTGGAGGCGTCGTTCGAAGCCTTCATGAACCCGCCCTACTTCCCGATCTGCATTCGGGACCTGGCGGGTGAGATCGCTTTCCACGACGTGGACGAGATCTCCTTCGAAATCGGCCCAGCCAAGGTGACGGCCCGTTCGGTGCCCCACGTCGGTCTGACCTACGGCTACCGGGTGGACTGGAACGGCACCAGTGTCGCCTACGTGAGCGACCACCAGCAGCCCGTCGACGAACCCCAACGGGTGGCCGATCCAGTGCTGGAGTTAGCCGACGGGGTGGACCTCCTCATCCACGACGCCCAGTTCACCCCCGAGGAGTTCGCCGAGCGGTCCGACTGGGGCCATTGCACCGTTGACTACGCCCTTGAGGTGGCCCACCAGGCCGCCGCCAGAGAGCTGGTGCTGTTCCATCACGACCCGGCTCACGACGACGACACCGTCGACCGCCTCCTGGCCGGAGCCCAGGAGCGGTGCAGCCACCTGGACGTAGTGGACGTCTCGGCGGCCGCCGAGGGTCACACCATCTCGCTGCACCAGTCGGGGCACCTGTCCACCGTCTGATCCGGCGCTAGCGTCCAGCCTCGACTGACCCGGACGGCACGGAGGTAGCAGGTGGGATCGGAGATCGACGGCGACCTTTACCGAAAGGTCCTGGGGCGTTACCCCACCGGGGTGACCCTGGTTACCGGGATGGACGGCGACGAGCCCCTGGCCATGGTTATCGGCTCCTTCGTATCGGTATCCATGGACCCGCCCCTGGTCGGGTTCCTACCCGGCAAGAGCTCTCACACGTGGCCACGGATCGAGATCAGCGGGTCGTTCTGCGTCAACGTGCTATCCGACACCCAGGAGGACCTCTCCAACGCTTTCTTCCGCAAGGACGGAGACCCGTGGGAGGAAACGGGCTGGGTACCAGCAGCTTCTGGGTCTCCAGCTATCCCGTCATGTCTCGCCTCCATCGACTGCGCGATTCACGACGTGGTCGATGCCGGCGACCACTGGTTCGTTCTGGGCCGGGTCACCGACCTCAGCCACGTCGACGAGGGTTCACCACTCGTGTTCCTCGGTGGCCGGTACGGCGGGTACCGGCCCCCCGTCTAATGGCCGTCTACGCCCTAGGCGACCGGGTACCGCAGGTCGACCCCACGGCTTACGTCCATCCGCTGGCCGTGGTGATCGGCGACGTGGTGCTGGGACCCGAGTCCAGCGTGTGGCCCCACGCTGTGATCCGGGCCGACGACAACCGCATCGCTATCGGAGCCCGGACCTCGGTCCAGGACAACGCCGTGCTTCACTGCACAGGCGAGCTGGCCACCATCGTGGGCAACGACGTCACCCTCGGCCACCTATGCCACCTCGAGGGGTGCACCATCGAGGACCGGGCGCTGGTCGGCGTAGGGGCGGTGGTCCTCCACGAGGCGGTCGTTGGTCGGGGGTCGATCGTGGGGGCCAACGCCGTGGTACGCAACGGCCAGATCGTGCCCCCGAACTCCATGGCCCTCGGCGTGCCGGCCACCGTCCGCGAGGGCGTGGTGCCTGAGGACGCCAACATGGTCAACGCCATGGTCTACGTGCAGCGGGGTCGTGAGTTCCGCGAGTTGCTGCGTCGGCTGGACTGACCGGGTGGCCGTCGACGACACGGGGCCCGACCCGACGGACGGGTTCGAGAACCACCGGTTCCAGTCCGGTGACCTGAGCCTGGTCGCCCACCTGGCCCGTCCGCCGCTCAGCGGGGACGGCCGGCCCGGCGTGGTGATCTGCCACGGCTTTCCCAGCGGGCCAGGCGGCGGAGCCAACAGCGTGTCCACCTTTCCCGAACTGGCCTTCCGCATCGCCACCGAGATGGGTTGGGTGGCCATGGTCCCGTACATGCGCGGGATGGGTGACTCGGAGGGTGATTTCAGCCTGGATGGATGGCGAGACGACGTGGTAGCCGCCGCTGCCGACCTCCGCAGCCAGGACAGCGTGGAGGGCGTCTGGGCCGTTGGGTTCGGGACCGGCGCCTCGCTGGCCATCTGTGCTGCGGCGGTCGATTCCGAGATCCGAGGTGTGGCCGCCTTGGCCGCTCCGGCCGACTGGTCGGACTGGGCGGCTAACCCGCGTCATCTCCTCCTCCACGCCCGCCAGGCCGGGGTGATCACCTCCGAGGAAGCACCCACCGACTTCGGACGATGGTCCGCGGCCCTGCGGGATATCTCAGCCGAACGATCGGTGGCTGAACTGGGGACCCGCGACCTCTTGCTGATCCACGGCAGCGACGACGAGATGGTGCCGTCGCTGGACGCTCGGGTGCTGGCCTCGGGCCACGGAATTGCCGACCTGCGGATGATCGCCGGGGCCGGCCACCACCTGCGCCACGACCCCCGGGCCATCGCCATGCTTCTGGGTTGGCTGGACCGCCAACGCCGCCAACACGGCTGACCGGTTTACCGGGGCGCCTGACCGGGTACCCGGGGTCTGTCCCAGACGGTTCAGCGATCGCCCACGGCCCTGCTCACTGGGAGAAAGGTCGGGGATCCTGCACCAATAATTGTTACTATCTACGTAGGAGAAATCCCGATGGGCCGCCGTCGGATACGAACAGAAAACCGTCCTTCAGAGAGACGCCACAGATGTCCGCAACCGACCTCGGTCTTGACCTCAGTCGCTACAAGCTTGGCTGGAGCGACGAGGAGGACTACGTCTTCAAACCCCAGAAGGGGCTGAACGAGGACATCATCCGCGAGATGTCGTGGATGAAGGGCGAACCCGACTGGATGCGGGACTTCCGACTGAAGTCCTACGAACGCTTCGGTCGTCGACCGATGCCCTGGTGGGGCGGTGACCTGTCGGGCATCGACTTCGACGACATCTTCTATTACATCAAGCCCACGGAGTCGCTCTCTGACGACTGGGACGAGGTCCCGGAGTCAATCAAGAACACCTACGAGAAGCTGGGTATTCCCGAGGCAGAGCGCAAGTACCTGGCCGGCGTCACCGCCCAGTACGAGTCCGAGGTCGTGTATCACCGCAACCGCGAAGACCTTGAGGAGCAGGGTGTCATCTTCTGCGACATGGACACCGCGCTGCGGGAGTACCCGGAGGTCGTACGTGCCTACTTCGGGCGGATCATCCCGCCCAACGACAACAAGTTCTCGGCGCTGAACTCCGCGGTGTGGAGCGGGGGCTCGTTTATCTACGTGCCGCCCGGTGTGAAGGTGGAGATGCCCCTGCAGGCCTACTTCCGGATCAACGCCGAGAACATGGGCCAGTTCGAGCGAACCCTCATCATCGCCGACGAAGGTTCCGAGGTGCACTACATCGAAGGGTGCTCAGCCCCCGTCTACAGCACCGACTCGCTGCATTCGGCTGTGGTGGAGATCGTGGTCAAGCAGGCGGCCCGGGTCACCTACACCACCATCCAGAACTGGTCATCGAACGTCTACAACCTGGTTACCAAGCGGGCCCGGGTGGAGGCCGAGGGGCACATGGAGTGGATCGACGGGAACATTGGATCTCGGCTGACCATGAAGTACCCGGCGGTCATCCTGGCCGGGCCCAAGGCCTCCGGTGAGGTCCTCTCGGTGGCCTACGCGGGGCCGGGCCAACACCAGGACGCCGGAGCCAAGATGACGCATGCCGCCCCCGAGACGACATCCAAGATCGTCTCCAAGTCGATCTCCAAGGACGGCGGACGGACCAGTTACCGTGGCCTGGTTCGAGTCGAGGACGACGCCTACGGCTGCAAGAGCTTCGTGCAGTGCGACGCCCTGATCCTGGACGACGACAGCATCTCGGACACCTACCCCTACATGGAGGTCGGTTCGGCTGATGCGGTGGTCGGCCACGAGGCCACAGTGTCCAAGGTCGCCGACGACCAGCTCTTCTACCTGATGAGCCGAGGGTTGTCCGAGGAGCAGGCCATGTCCATGGTGGTGAACGGTTTCATCGAGCCGGTCACCCGGACGCTCCCCATGGAGTACGCCGTGGAGTGGAGCCGCCTCATCGAGTTGCAGATGGAGGGGTCGGTCGGCTGACCCGCCCGGGCCGACCCAGTCGGTCACCCAGCAGGTTCCCTCCAGGAGGCACACTCTGGTCATGCCGATGCGCCAGAACTGCAAGCACTTCGAGAGCCGTAGTTACCCCAACGGGGACACTGTGCGGAAGTGCAACCTGGACCTGGCACCCGAGGCGCCATGGCGTTGCCCGGAAGATTGCCCGTCGTTCACCAAGCGCCGGGTCGATGTCAACTGGAGCCACGGAGCGCTCGTCACCCCGGAGACACCTGACGAGCCGGTCAGCCTGGGTGAAGACGAGAGCATCGCTGCTCTGCTGGACGCCGCCGAGGACATCGTCAATGAGGCCGGCCCTCGGGTGATGGCCGACCTAGACGCAGAGCAGTCGAAGAAGCGGTTTGGCCGCAGCGGAGCCAAGGGCCCACGGGGTGCCGGAGGCCGCAGGCGCCGCCGGAAGAAGAAGTAGGTGGGGAGCCGAGGGCGCCCAACGAGGACGGGTGTCCGGCCGGATCGGGCAACGAATTAACGGCTGTTCGGCGAAGTTAGCCGTGGTCGCCGACCGACCCGGCGGGGCGCCTGCGGACCACGGCCGTCGCTGCCGTTAGCCTGTGTCCGAACAATGGAGTCGACCACCGTCACCGTCAACGTCCCCGGCAACGACCTCATGTCGGACCTCGTGGGAGAGCGCGACGTCCTACTGAGGCGGGTTGAGGGCGCCTTCCCCGGATCGGCCATCCACGTCCGAGGCAACCAGATCACCATCGACGGCGACCACGCCTCCACCGTCCGACGGGTCTTCGACGAGGTAGTGGCTCTCCTCCAACAGGGCCTCGCAGTCGACGAACGCACCCTGGACCGGGCCATCGACATGGTGCGGGCCGACGAGCGGCCCTCAGAGGTGCTCACCACGGAGATCCTCCGCTCGGCGAGCGGCAAGCCGATCCGTCCCCGGTCGGCGGGGCAGAAGCGCTACGTCGAGGCGGTGGCCGACGGGATCATCACCTTTGCCATCGGCCCAGCGGGTACCGGCAAGAGTTGGCTGGCCGTGGCTATGGCCGTCCGGGCGCTAAAGGCCGGACAGGTGGACCGTATCGTGCTGACCCGTCCGCTGGTTGAGGCTGGAGAGCGGGTCGGTTTCCTGCCCGGCGACCTGATGGCCAAGGTGGACCCCTACCTCCGGCCCCTCTACGACGCCCTGTTCGACATGGTGGACGCCGAGACCGCCCAGCGCCTGTTGGATCGGAGCCAGGTGGAAGTAGCGCCCCTGGCCTTCATGCGAGGTCGCACTCTCAACAACAGCTTTGTCATCCTGGACGAGGCCCAGAACACCACGCCCGAACAGATGAAAATGTTCCTCACCCGCGTGGGGTTTGGATCACGAGTGGTGGTGACGGGAGACGTCAGCCAGGTCGACGTGCCGGGAGGTCGCAGCGGCCTCGAGGGCCTTCAGAACACCCTGTCGGACATCGAGGGGCTGTCGTTCGTCCGACTAGGGGCCCGCGACGTGGTCCGCCACCGGATAGTTCAGGACATCGTCGAGGCTTATGAACGGGCCGGAGCGGAGCCCCCGGGTCCCAACGGGCCGACCGGATGAGTGAAGAGCCTCCCCAACTGGGTTCCGTTGCCGGCCCGACGGTGATTGTGGACGACGAGCGGGACGACCCCGACCCCGCCCAGCCGGTCGATATGGGCCGGTGGGAGGCTCTGGTGGCCGACGTTCTATTGGCCGAAGGACTCGGCGACCGACCGGTCGAGGTCCATCTACACTTCGTCGACGAGCCGTCCATCGAGGTCCTGAACCGCGAGCACATGGACGGCTCCGGCCCGACCGATGTCCTGGCCTTCCCGGTTGATGATCCGGCCGAGGTACCGATGGACGTACCCGTTCTGCTGGGCGACGTGGTGGTGTGCCCGTCGGTGGCCGCCAGCCAGGCCCCGGAGCACGCTGGCGACTACCACACCGAGCTGGCCCTGTTGGTGGTGCACGGCGTCCTACACCTCTTAGGGAACGACCACGCCGATCCGGACCAGGCGGTGGCCATGCAGACCAAGGAGCGGGACCACCTGGCCCGACACGGGATGGAGCGGCCGTGAGCCTCGTGCTCGGGGTGGTCCTGGTGGTGCTGCTGATGGCGGCTAGCGGTGTGCTGGTTGCCGCCGAAACCAGTCTTCTACACATCCGTCGGGCCCAGGCCGAGGTCCTGGCTGATTCCGGCATGGAGGCCGACGACAGTGTGGATCGGTCGGATCTGTTGGACCTGCTGGACGACCGGGTGCGTGGCCTAGGCCCCCTTTTGTTCGTACTGATGGCCCTTCGTCTGTCGGCCGCTGGCCTGCTGGCCATCGTGGTAGCCGACCGGGTCGGCGCGAGCTGGGCCGCCCTAGCGCTGGCCGGGCTCCTGGTGACCGGCTTCGCCCTGGTCGATGTGCTGCCTCGGACAATGGCCCTCCGAACCACCGACCGGCTGGCGCTCCGCCTGGCGCCCCTTGCCAGGACCCTGGGACGGGTCGGACCGTTGCGGTGGATCGCTCTGGGCCTGGTCGACCTTTCGGACCGCCTGCTACCCCGACGACTCAGGACCGGTGCGCCCAGCGTGTCCGAGGAGGAACTTTTAGCCGTGGCCGACCGGGCGCTTGCCTCGGCATCCATCGACGCCGAGGAGCACGAGCTGATCGAGTCGGTCATCGCCTTCGGCGACACCCTGGTCAGGGAGGTGATGGTTCCCCGCCCGGACATGGAATGCGCAGCTGCCGACCTGACGGTAGCGGAGGCCATAGCCGTGGCAGCCCGGAACGGCCACTCGCGGGTCCCGGTCAGCGGCGACGGTGTTGACGACATCGTCGGCGTGGTCCATGCCAAGGACCTCATGAAGGCCCACCTGGACGGACGGGACACTGAGCCGGTCGGATCCCTAGCCCGGCCGCCACGCTTCGTACCCGAGACCAAGCAGGCCGACGACCTATTGCGTGAGATGCAGGCCGATCGCTACCACCTGGCCATCGTGGTGGACGAGTACGGAGGGACGGCTGGCCTAGTCACCATGGAAGACCTCTTGGAGGAGGTGGTTGGCGAGATTGTGGACGAGTTCGACACTGAGGAGCCCCTGGTTCAGCCGCTAGCCGGTGGGGGCCTGCGGGTCCACGGGCGTATGCCCATCGACGAGCTGGACGAAATGCTGGGCGGCACCCTGCCCGACGGAGACTGGGACACCGTAGGCGGTCTGATCTTCGATGCGCTGGGCCACGTCCCGGAAGTCGGCGAGGGCGTGGAGGTGGCCGGTCGACGTTTCGGGGTAGAACAGGTAGTGGGGCGCCGGATAACCCGGGTACGGATCAGCGGCCCCGGGGACACCGAATGAACGGGCTGGTCGAGCCCGGAGGGGACGGTCACCGGTCGGGCTTCGTGACGCTGGTCGGTCGACCCAACGTCGGCAAGTCGACTCTGCTGAACCGGTTACTCGGCCAGAAAGTCACCATCGTGTCCGACAAGCCCCAGACCACCCGGACCGAGGTGCGCGGGGTGTTGACCCGACCCGACGTCCAGGCTGTGTTCTGCGACACCCCGGGAATCCATAAGCCCCGGACTCTGCTGGGCGAACGCCTGAACGACACGGCCCGGGCGGCGCTCGGCGACATGGACGTGGTGCTCTTCCTGGTAGAGGCAGACGGTGCCATAGGGCGGGGCGACAATTTCATCGCAGCCGGGCTGCCGAAGGACCGCACCGTGTTGGTCGTCAACAAGGCCGACAAAGTGGGGCGGGAGCGGTTAGCCGAACAGCTGATCACTGCCTCGGGCTTCGACTTCGACGAATACTTCCCGATCTCAGCCCGGACGGGTGACGGGGTCGACGCCCTACGCGACCACGTGCTGGACCGGCTCCCGGAAGGACCGCGGTACTACCCGGAGGACATGGTCACCGACGTCCCGGAGGCCTTCTGGGTCGCCGAGCTGGTACGCGAGCAGCTGCTGTCCGTAATGAAGGAGGAGCTGCCGCATTCCATCGCCACCCGGGTGACCGAGTGGGAGTGGCCCCGGATCCGTTGCGAAATCCTGGTTGAGCGTGAGTCCCAGAAAGGGATCGTGATCGGGAAGAAAGGGGCCGTTCTAAAGGAAGTCGGCACGGCAGCTCGGGCCCAGCTGCCCGAGGGCGCGTTCCTGGAGCTTTTCGTACGAGTCGACAAGGGCTGGCAGCGGCGGCCCAAGGCCCTGGACCGCCTGGGCTACTGACCGGCAGGGTGCCATCGGGCCCCGGTTACAACCCCTCCAGGAACGAGACCACCTCGTCCGGGTCGGCCGTACGGGCCATTGGGGGGAGGGCCTCCAGAAGATCCCACCGATAAGAGCGGCTGGTTGCCAGGCGCCGGTCGAGCACGGCAACCACACCCCGATCCTCGGTCGTCCGGATGAGGCGCCCGGCCCCCTGAGCCAGCTCGGTGGCAGCCAGCGGGAGGTCGATCTCCCGCCACGCCCCTTCCCCCAACAGGTCCCGACGGGCGCTTAGCAGCGGGTCGTCAGGTCGGGGGAACGGGATCCGGTCGATGACGACAAGCGACAGGCTGGGGCCCGGAACGTCAATCCCGTGCCAGAGCCCCTTGGTGCCGAACAGGCACGACGTCTCGTCGTCGGCAAACTTGGCGAGCAGCAAGGGCTTGGGTAGGTCTTCCTGGTGCAGGACCTGCCAGGGAAAACGGTCGCGGAGTACATCGACGGCCTCGTCGAGGGCCCGACGGCTGGTGAATAGGGCGAGCGTCCGCCCACCGGCCGCTGTGACTAGGCGCTCAATCTCGTCGTAGCAGGCCGCCCGGTAACCGTCGTCGCTAGGGTCAGGCATCGAGGTGGCGCAGTAAAGGAGCGACTGGCGTTCGAAGTCGAAGGGGCTACCCACGTCCTCGATCCGGTGCTGGTGGTCGGTCAGGCCCAGGCGGGTCGACAGGTTGGCCGGGATGGTGGCGCTGGTCAGGACCACGGTGCGCTCACCCCACAGACACTGGTCCAGCACCGTAGCCACGTCGACCGGGGCGACCTGGAGACTGAGCCGGCCGGCAGCCCCCTCGGTCCACGCCACCTTGGGGCCCGGAATCGGTCCACCGTCTAGGTCGAGCGCCGCGCCGACATCACCGGCAAGGGTCTCCAGCGACCTGAGGGCACGGGCCCGCCTGGCCCCCGTGTCACCGGGGCCGTCCGCCGGAACGCCCAGCAACTCGGTCCGGAGTGCTGCCAGGCGGGTATCAGCCAGGTTCAGGGCGGACCGCAGTTCAACGGTCGCCTCCGGGACGAGGCGAGCACCGACGTAGGGGCCGAGGGCATCGTCCAGGCGGCCGGCTAGGTCGGCCACGTTCTCGACGGCCGTCGAGCCAGCCAGGATCGACCGAGCTCGCTGCACCAGGGCGATAAACCGTCCGGCCCGCAACTCGAACCCCGAGGCATGGGCCAGGACGTCCTCAGTTTGGTGCGCCTCGTCGAGAATGGCCACCTCGTGGAGCGGGAGGGCGGCCCCCTCGGTCACCACGTCGATTCCGTAGAGGTGGAGATTGGTGACAACCAGGTCGACCGTCTCGGCTGTCGCCCGAGCCGCCTCGGCGAAGCACTCTCCTCCGCTGGGACACCGGGCGGCACCCGGGCACTCGTGGGAACCGACGCTGACCGCCGCCCACGTCATCGCCGTGGGCTGAATCGGGAGATCAGCCCGATCACCTGTTTCTGTCGAGTCGGCCCACTCGGCGATAGTGGCAAGCTGATGGGCGTCAGCGGCATCGGCCAGGCCGTCGAATTGTTGCTGGCCATCACCGACAGCCGCCAACTCGGTGAGGCGCTGACGGCATACGTAGTTGGCCCGACCCTTCAACACCGAGAAGGTGAAGGTCCGTCCAAGACGGGTCTGGAGGTGTTCAGCCAGGAACGGTAGGTCCTTGGTAGCCAACTGGTCCTGGAGGGCCTTGGTGGCCGTGGCCACCACGGTGGTCCGACCTGACAGGAGCGCGGGGACGAGGTAGGCCAGCGACTTGCCGGTTCCGGTTCCCGCCCTGACCACCAGGTGGGTTCCGGCCTCGATCGACTCAGCCACCCGGCGAACCATGGCCTCCTGGCCGGGACGGCGCTCACCGCCTCCCGGCAGGGCCCCGCAGACCTCCTCGAGGGCGATCGCCGCCTGCTCCGCCACATCCATCGCACGGAGGCTAGAACGGCCTGCCGACACCCCGCCGACGGGGTGCGCGGGTAGTTTCATCCCGTGCTTGCCTCGGATCTCGATCCGACCCGGATCCCCGGTCACATCGCCTGTGTGATGGACGGCAACGGCCGATGGGCCGA
>Ga0207965_1000139_pt1 | contig 19552 bp, 20 predicted proteins | sample Knorr_S23_td_O2m_FD_185609 | JGI IMG/M metagenome (GOLD analysis project Ga0207965, IMG submission 185609) | Marine microbial communities from Southern Atlantic Ocean transect - Knorr_S23_td_O2min_ad_571m_LV (SPAdes) (version 2) | ecosystem: Environmental > Aquatic > Marine > Oceanic | place...
TATTCCATATTGATTTGGATATTATGGTACGAAAAATCACTCAATTACTTGTAATTCTAAGTATTGCCTGGGCAATGTCACCTTTTGTTTCACCCAAAGCCTCTTTAGCTTGTTCCTCGTTGCAGCTTGCCTGCTGACATACCAACATTATATCATCTTCTGAAAATATTTGAACCTCTAATTCTTTTTCTTCAAAACTTTCTGCAATAACCTGAAATATTGAATTTTCTTTGGACTTCATCTCAGTAACAGAAGGCTTGGGAATAATAATCTCTTTTTTATCAGTTTTTATTATGACTTCTTGAACATTTGGGATCTCTGTCATATCAAGACCCATTTTATCCATCATTCTTCGCATTTGCCGATTACCTCCTCGCATCATAATGATCTATCCTCTTTGCTGACTTTTTAAACTATCTCTAATTTTGAGTGCGACTCCTATTATCTGTCCTTTCATCATTTCTGAAGATAGAATAGCTTTTCCAACTGCAATTACCTTATCTTTGTATAATACTGGAACCTCACTTTGAATTCTTATGTTTTTACCACATGATATGATATGACCACAAAATACAGATCTTCCATCCTCCACAAATGGCTTTGATTCTTTATCAATTTCTAGACAATTTTCCCTGAATCTTTTACTAGCCAAAAGCATTTGTGCAAAATATGGAGTAATGGCTAAACCACCATCAATTCTTAATGTACAAAGAAGCTTTTGTTTATGAGATACTTCACGAATTCGTCCGGTTCTATGTGAAAATAAAATATCAATATCTTTTGGTAGATATTTTGAAACTCCGGTTCCAAATAAAGCGTCAATAGTATGTTTCAATTTTGAGATTGAGTTCATCAGAATGACGTATCTAGGTATCTAAATATTTCTTGATACTATATCATAGATGTCAATTAATCTATATAGAAGTAAAAAAAGAATATAGTTATAATGAGTGAGGAGGAAACACGCAAAATTCAGTTTACGGGAAAATCTACCTACATTGTATCTCTACCAAAAAAATGGGTTGGTGATCTTGGACTAAAAAAAGGTGATCAAATTCTAGTTCAGCGTAAAGGAACATCTAGTTTACAGATTGTACCTTATAACACCAGAACAAAAAGAGAATCTGAAATAGCTACACTAGAAATTGACCCAAAAGAACAACCATCATCTGTAGAAAGAAAACTAATTGCACTTTACTTTTTACATTTTAAAACTATTAGTATAAAACCAATTAAGGGTAGAATTACACCAGCACAAAGAACTGGTATTAGAAATGCTGTTAAGAAAATATTGATGGGTTCAGAAATAACTGCAGAATCCTCTGACGGTATAACTATTCAGATTCTTATTAATTTAGTAGAACTTTCCGTTGTTGGAGCTTTGAAGAGAATGTTATTGTTAGCAAAATCAATGCAAAATGATGCTTTACTTGCAATAAAGGAGGGAAATACGGAACTTGCAAATGAAGTTATCAATAGCGATGATGATGTAGATCGATTTTCATTTTATATTACACGCCAACTCGCTATAGCAATTGAAAATGAACATTTGTTAAAGGAGATGGGATTTAGTAATGCCCGTGATTGTCTAGGTTACCGACTTATCATAAAAAATATTGAAAGAATGGGAGACCATGCGGTTAGAATATCAAAAGATGTCTTGGATTATAAAAAACCAATAAGTGGTAAGGTTTTTGATGCGATACGTGATATGAGTGATTTTGCAATTTCAGTCATAGATGATGCAAGCGATGCATTATTTCAAGGAGATATTGATCGAGCAGAACAAGCAGTAACTGATGCACAAAATATTACAAAAAAGGAAAAACGGATTATGGATTATCTGAAACTAAATATTGATGAAGAAGAAAAATATAGGATTAGAAGGATTGTTGAAAATACACGAAGAATAGCTGAATATGCTAGTGATGTTGGAGAAATTGTTCTAAATATGAATATTGAAAAAATTATCAAAAAACCAAAAATGTAGGTTTGGCTATGGATTCTGCAATATTAATTACATATGATCAGGATGACGTAATTAGTGAAGCACTTGCTCTTTGTGATTCGGCAGGTTACAAAGTTGAGTCTGTTGTAAAGCAGAATTACTTACAGAAGCCAAAATACGGTATGAGTGAGGGTAAAATTCAGGATCTAAGTGATCTCATAGAGAGAATTAATCCAGATGTGATAGTTTTTGATGAAGTGTTGAAGCCTAGCCAGCATTATAATCTGGCTTCTGAATTGAAAATGGAAATACTAGATCGAGAAGCTTTGATTTTACAAATATTTGAAAAAAGATCTTCTAGTGCAGAATCTAAACTCCAGGTACAATTAGCACAAGCACGTTATGAAATGTCAAGAGCAAAAGAAAAAGTCAAGCTTTCAAGACATGGAGAACAACCCGGCTTTATGGGCCTTGGGACATTTGAAGTTGATGTGTATTATAATGAAATTAAGAGGAGAATGATTAACATTAAATCAAAATTAGCAAAGTCAGGAAAACAGCGTGAATTACATAGACAAGCTCGAAAACGTCTGGGTTTTAAAATAATTTCATTAGCAGGATACACATCAGCTGGAAAAACTACATTATTCAATAGATTAACTGGAGAACAGAAAGAAGAAAACAGTGCATTGTTTACAACACTTTCAACTACTATCAGAAAAGTAATGATTGGTAAAGAAACAGCATTAATTTCAGATACTGTTGGATTTATCAACAAACTTCCAGCATACATGATTGAAGCTTTCAAATCAACGTTAGAAGAGCTTCTGTATGCTGATATCATACTGGTATTAATTGATGCAAATGATGAATTATATCAATTAGGAAAAAAATTCAAAAACTGCTTCAGAATTCTCAATGAGATTGGTGTAGAACCAAACAAGATGATTTTTGTTTTAAACAAATCAGAGTCATTGAGTGATGACGAAATTTTATCTAAAGCAAATTACCTAAAGTTTAATGAAAATAAAAAATGGATGGCTATTTCAGCAATTACTGGAAAAAACATTAACAAACTTGAAAAACTAATTAATGAATATTTTCAAAATAATATATTAGAAAACAAAAATGATGTTAGTATGAATGCGTATGGAAATTGAAGTATTAAGAATTGGTCAGCGGGTTGTAAGAGATGATAGAGTTACAACTCATGTAGCCCTTGTGGCAAGATCGTTTGGAGCCAAGAAAATATACATGAATGAAATTAATCCTGAAATAAATGACACTGTTTCTAAAATCAACAAAACATGGGGCGGTGATTTTAAAATTGAAATGATTGATGATTGGAAAAAAATAATCAGAGAGAAGAAAAATATGGGTACAAAAATTGTTCACCTTACTATGTATGGTCAAAATATCAATGATATTCAAACTAAACTACAAAATGAGGATAAACTCTTGGTTGTGGTTGGAGCGGAAAAAGTTCCTAGAACAATCTATGATACTGCAGATTATAATGTGGCTATAGGTAACCAGCCACATTCTGAAATAAGTGCTCTTGGTATACTATTAGATCGTATTCAACAAGGAAGACAATTTGATTTAAAATTTAAAAATTCTGAGAGAGTTATAATTCCTCAAGAACATGGCAAATCTGTTCAGATGAATAAACTAACGGATTAATACTAGGATTATTGTGTGATATTATTGATTGAGAAATATGAAGATCCATTTGTAAAAATTGCAAATATGATTGGTGGGGACGAATATCTCAAAGTTGCTAGATCACTCTTAAAAGCACAGGATGCAACAGATGAAGAAATTGCAAGCTCTACTGGATTGAGAATTAATATGGTCAGAAAGATTCTTTACGATCTTTTTGGTAAAGCATTGATTACAGGGATTAGGGTAAAAGATGAAAGAAAAGGTTGGTTTGTGTATCGTTGGCGTTCTAGAAAAGATGAAGTAGAAAATTTTATTGAGGCACAGAAAAAGAAAATTTCTGATAGACTTCAACAAAGACTTGATTATGAAAATTCCTCACAATTTTATCATTGTGGAAATGATGATTGCCTCAGAGTTACATTTGAAGATGGGTTAGAACAGTTTTTCAAATGTAGTTCATGTGGACAGGTTTTAAATCTGAAGAAAAATGAAAAAGCAAAAAAATCATTTTCAAAGAAAATTGATGAGATGAAAAAAGACATGCGTTAGTGATTAACGCTTTATTCCAGTTACACTAATTCCACTTTCAATTTCCTTTAATGTTGTAATTCTCAATTTTGCATCACGAAACCATTTCTTTACTTCTGATGCAGTATGACGATAAGCAAATTTTGGATAATACCAATCAAAATTTACTCCTACACTTCTTTGAAAATTATCTGACTCGTCCCAGAAACATTTCAAGAAATTCCAATAGACAAATCTTTGCACATCATATGTACCAGCCTTAACACCTAACAATGGAATATCACGTGGTATTGTTATTTTCTTTTTTAATTTAGATAATGCCTTTCCAAGATATGCCATATCTTTGGAAAATTCAGTACATTCCGCCACAGACATCTTGACAGTTTTTTTTCTAACATAATCATCAACATATTCGCGAATGGGTGCTTTCTTATTATAAACATAAATTGAGATGAAACCAGATTTTACCAAAAATTTTGTTAGATATTTGAAAGATGTTGCTGTATTTTTGGTATGATGTAAAACTTGATCTGAGAAAATATAATCAAAAAATGATTTTTTAAATGGAAGTTGACGTATATCAGCTTGAATAAAATGTATGTTAGAACGACTTCCATAATTTCTATATGCAAAATCAATACTATCACTTGCATCAAGCGCAAATACGGTAGTTGATTTATTCACAGATAACATCTTTGCGCTATTACCAATACCAGTTCCGGCATCAAGAATATTATTTTTAGATTTAAGGAATTCCTTAAACATGTTAAATGATTTCCAATCAAATCTTTCCAAAAACCACTTCCTTTGAAATTCGATCCAATCTTTTGCATGATGATTTTGATGATGGATTTTCCATTTTTCTGAAAATGCCATTTCTGTTCTAACGAAATCTTTTGTTTGATCAACAACAAACCTAGGAATGCCTTTTGAGATTTTGAATTTATCATTACACTTTTTACAAATTAATGTGCCTTCTTTGACCTCATTTTTTATCTGTGATTTAATTTTGAGCTTAAAGCTGGAACTGCAAGTTGGACAAACTATATGATCTAAAATTGAAAGTTTCATTATAAAATTACATTATACCTATTTAATAAAAGACATACCATTAACTTTCATAAAGTTTGATATATTTCGGCAGTAAGGCTTCCCAACTAAAATTTTTTGTAATAAATTCATATGCGTTATTAGCAAGTGTGTTACAAAGTTCGATATTATTTAAAAGGTAATTTATCTTATCAAGTAATTCCGTAGAATTGTTTGGTGCTACCAGTAAGCCAGTTTTATTATTAGTTACAAGCTCATGAACGCCACCTACATCAGTAGCGACCACAGGGATTTTCAAGAAAAATGCTTCTTTAATAGATTGAGGAATACTTTCAACTCTAGATGGTAACACAAAAACTTGAGATGCCTTTAGTATCTCCATAGCTTTATTCCATGGAAGTGATGTACAGTATTTCACATTACCATCAATCTTTGATTCAATTTCTTTTAGAATGTCTGTTCCTTTTTCAAAACTATCACGTCCAACATAAACAACTTGTTTTTGATTTTTTTTAACGTCTGGAATGTTTACAAATTTTTTTGGATCCAATGGAGCTGGAATATATTCAAAATCTTTTCCTAATTTTTTCTTATACTCCATCTGAATATATTTTGAATCAGTTGTTAAAACATCAGCCCAATCTAAAACCTGATCTTCTTTAGAAGTAACAATACTGCCTGCTAATTTGGAATGTAGCATTTTCACTTGTTCTGAATAGATACCATGAATTGAAAGTATTTTCTTTTTTGCCTTGATGTGTTTCATTATGAATGCTGATGGAACATTCCATGCATGAACCGCATCGTAAGTTTTTGAATTGGATAATGCCTTTAAAGTTCCAAATACAGAGAAACTGACATTTTTTAGGTTTTTTATTGGTATGTGTGGTGTATCCATTAACTCTATATCGTGACCCTCTTGACTCAGTTTTTCTGAAACACGAAATGCATGTGGTCCTATTCCACCTGCACCAGAAAATGTTGGAGAGATAAATAGAATTTTCATTATATCATATTAGATTGTGAACCAGCCTGATTTCATATAAGACAGTCCTATGTTAAGAGCAAATATAATGAAAGTGCAAGCATAAACAGCCCACATTATTCCATTAGCTTTTTTCTCTGAAACTTTCTTATCAATTATGGTTTGAATAAATTTACCTCCGTCCAGTATAGGAAGAGGAAGCATGTTTATTATTCCAATAAAAAATGAAATCATCCATAGCCAAAGAAGAAACATCGACACTTGAGGATCCCATTCTATTATGTTATAGACAGGTTTGTAGGATAATGCATTTTCCCGCATAATACCAACCAATCCTTTTTCAGGATCGTCTGGAGAAGGCATAATCTCAACAGGTAATTGCAACGAAGTTCCATCCCTTAAAATTGTAACAATAGCAGTATCTCCAGGATTTAGATCAACCTTGTGAAAATCCGGCGGAGCTACTATCACAACACCATTTATTCCTGTTATAAGATCATTTTTTTGTAAACCAGCTTTTTCAGCACCACTATCTGGAATAATTGAAAGTATTAGAACTCCATCAGGTGCTTCATAAAACCATCCTAACATAGGTTCAGGTAGGATTAGTGCGAAAAATGGATTGGTTAGCAGTAATAATCCCAATGCAAATGCAAAGATTACATTTGCAGTTGCTCCAGCACCTATAACTCTTAACCTTGATATTTTTTTTGCTTTATCAAAATCATCTTCATCGGGTTCTACAAACCCTGCAAACATTGCAATAAATATAGCAAATCCTCCTGTTTTGATCTTTATTTTTTCAAGTGTTGCTACTATACCATGAGCACCTTCGTGAACGATCAAAACAATTGGAATTGATAATAAAAAATAAAGTATCGCCGAGGCAGAAGTTAGTGTAACACCTGGTATCAAAACTGTCAATTCAGCAAATTCAGTTGGCTCTACAAAAAAGTTTGAGATGTTTGTCAGTAAAAACCAGAATGCAAAACCCATCATTAAAAATCCTGCAACAACACTAACATCTGCAAAAACTCGAATTCCACGTTTGGTTCTAGTTAGCATTTTTGAAAGAGCCGATTGGACTTGGGTATTTTTGTAGGTTAAACTATAAGCCTTTATTTGAAAACCATGATTTTCCAGTTTTAGAGATTTGGCTATAATTAAGATAACAACCCATGCTATCAAAACGTAGATTATTGCATTTTGAGTTAAAAAATCAAGTTCCAAATCGATTGGTACTTTTTTTATTCACGTAAATTTATCGGTTACTATGCAACCTATAATCATAGTATCCACATTTCCTAGTAAACAATCAATAACAAAGATCTCCAATCAAATAGTAAGGAAAAACCTTGCAGCATGTGTCAATATAGTAAAGATTTCGTCGGTTTATGCGTGGAAGGGAAAAATCGAAAATCAGCCAGAATATCTTGCATTATTCAAGACCACCAAAAAAAATGAATCAAATCTAAAAAAAGAACTCATAAAACTTCATCCATACGATATTCCAGAAATTGCAAAAATTAACGTCAGTTCCATGAATAAACCATATCTCAACTGGCTCATAGATTCAACAAACTAACCTTCCACTGCAAATCTTAGAAGAGAGATAATTCCACCAAGTCCAGTTACTCTTAGACCAACATCCGTAGTTGCATCTACACTATAGACTTTGGTGCCTTTTGATTCTACATCATTTAAAAAATCAATAATTTTCTGCTCATCATAATTTTGTATTACTCCCTCAGAAAAAACAAGGGAGTCTATCGCACCATATTCATTTGCCTTCATGGTTTCTTCTAAACCCATGGTAAACTTTCTGCTTTTTTTGTTTGCAAGGAACATAATTTGATCTATGATATCATGTACTTTTGCAAGTTTACTGGTAGAGATAATTTCCTTCATTGATTTTGATTTAGTAAATAGATGGATTCCATCCTCACCTCCAGAATCAATACCTTCAATTATTTTTATCTGGTGTTTTTTTCCAATTTGCATATTCTGTAGAAAGTTTGCAAATTTCTTTCTTGTTTCACCCGGCCCAAATATTATAATCTGATCATCATTTTTTATTATAGATAGTATTGCTTTCGAAATTTCATTAAAGAAATCTTCAATTTTAAATGTGGTTTTGTAACGTTTTCCACTTGATCCTGAATACATGTTTGGCAGTAAATGCAAATGTGTTCCCCTTAATTTTCCGATACCACAATCACCAGTATCTATTGCAATTAAGATGTAGGTTGATTGTTGATCTCTGTTTCTTATCAGTTTTTTTTCTATGCTATTCCATTTCTTTTTGATTAAGTTGAATGATTGATCAATTTTGATAATAAATGAGTGATGTGATCCGTGAGGAACTGATTCATTATTAGACTCCTTGATTATTCCACCAACTCGAATTCGATCTAGTACGTTATCTAATGATATTTTTTCAACTTCAAGTACTAGTCTAATCTTCACTCGTTCTCCTTTGTCAGGTCTCGCAAAATCTTTTTCTTGTTTGATAACACGAACAGTTTCACCAACAACTCTATCTCCTTTTTTAATAATTCTACGAAGAGAGACTAGATCATCAGAATCTTCTGGTATACATGATATTGAGTTTTCGTCAATAGTTTTGGTTAGCATTTTATCTTTTTAATGAGAAACAAAAAATGTTAATCTTTTTTGTTATTCTTGACATAGTTTTCTACCCAATCGAGAGTAATTACACCACAAGATGACAAATTAACAATAGAGTTTGATGATGCTTCACCAATAACCTTCCCATTATTCCTGCTATGCTGACGCCATTTTAGACTAGTATTTCCAGTCTTTGAATTATATATTATTCCTAAAACATCTCTTGCATTTACAAATGTAATATCTCGAATTTTTTTTAAAGTAACCTTGTCAGCGGCTTCAACGTATATAGAACCAAGATTTTGTTCACGTTCAGCAAAAACTTCAGTATCTTCTATGTAACTTTGTGGAGCAAATGATGAACATGTACTTGCGATGATAAATTTTCGAAAATTTTCCAAAGAAGCAGGTGTATCTATAGTTACCATTCATTTTTCATGTCTATTGCTATTTATCAAGTTTATTGAAAAACTCATTTAGTATCTATAACAACTCTTTTTGCAGGCATTGATGAACATATCCCTTTGATTTGGTGATAAAGATCTTGAGTTCTGAGCCTGCGATTATTGTTTTTGTATAATCATAAAGAATTAACCAAAATCAGTATCACGTTTTTGTGATTGTTCCTCATTCGCCCTTGCAGACTCTCTGTATTTTGTATCATGGTTTTGTAAGCCATGACCACATTTTACACACCCAACAAATTGACCGTTTGGGTTTTTTTCAAATTCTTCACATCCACAAAAGCATGTCATTATTTCATTTACCTATATAGCTCTATATTTTCATCTTATTATAATTATGTGAATCATCTCTAGTTAGAGTCTTTATTTTCACAACACTCTCCCATGGGAATGTCATGAGTGTGTGGACATTTTCGTGGATGGTTTAGCATAGTACACAATGCATCTGTAAACTGTTTATTCATATGATGCTCAATTCCACAGACCATTTCTTCATCAATCTCAACCTTTAGTGCACTATCCATCAAAACTTCAAGCAATCTACTATTTCTCATCATACTTGAACCAATTCTTTCACCATTCTCAGTAAGAGAAACTCCAGCTTTGTTATACTCAACTAGATCTTTGGTATTTAGTTTTTTTAACATTTGGACTACACTGGGTTGCCTAACGTGAAGCATTTTTGCAATGGTACTAATTTTTACAGGATCATTCCTTTCATTGATATGCCAAATTGCTTTGAGATACATTTCAACATGTTCCGCCTCAGCAGTACCAATAAAGAGAATTTCATCGTCAGTTGAATTCATTACTTTCCATCCTCTGTATCTTTTAACAAGTATTCAAAGTATTCTTTTGCAAATCCAGATAGCTCTGCATGATCTGTACATATTGCTATAATTTCAGAGGCGTTTGAGTGACTGATTTCTGGACCAAGTAATATTACAACATTATGTTTATCTGAAATTATGCCACCCCCAAAAAGTCCTTTTTTTATCTTTATTGTAGCAAGTTTGGATAATCCTTTGATAACATCCTTGTCAAATTTATCAGAGGTAAGAATTGTGGCTTTAACTCCTTTGTCGTGTAAATGTCTTAATTTTGGCAATGCCTGTTTTACCAATTCTTCTCCAGCTTTTGGAATTGCAATTAATATTTCCTCTCTACATGTTTCAATCATATCAAGAATCCTAGTTGCTATATTCATAGTTCCGGTTAGAACCCAGATGTCAGGTCGTTCTGCTGTTCCACTTTTTTTGTATATTGGATTAAGATCGTTTAGAATAACTTTCTGATTTTTAGCAAACTCTTCCTCCCTCCTTTGTTTTGTTGTTTGTAATGCAGAGTTTGGAGATTTAGCAAAATATTTGGTGGGTCTTGAATTATCAGAACCTATCCAACCTTTTTCTTCTAATCCACCCAACACTTCATAAATTTTCGAGTATGGAACTCCACATTTTTGACTCAAGTCAGATGCAGTAATTTCTCCTGTATTCAATAATGCAGCAAAAGTTTTGATTTCATAACCAGTTAGACCAATTTTTTCTAAAGATTTTCGTGTTTGTTCAGAAACGCTCATCGTTATCGATTTGATATATTATTAATACGTAGTATAAATTACTCTCCTATTCCAACGGTGTAGAGTATGAAAGCCATTATATACTAATTTTTAAAAAATTTAGTAATAATGGCACTAATTCAGATTTCTAACCAATCTACCAAATCTTTGGGTAAAAAATCAACTATACGTTTCACTCAAAGTATTTGCCCTGACTGTAACATGATTCTTGATGCTGAAGTCTTTGAAAGAAATGACCAAGTGTTCATGTCAAAGATTTGTCCTACACATGGAGAATGTGAAGAACTCTATTTTGGTTCATATGATATGTATAAGAAATTTAGCACTTATTGGGTTGATGGAAAAGGAGCTCATGCACCAAATGTAGTAATGCAAGACAAATGTTCATGTCCCAACAATTGTGGGCTTTGTACTAATCACCTTTCTCATAGTGGACTTGCAAATATTATAGTTACAAACAGATGTGATCTTACATGTTGGTACTGTTTCTTTTACGTAAAGAAAGGTCTTGAAGGTGCATACATGTATGAACCAACACAAGATCAAGTACGTGCAATGATGAAAACACTTAGAGCAGAAAGACCAATTCCTGGAAACTCTATGCAGATTACTGGTGGTGAACCAATGTTAAGAGAAGACATCACTGACTTGATCAAAATAATGAAAGAAGAACATGTTGACCATATACAAATGAATACAAATGGAATTAGACATGCAATGGATCCAGAAGCTGGTAGAGACGTAAGAATGGCAGGATGTAACAATCTTTATCTTAGTTTTGATGGTGTAACAGCAAGAACTAATCCTAAAAACCATTGGGAAATTCCACATGCTTTAGATACATGTAGAAAAACTGGAACAACTGTAGTCTTTGTTCCAACTGTAATTAAATCAATTAATGATCATGAACTTGGTGGGATTATTAGATATGGACAAAAGAACATGGATGTTGTACATGCTGTAAACTTCCAACCAGTATCACTTACTGGCAGAATGGGAAAACAAGAAAGAGAAAAATATAGAATTACTGTCCCTGATTGTATACAAAGGATAGAAGAACAAACAGATGGTCAGGTAACTGTTGATGATTGGTATCCTGTACCAAGTTGTATGCCACTTACAAATGTGATTGAGGCATTTTCAAGTAAACCAAAGTATGAACTATCAATTCATTTTGCATGTGGTGCAGGTACGTATATCTTTGAAGATGCAGATACAAAGAAATTTGTTCCAATGACACGATTTTGTGACCTACAAGGAATGCTTGAATTGTTTGAAGATAAATCAGAACAAATCCGTTCTGGTGCTAACAAATACTTTACAATGCTTGAAGTGGTAAGAAAACTAAAGGGCTTCATTGATAAGGACAAGCAGCCTGCAGGTCTGGATTTGGCTAAAATGTTTAGTACTATTCTCATGAAAAGGTCGTTTGATGCAGTTGGAGGTTTCCATGTCAAAGGATTATTCTTAGGTATGATGCACTTCCAGGACAAGTATAATGAAGATTTGGAAAGACTGCAAAGATGTGATATACATTATACGACACCAGATCTTAGGGTTATTCCATTCTGTGCATTTAATGTAATTCCAGAATGGTACCGTGACAGAATTCAAAAGAAATACTCCATTACAGTCGAAGAATGGGAAGAACAACAAGGCGAAAAACTTGAAGATGGTCTTTACAGAGGTCTTATGAGAAGAGGTGCTGGCGACGAGCTCGCAGCAGGTTGTGCCAAGAGCCAAATGTTCCATGATGCACAACAAGCAACAATGTAATTAAACCGAAAAATTATTTCTCATAAAATATACAAATAACTTTTAATTAATTCAATATATCATATTCAAAACTAGGTTTGTAGTCCTTGTTTACTTTGTAAATAATTACACCACTAATTTCACCATCATCAGTTCTATCAAATGATGGTGAAGTGTATACTAACTGTAGTGGTTCATCCAGCGCATCTATTGGATTGATAGGAAATTTAAAATCTTTTGCATATACTGCTACAGTATTAGGTTGATATTGGTTGTAGCTCTTTTCGTTCACTGGATCAAGATATATTGCTGGAGAAAATGGAATCATTTTTCCCAAAAATGTGTCATGCCAAAAAGCATTAGGTCCACTAACTAAATCATCAAAAAAGTATTTTTCTAAAGGTGCTTGTGCAACTTTTGCAAACCAGAATCTTTTAGTTTCATCACCGCCACCTACACCCAACAAATACATAGGAACATTACTGCTACTCACAACTCTTTCAGCAGTAACCCAGATCAAAACATAATCAGCATCAATTGCTACTAATTCTTTCCATGCGCTATCCGGAGAACTGTAAAACATTTGTGCAGTTTTTTTGATAATCTGCGTGTCTAATGTAGCATTATCTGCATAGGTAGTTCGATCACCAAGTGTTTCGATCCAATATCCATAGTCCCACCATGATAGAATTTTTGCATTTTCTGGTGTCTCGGTCTTCAACCATAGCATTGCATCAGGCCAATCATTTGTTGGTGCCAGAAGATAACTACCACCATAAAGAATTGCAGGTGCAATACTTGTAGATGTTACCCAATTATCATTTAGTGGTAATCCCACAGGTATGACTAAAAGTATGACAATACATGCTACAAACGAAATTTTTGTTGTAGATTTAGCAGTATTTTGTGCAGTAAATATTTTTGATATGAGAATTGATATTCCAATTGATGCTAATATTATTATAGAAATAGCCGCAAATAATTCTAACCTAACAAATGAAGAGCTAAAATAAAGACCAGCTATTCCTGTTAGTAATGCAAATACAGCCATTTCATTTTTTATATTAACAGATTTATTGATTCTGTTTTGAAAAATTAACCATATTCCTATCGCGGCAAATATCATTAAGATTGAATGATAAAAAAATGATATGTCTAAAGATGTAAAAGCGTGTTCAGCAATTGACTCCGTGAGAGGATCAGTTGTTATCAAAAATGGGTTTGCCGCAGTTTGATAACGAAAACTAGGTACTTTGCCAATAATTGATGCTGCTGAAAATCCTATGGCGATAAGACTTCCTAAAATAATTAAGCCATAACTAGTCTTGAAACGTTGTTTTATTTTTTGTATCACAGCCGAAATAAAAACAAATAGTAAAACACCAGCCATAAAAACTCCAAGAGGACCTGGTAGCATATCGTAACCAGGTACAGCACCACGGTCCTTATCAATACTCAAAATACTAGCAGAAAAAGATGCTGGATCGAGTTGTGATAATACAATACTCATGCTGAAAATAAATATCGCTGTGGCATAAACAATGAATTTTTTATCATTTCTAAAAAATGGTAATACCAAAAAGAACAATCCCAAAATAATAAGGAAAAATTCGCTACCTCCCCATGCATTTATAGATAAAGCTGTAAGAATTCCAGCACCTGCAATTCTTATTAAAGATAATTTATTGTACCCAGATTTGATTCCACTAATACAAAGATATACAGCAAAAAGTCCTAGGAATAGACCTAGTGGTTCAGACTTGAACCAACCAATAAATCCTCGGAGTATGATAGGCACAGAAACAGAAAATAAAAGTGCAGCAACAAGTCCAGCAGTTGTACCTCCAATTGTTCTTACAACTGCAAAAATAGCTACTGTTGTTAGTGAGCCAATTATCACAGGGAATAGTATTGTAAAATTATACAAGGAAGTACCCACACCAAAAATCTGGTAAAGTATTGCAGCTGTAATGTGAAGCGTAATCTGTGAGGTTTCGGAAACATTTCTTCCCCTATTGATTTCTTCGTTATCAAGTACATTTTCTGGTGTGTAACATGAAAGATCAAGAGGTGGATCTGATGGAAGATGTGTACCACAAGTTGTTGCTGGAGGTATGCCAGTTATTTTAGGCTCTATATTTAGAAACCAGCTTTTATCATCCCACCATTCAAGATAGGCAGGAATCCCATTTTGTACAATAAAATCAGTTGCCCTATAATTAAAAAATGGATCAAATTCTGCTAATTCAAATCCAACTTGAGCACCTTGTGATCTAATCATAAAAGATACAGAAAAAGCGATTGCAAGTATCGCAATAATAAGAATATAACGCACTGTCTTTGAGCTAATAAAACCAGATCTTTGTACAGAAGTCATGATTTCACCTGAAACTTTTTCTTAATTACTCTTTGGTACAATTTAATGCCATACACTGAAATCCTGATTTAAATTCATATCCAACTTTCAGATGAAATAGGTTTTGATCTATTAACACCTAAATTATTGAGAAATAATGCAAATACATGATTTGTAACAAATGTCAAAATCAGGCAGTATACTCAAGAAAGTATTCTGGTGAAAATCTTTGCTCTAAGTGCTTTTCCGAATCAATATTACGAAAAGCTGCAAGAACAATTTCAAAATATAAGATGATCAAAAATAATGATCTTGTCTGTGTTTGTGTATCAGGAGGAAAAGATTCTCTGGTATTATTAGATATTTTAAATAAAATGTCAAAAACGCACAATTTTAAAATATTTGCAGTGAGTATTGATGAGGGAATTCCAGGTTATAGGGATGAAGCATTAAAGATTGTAGAAAACTTTTGTGCTGAATTAAAAATAGAATACAAGATTTTTTCATACAAAAAACTATTTGATCTGACCTTAGAGGAATCATTAGATTTGAGGAAAGATAACAATTCTTCATGCTCTATTTGTGGAATATTCAGACGTCGAGCTTTTGATCATGCTGCAAAAACTATTAATGCAGATGTAATTGCAACAGGTCATAATTTAGATGATGTACTACAAACATTTCTTATTAATACCACATCAGGAGATACTAGTAAAATTGGCTGGATGCATCCAGACGCATCTTCTAATAAACTGAGAAAAATAAAGCCGTTATCTGAGATTTATGAATCTGAAATTGTCTTTTATGCATTTACGAATGATCTTCCTTTCCAAACTGAACCATGTCCCCATATGGATGAAGGTATTAGAACTGAAATCCGTGAATTTCTAAATTCACTAGAGTCAAATCATAGTGGAATTAAAAACAATATGTATAATACAATTTTAAAACTTTCACAATTTACTAATCAATCCATACAGAAAGAAAAACGAACTTGCCTGATTTGTGGAAATGAATGTACTGGTAAGATTTGTTCTGTGTGTAATATGATAACTGATTTGAAAGGTAAATGATCCTAATTCAAATATAACACCAGTTTGTAATATGAACGGTAGTAGGTAAGATTAGGGTGCTAGCCGTGCCCTGTTCTGAAACCGGCTATATGCAGAAATCAGTAACTGCTGAGTAAATCTCTAGGCTGGTAGTTCCCGCTTGGTGTGCGGAAATGAAATCACGCCGAGGCGGGTGGTTGTAGGACAAGAATTATCCGAAGGGATAACTTCTAAGACCGAACCATCGAAAGGGATGAGGTCCGGGAGGGAGCAATCCTAAGATGGAACATTCACGCTTCCTCGTCAACGTGGCGGATCTTGTACGCCTTGAAATGGGGTTATTGACCTAGTCTGGAATCAGCAGAGCTACTACCATTATTAATCTGAACAAAAATCTTAATACAAAACTTCAAAAATTGAAAATTCATTTTTGAATTCTTCGTCATTAATTTCAATACTGTCTACACGTGAATGCGCAGGACCGATACGAGCCCACTCTACAATTGAATTTATGTTTTCAGTGTTACCTTCAAGTAACGCTTCTACACGTTTATCTTCTAAATTCTTAACCCAGCCAAACACGTTATTTTTTTTAGCTATCACTTTTAATGCTTGCCTAAAAAAAACCCCTTGTACTTTACCACTAATTAGAATACGTACTCTACGTTTGTCCATGTATAATTACAAAGAAAGCTCTTAATCAGTTTTAAGAAGAAAATTATTTCCTTTCTTTAATTCTTGCTCTTCCAGTTTTTCTGGCAGCAATACTTCCTACCTTTGCTCCCGGTGGTGCATTACGTGAAACAGTTGAACTTTGACCAACATGTTGATGTCTTCCACCTCCATGAGGGTGAACATATGCTGCCTGAGCAACTCCTCTAACAATTGGATATTTCTGTCCCTTTGATCTAAATCTTCTCCATTTTACACCTGCACGCATAAATGGTCTGTCTCCAACACCACCACCAGCAAGTGTACCAATCATTGCTCTGTTTTTTGGATGGACTTTAGTAAATTTACCAGAGGCGAGTTTTAATTTGACTCCATCATCTTCATGTGAGAAAACTGTTGCATCCGTACCAGCTGATTTGATAAAAGAGCCGCCATCGCCAAATTGCTTTTCCACATTACAGACTGTAGTTCCATCAGGAATGTTTTGAATACTAGTTACATTACCATCTGTTATTGTGGCTTTCAGTCCAAATTGGATTTTTGAACCAACTTTTGTGCCAATTACTGCTGGAAGAAATGAAATAGAACCGTCATTAAATCTAACTTTTGCCAATGGGACATCACGGCCACTTTCATGAACAAGATCAATTATTATGCCTACATGATTCTCAGTAAGTTGAAAACTAGGATATTTTGCAGGTGCGATCTTTCCAGTAGTGGATGCTCTAAATTGCATGCCTCCACGGCCACGTCTTCTAACAAGAGGTCTTTTTCCCAAGGTAAGATTTTTGCTGTGACTAACTGATTTTAAGCTTTTGATTAAGAAAGGCGAATGTATGAATATGACGACAAAGATATAAAAAATACAATTAAGGTAATCAAATATGAGTGAAAATAATCTAAGTCTCAAAGTTTTAGAGGCATATACGCGTGATGTTGGACGTGGTGTGGCAAGACTTGATTATGATTCTATGGACAATTTAAGCGCATCAACAGGCGATGTTATTGAGATCAAGGGTAAAAGAAGAACCGTTGCAAAATGTTTACCGCTTTATCCATCAGATGAAGGAAAGGGTATTATTAGAATAGATGGACTTGGTAGAAATAATTCTGGAATTGCTATTGGAGATGCTATTACAGTAACAAAGATCAAAGCAGTAGCTGCAGAAAAAATTGTTGTGGCACCACTAGAAGCTATACCACCAATTGATGAAAGATATCTTGCAGATGCGTTAGAAAGTGTGCCTTTGATTAAGGGTGATAATGTGATGGTACCATATTTTGGTGGTCGTTTAACATTTCAAGTCATCGGCGTAACACCAAATAGTGATGCAGTACTTGTAACTCAAAAAACAGTTTTTCATATAGCAGAAAAAGGTGATACGTTAAGAGGTGTTCCACAAGTTTCCTATGAAGATATTGGTGGTTTGACTGATGAAATTAAAAAAGTAAGAGAGATGATTGAGCTTCCATTACGTCATCCGGAGATATTTGAAAAACTTGGAATAGAAGCTCCAAAAGGTGTGTTACTTTATGGACCTCCTGGTACAGGAAAAACATTGTTAGCTAAAGCAGTTGCAAATGAAAGTAATGCACACTTCATTAGCATTTCTGGCCCTGAAATTATGAGTAAATTCTATGGTGAAAGTGAAGCTAGATTACGAGAAATATTTAAAGAAGCAAGAGAAAAAGCACCATCAATTGTTTTTATTGATGAAATTGATTCAATAGCACCTAAACGAGAAGAAGTAACAGGTGAAGTAGAACGAAGAGTTGTATCACAAATGCTCTCACTTATGGATGGATTAGAAGCAAGAGGTAAAGTAATAGTAATTTCTGCAACAAACAGACCTAATGCAATTGATCCTGCATTAAGAAGGCCTGGAAGATTTGATAGAGAGATTGAAATCAAAGTTCCTGATAAAAAGGGAAGGTCAGACATTCTCAATATTCATACACGAAATATGCCATTAGCTGATGATGTAGACATTAAACGTATAGCTGGAGTTAGTCATGGATATGTTGGTGCTGACTTGGAGTATTTGTGTAAGGAAGCAGCAATGAAATGTTTACGCAGATTGTTGCCAGAGATTAACTTAGATGATGAAAAAATTCCACCTGAAACACTTGATAAACTAATTGTAAATGGAGAAGATTACAAAAAAGCATTGATTGAAGTTACACCATCTGGAATGAGAGAAGTGTATATTGAAAACCCAGATGTACAATGGAATGAAGTAGGTGGTCTAAATGATACTAAGCAAGAACTTCAAGAGGCAGTTGAATGGCCAATGAAATATCCTGGACTCTATGAAAAGTTGGGACATAAAATGCCACGTGGTATTTTGCTTCATGGTCCAAGCGGTACAGGAAAGACATTGTTAGCTAAAGCAGTTGCTACTGAAAGTGAGGCAAACTTTGTTTCCGTACGTGGTCCTGAATTGTTATCAAAGTGGGTAGGAGAATCTGAGAGAGGAATCAGAGAAATTTTCAAAAGAGCAAGACAATCATCACCATGTGTAATATTCTTTGATGAAATTGATTCAATAGCACCAATTAGAGGAGGCGGAGCAGAAACACAGGTTACTGAAAGAGTTGTCAGTCAATTATTAACCGAATTAGACGGTATGCAGGATATGCATGGTGTTGTAGTGCTTGCTGCAACAAATAGAGCAGATATGATTGATCCAGCTTTACTTAGACCTGGTAGATTTGATAAAATTATACAAATTCCATTACCAGATAAGGAATCTAGGCAAAGAATTTTGGAGATCAATGCAGAAGAAATCCCATTCGAAAAAGACCCTAATAGTCCAGATTATGTGAACTTTAGTAAATTAGCGGAAGCAACTGATGGATTTAGTGGTGCA
>Ga0207965_1000141_pt1 | contig 19498 bp, 20 predicted proteins | sample Knorr_S23_td_O2m_FD_185609 | JGI IMG/M metagenome (GOLD analysis project Ga0207965, IMG submission 185609) | Marine microbial communities from Southern Atlantic Ocean transect - Knorr_S23_td_O2min_ad_571m_LV (SPAdes) (version 2) | ecosystem: Environmental > Aquatic > Marine > Oceanic | place...
AAATCACCATAACGCTCAATCATAAAAAGGTAAATATCATCATCTGATTTATCGTTTAAGATCATTTTTCTAACTTGCTCACGTAGGTCTTTTGCTAAGTCAGAATTTGAGCCACCAATACTTTGACCTTGACAAACTGGGCATCGAATATTATCAATTAAGTTTATATAACGACTCTCTTGAGAAGAGTTTTCAAAATCATTAACCTCAATACTTTCAGCGAAAGCTCCATGAATAAGTAAAAGTATGAGTACAAATTGAATAAAATAACGCATTCATATAGCTGTTATTTAAAGTTTAAATTTTAACGTATGCCACTTATAACCTTAGACAATATTTCTCTTAGATTTTCTGAAAAAGTTATTTTAGATGAGATTAACGCGACTATCCAAAAAGGCGACAAAATAGGCCTTATTGGACGAAATGGAGAAGGCAAATCAAGCTTTATGAAAGTTTTAGCTGGAATTATTTATGCAGATGATGGAAATTTAAAAGTCAAAAATAGTACTAGAATTAGTTATTTGGAACAACAACCACCCGAAGATAATGACTATTCATTGTTTAGCGTTGTTGCACATGGGCTTGGTGATAATGGACTACTTCTTGCAAATTATTATCAATCTCTACAAGATGGCAATATCGAAAAAAGCTCACTGCTACAGGATGAGATTGAGCAAAAAGATGTTTGGCATTATTTACATCAAATTGAAACTATTTTAAATCGATTTAAATTAGATCCTAAAGCCAGACTGAAAACACTATCTGGCGGATGGAAAAGAAGAGTGCTGCTCGCAAAGGCGATTGTTCAAGAGCCCGACCTTCTTCTACTTGACGAACCAACAAACCACATGGACATTACAGCAATTCTTGATTTAGAAAAAATGCTTAAAGATTTCCATGGAACCTTAATTCTTATAAGTCATGACAGGTCTTTTGTTAAAGGCATTGTCAATAAAATTTTTGACCTTGACCGTGGAAAACTATCTGTATTTGATTGTGGATACACAGAATATTTAAAACGTAAAAAAAACTTACTGAATAGTGAAGAACTTGAAAATGCTAGGTTTAATAAAAAACTTAACCAAGAAGAGATATGGATACGTCAAGGAATAAAAGCAAGAAGGACACGAAACGAAGGTCGCGTTAGAGCGCTTGAGGAGATGCGTAAAAAATTTATAAGTAGGCGTAAACAACAGGGCCAAGTAAAAATACATACACTAGAAGATGAAAAACGAGTCTCTAAGATTGTTTTTGAAGTTAAAAAAATTAGCTATAAAATTAATGAACTTGAACTCGTTAAGTTATTCTCACTGCTAGTATTAAAAGGTGAGAAAATTGGAATTATTGGAGGCAATGGGTCTGGTAAATCCACTCTAATTAGGCTTTTGCTGGGAGAGATTTCACCATACCAAGGTAGTATTCGTCGTTCAAAGACCATTCAATTAGCTTATTTTGACCAAATGCGAGAATCGCTTGACCCGAATATGAAAGCCATGGACTTTGTATCTGGAGGAAAAGATTACATAGATATTAATGGCAAAAGTAAACACGTGATAGGTTATTTGAGACAGTTTTTGTTTACTGGAAAACAAGCAATGGCACCTATTAAGATGTTTTCAGGTGGTGAAAAAAATCGATTAATGTTGGCTAAAATTTTATCTCAACCTGCAAATCTTTTAGTTCTTGATGAGCCAACAAATGATCTAGATGTAGAGACCCTCGAATTGTTAGAGGAGATGCTAGTGGATTACTTAGGAACAGTCATTCTAATTTCGCACGACAGAACTTTTTTAAATAACATTGTGAGTTCAACGATTGTAATGGAGGGAGATGCTATTATTGAGCAATATGCTGGTGGTTATGATGACTACATTAATCAAAAATATGAAAACTTGATTGGCAAATCCAAAAAACACTCAGAATTAAAATTGAAATCAAAATCTCAAAAAACATCTCAAAAGCTCTCATATAATCAGAAGCAACTATTAAAATCATTACCTAAAATGATTGAAGACCTTGAAAATGAAATCTCAATTGCTCAAAATTTACTCTCTGAGCCTGACTTTTATCAAAACCCAGATGCTCAAAATTTAACTATTAAGCTACGTGAAATGGAAAAAGAGTTAGAAGTGCATTATGATCAATGGAGCGAATTAGATAATGGACAATAGTACAACTCCATTAATTGTTGATCTAGACCATACACTTATAGATACAGACCTATTGTTCTTGTCTTCCTTGGGTGTTCTAACTAAAAGTCCATGGCTAATAGGTCATTATTTTTTTTGGCTCTGGAAGGGTAAAGGTTACTTAAAAGATCAATTGGTTAGAAGATTCGAAATTAATATTCCCGAACTTCCATATAACGAAAGCGTTATTAGTTACATCGTGCAAAGAAAAAAGGATGGATGTAAAATTATTCTTGCAACAGCTTCTCACAAAAATTATGCATTTGCTGTTGCCAAGCATCTCAAGATTTTTGATGACGTTATGGCTAGTAATAAGGACTTTAACTTATCGAGTCATAATAAAGCAGAAACCCTAGTTAATCGTTTCGGTGAAAAAAACTTTGATTATATGGGAGACCATATGAGAGATATTCCAGTTTGGGAGGTATCTCACTTATCAATTATTGTAAATGCAACCAATCGAATTATTACAAATACAAAACACTTAAATACACTAGTTCTTTCAAGTAAATCTTAAGATCCATCAACCAAAGAAGAGAGTCCTGTAAGAACTAAAAATATTAGAAATGTTGTAAGTAAAACCCAAGAAAGGACTTTAGACAAAGCTAAACTCTTACCCATAAAACGAGTATTAAAAAACCATATTATGTAGCTTACTATGACTGCTGCAATTACATATCTTATTATTACTAATGACATGACTTAATTTATTTCTTTAATGTTTCCTTTATTTTAGTCGCTAATTTGTAATTAATACCAACAACTTTTTGTAGTTCATCAATACTCGCATTTTCAATTTCTTGAAAACCTCCAAAATAGTTTAGTAGAGCACTTCTTTTGTTAACACCAACTCCTTTAATAGACTCCAAGGGAGACTTAGTTCGCTTTAATGCCCTCTTTTTTCTATGATTTTTTATTGCGAAGCGATGAGATTCATCACGGATATGATTGATAAGTAAAAGTGCTGGATCATGTGGTGGTAGTGTAATTTTGTTGACTTTTTCATCTTTAATTGTAATAAGTGATTCGAGACCCGCTTTTCTTCCTTCACCCTTTGCAATTCCAACAAGTTGAATTGAATCTAGGCCAATAGAATTCATAACCATGATTGCTTGGTTAAGCTGCCCTAGGCCCCCATCAATAAAAATGATATCAGGCATTTTTTGTTGTGACTTGAGAAGCCTTGAATACCTTCGATAAACCACCTGATTTATTGCCGCATAGTCATCTCCAGGTGTTATATCATTAATATTAAACTGCCGGTATTTAGCCACTTTAGGTAGCCCGTTTTCAAATACCACGCATGAGGCAGTTGTCGCCTCACCCATTGTATGACTAATATCAAAGCACTCCATAATCATAGGAACATTTTTTAAAGCCAATATTTTCTGAATAGCTTCAAGTTGTTTTTTCTTTGTAAATCTTAATAGCAAATGTTGCTTTAAGTTTTCTTTAGCGTTAAGTGAGGCTATTTCAAGGTAATGCCTCTTATTAATTCTTGGAGAGTGAATTAACTTAGTGGATAAAGCGGATTCTAGTAACACTTTATCTTTTAATTTATGACTTAGAACAATCTCCTTAGGTGTATTTTTTCCTAAGTAATACAAAGGCAAAAATGCAGCTAAAACTGCTTCACTTGATTCATTTCTTGCATTTTTTGGAAAAAAACTTTCGCTACCAATCTGCCTTCCTGATCTAACAAAAACCACTTCAATGCAATGAATTTCAGAATCATTCTCGATACTAATAACATCCATATCTGCACTAAATTGTGAACCATGCCTTTCCTGAATAGTTCTTAAACCGATTAGTTGATCTCTATAGATTGTAGCAGACTCAAAATCTTGATCGATCGAGGCCTTTTTCATTTTCTTTGAAACCTGATTAAGTAAATTACTAGCTTTTCCGTTTAAGAAAAGAGATGCCATATCTACATCTTGCTCATATTTTGAATCTGAAATTTTTCCTACGCATGGAGCACTACAAAGACCTATTTGGTATTCCAAACATGGTCTTGATCGGGCTCGATAAAAACTATTACTGCATTGCCTTACTTTAAATATTTTTTTTAATAATACTAGAGCGTCTCGTGCTATATGGGCTGAAGGGTACGGACCAAAATATTTATATTTTTTATTTTTCTTGCCTCTGTAAAAGCCTAGTCGAGGGTGTTTGTCATTACTGATATAAATATAAGGATAACTCTTTGCGTCTTTAAGTAATATATTATATTTAGGCTTATGTTGCTTTATAAGTTCATTTTCTAATAGCAACGCTTGGGTTTCAGTTTTAGTGATAATAATGGAAAAATCATCAATATTTTTCTTAAGTGCTACTATTTTTTTACTATTGTTAGAATCAACAAAGTAATTAGAAACTCGATTTTTTAAGTTTTTAGCTTTCCCAATATAGATTACATTGCCTGCTTTATCAAGCATCTTATAGACGCCAGATTCTTTACTAAGATTTTTTAGTTTTAACTTAATATTTTGCTTTTTCATTTCATTAATTCATTACATAAATATAGTACAATAGCGACATGAAATTTGTCATTAATATTTTAAAGGCTTTCCTGATCAATTTCTGTTTTATCGGAATTATCTTTGCTAATGTTTCTTGCCCATCTATTTCACCAGCAAGTGCTGAAGATTCACCTTCGCATCAGGTTGAGGCAATAATTAGTGATGTTATATGCTCTTTTAGAGATTTAAACTCAGAAGGTAATGGTACTTTTTCCAGTACACTTAATCTTACTAAGAAGAAAATTATTCCTTTTATTGACCTTGAATATGCTACAGAGCTTGCTTTAGTTAAGCACTGGAGCCAACTCGAACCAAGAGATAAAATAATGTTTGAAAGAGACCTTAAGACATCATTAATAAAAGACTATGTAAGCACCTTAGCAGTTATTAATAATTGGGAAAATATCAATGCCTCAGTATCTAATAACTTCACCCAGAGTGGTAACTTTGCCAACGTTAATGTGCTTTTTTTTATAGACAATGAAAATTCAAACCAAAGTGCAACTATAACCCTAAAGTTAATTCGTAAAGATCGCTGGAGAATCTTTGATTTAGTTTATTTATCAGTTAGCATACTTGATATAGAGAGAATTGGCTATGATTCTAAAATAGGACGTAACGGCCTAGAAAATCTACTTCAAATAATGCTCGAAAGATCTTAATATAAATGTATAAACTCATTATAAATGGAGGTGCTCCATTAAATGGTAGCATTAAAATCTCTGGATCAAAAAATGCTTCTTTACCAATCTTTTTTGCATCAATTCTAGCTGATGGGCCTCTAAAGCTTTCTAATACTCCTCAACTAAGCGATGTTTCAACGACACTTAGACTTTTAATGGATATGGGCTCAAACTTCGTCCTTGAGGAGAACGGCTCAATTCATATTGACTCTTCCTCTCTGAACAATTTATCGGCTGACTATTCACTAGTTAAAACGATGCGCGCTTCTATTTTAACTCTGGGACCAATGCTGGCAAAATACAAAAAAGCTAAAATATCTCTTCCTGGTGGTTGTGCTATTGGTACACGCCCGGTAAACCTTCATCTTGATGCGCTTGAAAAAATGGGTGCAAAAATTGAGGTCATAAATGGCTATATCTATGCAACTACAGAAGGCCTAATAGGGACCCAAGTTGACTTTGATCTTATTTCGGTAACAGCTACTGAAAATATTGTTATGGCAGCCTGCCTTGCGAAAGGAATAACAACAATTAATAATGCCGCACAAGAACCAGAAGTTACAGACTTAATTTGTTGCTTAAATAAAATGGGTGCAAAAATTACTGGAAAGAATACATCAACTCTAGTAATTCAAGGAGTTGATCATCTCGATGGAGTAAATTATAGTATCTGCCCAGATCGTATTGAAGCTGGAACCTACTTAGTAGCTGCTGCAATTACAGGTGGTAAAATAACTGTTAACAATATCGAGCCAGACTCAATGCGATCTGTTATAGGTAAACTTATTGAGACGGGTGCAGATATTCAAACAACTCAACACTCTATCAAACTCAATATGAAGGGTAAGCGCCCTGAAGCGGTCAATATTCGAACAAGTGCATACCCAAACTTCCCTACTGATATGCAAGCACAATTCATGGCACTCAATTCTATAGCTGAAGGAAGTAGTACTATTACTGAGACTATCTTTGAAAATAGATTTATGCATGTGCCTGAGCTAAGCAGAATGGGCGCAAACCTTAAACTCGAAGGCAACACTGTTGTTTGTAAAGGTGTAAAATTACTAACAGGCGCTAATTTAATGGCAACTGACCTTAGAGCTTCTGCAAGCTTGGTCTTAGCTGGACTAGCAGCACAAGGTTTAACAACAATTGAGCGTGTATATCATCTTGATCGTGGTTATGAAATGATCGAAGAAAAATTTAAAATGCTTGGTGCAGATATTGAGCGTGTTCAACACTAAACTATTTATTTAAAAAATAAGATGCTTACTATCGCTCTTTCAAAAGGTCGAATATTAGAACAAACCCTTCCTCTTTTAGAGAAGGCAGGACTTAGCATTTCAGAAAAAGAACTTCAAAGCAGAAAGCTAGTCCTCGATACAAATCTTGATGAAATTAAAGTTATCATAATTCGTGCTAGCGATGTACCAGTTTTTGTTCAGCATGGTGCTGCAGATCTAGGTATAGCAGGCAAAGATGTCCTCCTAGAGCATGGTGCTAATGGATTGTTTGAGTTAATTGACCTTGGTATTTCCAAATGCAAACTTATGGTTGCATCGAAGCCAGACCAAGATTTGAATAAAGGCACCTTGAAGGTGGCTACTAAATACATAGAATCTACTAAGGCTTATTTTCACTCTCAAGGTAGGCAAGTTGAAATAATTAAGCTTTCTGGGGCTATGGAGCTTGCTCCAATTGTTGGTCTTGCAGACTGTATTGTCGATCTTGTTGACACTGGTAATACACTAAAAGCTAACAATCTAATTCCAATAGAATTAATTCAAAATATTAGCTCTCGTTTAATTGTTAATTCAGCTTCATTTAATACCAAACATAGCAAAATAAATGATTGGTTGGATAAAATAAAAGATAACTTATGATCAATAAATTATCTTCACAGCATGAAGATTTTGACTCTCAACTCTCCTCCTTGATTTCTTGGGAAAGTGTTTCTAATAATGATGTCAACAAAATTGTCGATGAAATTATTGCTGAGATTCAAAATAAAGGGGACAAAGCCCTTTTAAACTATACCGTAGAGCTAGATTTAGTAGAGGTTAACTCAATATCTGATCTTATAATTTCTAAAGAAAAACTTAAAAAATCATTTGATGATTTGAATGATATACAAAAAAATGCACTGACCATTTCTGCCGATCGAATTAAATCATACCACCAAAAACAGCTTCAAAAAACATGGACTTATAAAGAGGAGGACGGGACTGTATTAGGTCAAAAAATTACACCCTTAGATCGAGTTGGTTTGTATGTTCCTGGCGGTAAAGCGGCTTATCCATCCTCTGTATTAATGAATACAATTCCAGCTAAGGTGGCAGGTGTTAAAGAATTAATTATGGTTGTGCCAACTCCAAATGGTGTCACTAATGAACTAGTATTAGCTGCAGCTCATCTTGCAGAAGTCGACATGGTTATTACTGTAGGAGGTGCTCAAGCTATTGCAGCACTTGCTTATGGCACTGAAAGTATTCCAAAAGTTGATAAAATTGTTGGACCTGGCAATATTTATGTCGCAACTGCTAAGCGCCAAGTATTTGGACAGGTTGGTATTGATATGATTGCCGGACCATCTGAGATTCTGATAATTTGTGATGGCTCTACTAATCCCGATTGGATAGCAATGGATTTATTTTCTCAGGCTGAGCATGATGAGGAGGCTCAAGCGATTCTACTTTGTCCTGATAAAGATTTTATTAACAAGGTTGAAGAAAGCATTAAAAATCTATTACCCACAATGGAAAGAAAAGATGTCATTCGAATTGCCCTTAAAAATAGAGGTGCCCTTATACATACTAAAGACATTAATGATGCAATATGTATCTCAAATATAATTGCACCTGAACATCTAGAGCTTTCAGTGAGAAATCCTGAAACTTTATTAGATGACATAAAACATGCAGGAGCAATCTTTATGGGTAAATTCTCCTCTGAAGCCATTGGTGATTATTGTGCTGGTCCCAATCATGTTCTTCCTACCTCTGGTACAGCAAGGTTTTCATCACCTTTAGGTGTATACGATTTTCAAAAGAGATCGAGCATTATAATGGCTTCTAGTGAAGGTGCTAATAGTTTAGGTCTGATAGCTGCAACGCTTGCAAATGGGGAAGGTCTTCAAGCACATGCTAAATCAGCAATGTATCGCCTAGATAAAGAATAATTAGCCAGGCAAAGCCTGATAATAACCATTTTCCTCAATAACCCTAATTGGACAATCAAACAATCTACTAAGATTTTTATTGGTTAAAACTTCTTCTTTCTCCCCATCTCTAAAAACCCTACCCTCTTTTAGCAAAATTACCCTAGATATTTCTGGAGGAATCTCATGAATATGATGTGTAACTAATATTACCTTTTTTCCTGTATTCATTAATTCTTGAATAATTTCTAAATATTGAAAGCAAGCTCGTAAATCAAGACCACTAGTAGGTTCATCAAAAACCAAAACTTTTGGATCATGGACCAATGCCCTTGCTAGAAGAAATTTACGTTGCTCTCCAGTAGACATTGATGCATATTGACGATTCTTCAATTCTGATATTCCTAGGAGCTCCATAACTTTATCAGCACGATCTAACTTTACAGAATCAAACTTTTGATGCTGCCATATACCGTCGCTTGCATAAAAGCCAGACAAAACTACATAAAGACCCAAAGCATCATTGGAATAATTGTATTGAAGATGCTGCGAGATAACCCCTAAAAAAGTTCGAAGCTCATGAACATTCCAGCGATTTTTACCAAAAATATTTATGCTGCTATGTTCATTTTCTACAATATAAAGCTCACGATTAAGGAGCTTCATTAAAGTTGTCTTACCTGAGCCATTCGGACCTAAAATAACTGTATTTTGATTCTCTTTAATAGATAAAGAGAAGTCATTAAAGACTCTATTTCTTTTCTGAAATACAGTTATATTTTTAAGTTCAATGATATTTTTCAAAACTTCAACTACCTAATTATCACTAGTAAGATAAGTTATCATACCACGCAGAAAAAAACTATTAATTAACTAGCTTAGTTTCTTTAGATTTAACTTTGGTAGTAGTTGAGATAAGAACATTCCAGTTAGCATCAAACCACAACCAATAAGTCCTCTGGTTGACAAATATTCATCTAGTAGCAACCACCCTCCCAATACCGCAAATGCGCCTTCAAGACCTAAAATTATAGCTGCATGAGATGATTTAGCGTGTTGTTGTGCAACAACCTGAAGTGTATAACCAACACCTATTGACATTACCCCAGCATAAAGCAAAGGAATTGCTGTATCAACAATCATATCCCAACTAATAACCTCTATGGCAATTGCAATAAAAAAACTTAAAACTGCAGATACAAAATATTGAATAAGTGAAAGCTTTAAGGGGTCCATTCGTTTTGCCAAATAACCTATTACTAAAACATGGGCAGCAAAAAATACAGCACAAATTAGCGTTAATAAATCTCCTTCAGCAAAACTAAAATCATCTTTAATACTAAGCAGATATAAACCAATCAGAGCAATTATGGCACCAAGCCATGTTCCAGAGCCAGTCTTCTGTCCAAAAAATAATCCAATCAAAGGAACAAAAAAGATGTATAAACCGGTAATAAAGCCAGACTTACCAGCCGTTGTATATTGCAATGCTACTTGTTGAAAACTACAAGCTGCAAACAAAAATAGCCCAGCAATAATGCCAGCAAATAGTAATTTTTTTGTTGAAACCTTTTCTTTATTAGATGCTTTCTTTTTTTTTGATAGATACCATACTAATGGTGACAGAACTCCTACACCCATAAGGAATCTAGCTGCATTAAATAGGAATGGCCCTATTGTTTCTGCAACCATTGCCTCTCTCTGAGCAACAAATGCAAAGCCCCAAATAGCAGCTGTTATAAGCATAAGGATGTCGGCTCTAATTGATTGATTTTTTATAATCATTTAGCTATATGTTTGTTATTTACTTTTTGATAGCTTGTGGCGCTATACCATGCGTGACTAAATAAAGTTATTATAACGATAGCGCCACCAATCATAGCATTACTAGAGGGCTCTTCTTTAATGACAATCCAAGCAAGTAAAGTCCCCAATACTGTACCAAGCGGAAAAAACATTGCTACTTCAGGAGCAGGAATGTATTGAGGGGCAATTGTTATCAAACTAAATGAAACAGAAAGAACAATTCCACTAGCAAAAATATAGAGCATTGACTGAGATGATAGGATTAATGAATCTGCAAAAATAAAGCCGATAAAAGCAATCGTAACACCGTTTACAGCCATTGCAGGAACCATATTTATATTTTTATATTTTCTTAAAAGAGTAAATGAAAAACCCCCAATAATTACCGAGGCTAAAGCAAAAAAGTTGCCCATTAAATTCATTCCACTTGAGTCTCCAGCCATCACAATATAGATTCCAATAAATACAATAATCATCGAAATCCATGTATAAAATTCAGGTTTTTCTTTTAGCATAATCAATGAAATAATCGCAACCATAATAGGAGAGATACTAATAATTACCAATGTTTTGGCTATAGTTGTGTAATGGATTGCTAAAATAAATGAAGTGCCACCTAATGCCGTTAATATACCAATAAGCACCCCTCCTTTGCCAATACTAATTAACTCATTAACTGCTTTAGAGCGATAAGTTAATAGCAAAATGACAATAATGCCAGTAGCAAAAAATATCCCACGCCAGAACAGAACCGTCCAACTATCAGAATCAGCAAGTCTTACCAATACAGCATCCGGAGTCAAAATTACGATTCCAAAGAATGCAATTAGCAGTCCTTTCAGGTGATTATTCACACTAAATAGCTATTAAGAATTAACTTATTTAACATCGAAGTTTGATTTTCGTTTCTGGTCTTTACTTGCTAAATTAGCACTATACCAAGCATATAAAAACAATGTAACTACAACAATCGTGCCTCCAATTATGGCATTACTTGATGGCACTTCATGGATTACTTTCCAAGCAATTAAGGTCCCCAAAACTGTTTCTAAAGGCATAATCATTCCTACTTCAGCTGCTGGCATATATCGCGGTGCTAAAGTAATTAAACTAAATGATATAGAAAGAATCACTCCCATTGAAATTACATAAATAATCGCTTCGGGCTTTAACGCTATGGTAGGGGCGAAAATTAGTGCAATTAATGCCGCAATGATTCCACCAATTGACATCGTTGGAACCATATTGACGGTCTTATATTTACGGACAAGTGTAAAAACAAACCCCATCAAGATAGCAGTTATCAAAGCAAAAAGGTCACCCACTAGATTTTGGCCACCAAAATTAGCACTCATAACAATATAAATCCCGATAAATACAACTATCATAGCCAGCCAAGTAACTAGGCTAGCTTTTTCACGTAAAGTCAGCCAGGAAATAATCGCAATCCAAATTGGACTTGTACTAATAATAACAAGGGTATTAGCAATTGAGGTAAGCATAATTGCAAACACGAATGTACCGGTCATAACTCCGTGTAACAAACCTATCCATAACCCACCTCTGCCGATTTTCTTAATCTCATTAATAGTCTTTGAGCGATATGTGAAAAGCAATAATATCGTAACGCCAATCGACATTAATAAACCTCTCCAAAAAAGTACCGTCCAACTGTCAGCATCAGCCAGTCTTATAAGTAAAGAGTCTGGACTCAAAATAATGACCCCAATAAATGACATCAAAAGTCCCTTTACATGATTTGTCATGGGTTATTCTCTCTTAAGTATTTTTTTGCTATCAAACTAAAGCATATTGGTGGGTGATTTTCTTGTTCAACCAAAAACAACCATACTCCAGATATATCATGAGCATATTCATCAAAAAGAATGATATTAAAAACTTGTGCTATAAAATTTCCCAATATCTCTCGGACATGGGATGATAAAAACAAATCTAGTTAAAGATCAGTGTGTCTTTTTGCTTAAAAATTTGTAAATTTGAATAATTACGTAAACCGAAGTAAGTTCCAAAAATAGCGCTAGACCAGATTAAATCACCTGCAACTGTATTTTGGAAGAATGGAATTGCCATCGTATAACAAAGAACTAGCCCCTCAAGTGTCTTTTCATACATAGGTGAAAATGCCCATACTGCAAAATTAGTCGCTAAGAAAAATACAGTAGAGCTTGCAAGAGCGGCTCCAAAAATTCTTAATACACCAAGCTTCTTCTGTAGAAAGTTTTTAAAAACAATCGGAAACAACAAAGCGAGATAAACGACAAACATTGACTTTGAGCCAAACCAGCTTGCAGAAAGAGAACCAAAAGCAAAATAGTCACACAGTAGCATAGTTGAAATAACAGCCACAACAGCCATGTATCTTTTTACAAATATAAAACCTGCAAAAAGCGCAATTGCTGCCATCGGAGTAAAATTAGGAGGGTGAGGTAGGAGTCTACCAGCAACGCCAAGTGCAATTAAGACTGCTAAAATAACTAAATAACTGAAACTTGAATTCAGTTTTTGCTCTTGATTAACCATAATAAATCTCCTGTAATTTTGAATTCTATAATATCTTAAAAGGCTTCCATATTCAAGCGAATAAATGTGTCCTCTGAAAGTATAACATCTTGTGCACCTACCATTGACATTAAGCCGTTGACATACAACGCCCAATAAGTGTTTCCAACCGCCTGAACACCTCCTAAAGACATAATCTGTGGACCCCAATCAGTATCTTTTACACCTACTGTTACTAATTGAGTAATAGCTTCGAACGAATTTATACCTTTTTCCACCTGTTTTATTGCTGTTAAGTTAATCTCATCAGCAGAGGTAATCACAAGGGAGAGCTGGACAGTATCAACTGCACCATCAGCAAGTGTAATTAAAGGATTAAATGAAAAAAAACCAATTAAGAAAAAACTTAATATCTTTAAATTTAACTTCATATTGTAGCCTTACAAAGAATATACGAATGAGCGAATTTTATATTAAAAAAAATAAAACGCAATCACGAGGGATTAATATTTTTTCAGTCAGTTTTTAGATTAAATACTCTGAACTTAATAAGAATATTTTTATTATGATTTATTTTCCTAAAAAGGAAATTTCTTTCCACCAAGCCCTGGCATCTTAGAAAGATCTGGCATACCACCTTCTCCCTGCATTTGACCCATCTGCTGCATCATTTTTTTCATCTTACCGCCCTTCATCTTTTTCATTGTTTTCTGCATTTTTTCGAACTGCTTTAACAATTTATTGACATGCTGCACATCTGTTCCAGAACCATCAGCTATCCTCTTCTTTCGAGATCCTTTAATTAGGTTGATATGGCTTCTTTCTTTTGGAGTCATAGAGTTAATAATTGCTACCATTCGGCTGCTTTCAGTATCACCAATTACTTGATTTTTAACACTCTGAGGAATTTTCCCCATACCCGGCATCTTATCCATCAAAGCACCCATCCCACCCATTTGCTGCATTTGCATCAACTGATCTCTCATATCATCAAGATCAAATCTGCCTTTTGCCATTTTTTGAACACTTTTTTGGGCTTTTTTATGGTCAACTTTTTTTGATATCTCTTCAACCAAAGACAATACGTCACCCATACCAAGGATTCGAGAAACCAATCTGTCAGGATAAAATGGCTCCAAGGCATCGGTCTTTTCCCCAACACCCATAAATTTTATTGGCTTCCCAGTTATATGTCTTACCGATAAAGCTGCACCACCTCTAGCATCACCATCTGTTTTGGTCAAAATAACCCCTGTCAAAGGCAGCATATCTGAGAATGTTTTAGCAGTATGTGCTGCATCTTGACCGGTCATCGAGTCAACAACAAATAAAGTCTCTATAGGATTAACTTGTTTCTGAAGAATTTGAATTTCAGACATCATCTGTTCATCAATATGTAATCGACCCGCGGTATCGACTAAGAGAACATCATGAAACTTAGATTGAGCTAGTTTTTTTGCATCAGAAACAATTTTTTCTGGCTTATCATCAGTAGTTGAAGGGAAGAAATCAACCCCTATCTGCTCAGCAAGAATCTTTAACTGCTCGATAGCTGCAGGTCTGTATACATCGGCACTAACAACCAGAACTTTCTTCTTTTGCTCTTCCTTTAGATAGCGCGCTAGCTTAGCAATTGAAGTAGTCTTTCCCGAACCCTGAAGACCAGCAACCATGACCACTGCTGGTGGCTGTGTAGAAAGATTAAGCGCTTCATTTTGACCACCTATAATGTCAGTTAATTCACTCTCAACTAATTTTATAAATGCTTGGGATGGTGTCAGACCTTCGCTTACCTTAAGTCCAATCGATTTTTCTTGTACTTTATCAAGAAAAAACTTAATTACATCAAGAGCAACATCAGCTTCTAATAGTGAACGTCTAACTTCACGAATAGCCTCTTTAATGTTATCTTCAGAAAGCTTATTTTTCCCTTGTAAGGCTTTAAAGCTGTTGGATAGTCGATCAGTTAAATTATCAAACATTACGTTCAAACAGAGTGAATTATCGTATTATATAATCTTTTGCATCGATAAAGCTAGAAATGGCCTTACTATACACTCTACCCTTTGTTGCTTACCTGATTGCCGGGCTATTACTGACTAGGTATTTTGTCCTTGAAACGGTTACTAACCAGTATCAAACAATCATTAATTTACTTCTCCTTATAGCATGCTCCTCTCATGGCTATATTTTGTTTAATTTGTGGCAACATAACGGTGTGTTTTTTGGCCTCACAATTAGTATTTCTTTTGTTGCCTGGGTTGTTGCTACGTTACTTTTTATTACTTCATTTAGTAAGCCGATTCACTCTTTAGGAATGCTTGTATATCCTCTTAGTGCAATTGCAGTAATTTTTGCGTTATTTTTTCCTGGAAGTCAAGACAAACTACTCTCAACATCTATTGCAGTGCACGTTTTTCTTTCTATGGGTGCCTATGCGCTTCTTTCGATTGCTGTTGGTCAGTCAGTTTTATTAAGCATCCAAGAGCGACTCTTACATAATCATAATATTAATACGTTTATAGATAAGCTTCCTGCTCTTCAGACTATGGAAGATTTTCTTTATCAAACGTTAAAAATGGGTTTCTTGTTATTAACATTTTCATTGATCTCAGGCTACTTCTATGTTGATGACTTCTTTACTCAAAAACTTAGCTATAAAACGATCCTTTCAGTGATCGCGTGGATTGGATTTGCCGGCATTGTTGTCGGACATAAGCTTTTTGGATGGCGAGGAAAACTGGTAACTTTGTCAACACAAATTGCTTTTGGAATATTACTTTTATCATACTTTGGTACAAAGTTTTTTTTAGAGGTACTGTCAATATAAAAACACAAGCTATGGAGTTATTTTATTATGCAAACTAAGAATATGTTAAATGGAGAATGCCTTTGTGGAAAAGTATCATGGGAAATGCATGGGCCTTATGAGTTTTTTGGAATGTGTCAGTGCTCAAGATGCCGTAAAGTAACTGGAGCAGCTTTTGCAACTAATCTTTTTGTAAAGCCTGAACAATTTTCATGGCTCTCAGGGCAGAATAAAAGAGGTGAATATATTCTTTCACCACCCGACACCTTTGGAAATGCATTTTGTAATAATTGTGGTTCTAGAGTGCCAAGACAAACGGCACGTGGATGGATGTTAGCACCCTTAGGTAGCACCATGGAATTGCCTGATATTGAGCCAACATTGGTATGTCCAGAAGACCATACAGACTGGTTTACTAACTTAGAAGAAATATTAAAGAAAGGCAAGTAAACCTTTCAGTCAATATGAAGCACTGCAAGAAATGCCTCTTGAGGTATATCTACCCTTCCAATAGAGCGCATCCTTTTCTTTCCTTTCTTTTGTTTCTCTAGTAGTTTTCTTTTGCGAGATACATCACCACCATAACACTTTGCAGTTACATTTTTTCTAAGAGCTTTAACATTTGTTCTTGAGATTATTTTAGAACCAATACAAGCCTGAATTGCAACATCAAACATCTGCCTAGGAATTAACTCTTTCATTTTTACAGCAATTTCACGGCCCTTATGTACAGAGTTATCTCGATGAATAATTAGCGCCAAAGCATCAACGCTTTCATTGTTTATTAGAATATCTAAACGAATCAGATCAGCCGTTTGATAGCGCTCAAAGTGGTAATCCATAGAGGCAAAACCCCTTGAGACGGATTTTAGTTTATCAAAAAAGTCAAGAACCACTTCATTTAATGGCAACTCATAGACAATGGAGACTTGTCTTCCCATATAATTAATACTCTTTTGAATACCTCTCTTTTCAACACATAGGCTAATTACTGGCCCAACGTACTCGTTAGTTACCAAAATATTTGCAGTAATAATTGGCTCTCTGAATTCAGCTATTGCTTGTATTCCAGGAAGTTTTGACGGACTATCAACCTTAAATATTTTGCCCTTGTTGTCTACAATTTCATAAACTACAGTTGGTGCAGTGGTTATTAAATCTAGGTCATATTCACGCTCTAAGCGCTCTTGAACAATTTCCATATGAAGTAAACCAAGAAATCCAATTCTAAATCCAAAACCAAGCGCATCAGAATTTTCAGGCTCATACTGCAAAGCAGCATCATTCAAGCGGAGCTTTGAGAGTGCATCTCTAAATTTCTCATAATCCTCACCAGAAGTCGGAAATAAGCCTGCAAATACTCTAGGTTGAACTGGTTTAAAGCCATCAAGAGGCAATTCAACTGGACTCTTACTTCCTGTAATAGTATCCCCAACAGGGGCACCATCAATATTTTTGATACTAGCAATAAGGTATCCAACTTCGCCAGCCTTTAGGCTAACAGTTTTAGTTCTTTTAGGAGTAAAAATTCCCACCTCATCTACCGAGTGTTCATCTCCATTTGAAAATATTTTTATTTTTGTTTTGGCACTTATTTCACCATCTATCACTCTAATTAGTGAAACAACTCCTAAATAATTATCAAACCAAGAGTCAATAATAAGTGCTTTAATTTGACCATCCAAATTACCTTTAGGGGCAGGTATTTTTTCTACAATTTGTTCAAGAATTTCTTCAACGCCTATTCCAGATTTAGCGCTTGCATGTACAGCATCATGTGCCTCAACACCAATAACATCCTCTATTTCATCCACAACTCTTTCTGGTTCAGCAGCAGGTAAATCAATCTTGTTGAGAACCGCTACCACTTCTAGTCCTTGGTCCAAAGCAGTATAGCAATTTGCAACAGTTTGTGCTTCAACGCCTTGAGAAGCATCGACAATTAATAAAGCCCCCTCACAAGCGGAGAGAGAGCGTGAAACCTCATATGAAAAATCCACATGTCCTGGGGTATCAATAAAGTTGAGTTGGTAAGTTTCTCCATCTTTTGCCTTGTAGTTAAGAGAGACGCTTTGCGACTTAATCGTAATTCCTCTTTCTTTCTCAATATCCATTGAATCAAGAACTTGAGACGACATCTCACGATCACTCAGTCCACCGCAATACTGAATAAAGCGATCAGCAATTGTTGATTTGCCGTGATCTATATGAGCAATGATAGAAAAATTCCGGATGTTTTGCATATCAATGATAAAATGAATGCCTTTAAATTTAAACCATGAGATTATATCGTATATGAATAAAGTAAACCCTACTACATGTATCGCAACAAGTAATCAAAATATTAACATTCCTGATGATCAAGGAAGAAATATTGTTCTCTACTTTTATCCAAAGGATGACACCCCTGGATGTACTATTGAGGGCAATGACTTTACGCGACTCAATGATTCGTTTGCTGAGAATAATTCAGTCATTTATGGCGTTTCTAGAGACAGTATTGCCTCCCATGAAAAATTCATCAACAAGTTTAATTACTCGATTGACTTAATCTCAGATGAGGATGAGTCTTTATGTAAGCAGTTTGATGTTTTAAAGCTGAAAAAAATGTACGGCAAAGAGCATATAGGAATTGTTAGATCTACTTTTGTGATTAGTCCAAATGGAGACATTCTCAAGCAGTGGGACAAAGTCAAGGTAGGTGGTCATGCAGAGGAAGTTCTCGACTTTATAAAAGGGCTATGAATTCAAACGTTGATCACGAAGAAGTAAATAAATTTGCAGCACTAGCAGCGCGCTGGTGGGATAAAGACTCTGAGTTTAAACCCCTACATGATATTAATCCGCTACGTCTAAACTACATTAAAGAACAGTGTGGCGGTACTTTAGAGGGTAAACGCATTCTTGATATAGGCTGCGGCGGAGGAATTCTCAGCGAGTCCTTAGCCCTGGAAGGTGCAACTGTCGTAGGCATTGATCTTGCAGAGGCTGGACTAGAAGTTGCCAAACTGCATCTTCTAGAGTCTGGTCTTGATATTGACTATCAATTTATATCAGCTGAAGAGCTTGCTCAGTCTGAAATTGAATCATTTGATTTCATCACCTGTCTTGAAATGTTAGAGCATGTTCCAGACCCGTCACTAATTATTGAAGCTTGTTCTAAACTGGTTAAGCCCAATGGAAGAGTTTTCTTCTCAACAATTAATAGAAATCCAAAGTCATATTTCTTTGCAATTGTTGGCGCAGAATATGTCTTAAATCTTCTGCCAAAAGGGACCCACAACTATGAAAAATTTATTCGCCCTAGCGAAATAGATGAGTGGGCAAGATTATATGATTTATCAATTAGTTCGATGATTGGAATGACTTACAACCCAATAACGAAGAAATATAAGTTGGATGACGATGTCAGTGTGAATTATATTATTCACTATGAAAAGAAATCTGGAATTTAACCCCAATAATCCCTAGATATCGCTTCTATAACCTCCCTCACACATCAAACGAAATTTGGACTTTTGTCTATTTATCTTTCTTATCGATATTAGTTGGTATATTCTGTTTATTGTCTAAACCAGCATAAATTCCAACACGTGAGTTTCTTTCCCAGCATTCAATAATATCATCTCTGATATATTCTAATGGAGTGCCAGTAGGATATTCATGACTCCAATTATGAGCCATCTTCATAGCATTGTCACGTATAGTTTGAATCCTACGTTTCTCATAATATTCTTTTCTTCTAAATTCTATTCTATCCATAAATTTTTTAGAATAGTCTTGATTAAATAAAGTTTTAAGCATTTTTACAC
>Ga0207965_1000142_pt1 | contig 19426 bp, 18 predicted proteins | sample Knorr_S23_td_O2m_FD_185609 | JGI IMG/M metagenome (GOLD analysis project Ga0207965, IMG submission 185609) | Marine microbial communities from Southern Atlantic Ocean transect - Knorr_S23_td_O2min_ad_571m_LV (SPAdes) (version 2) | ecosystem: Environmental > Aquatic > Marine > Oceanic | place...
AGATCTGCAGTCTCTATCATTAGATCCGTAGTTACAGAAAATGGTGAACACGGAGCCAAAGCGATTTGAGTCATTGCACCCTCTTCACTGTCATGGTAGGCCTTAATTAGTCGCTCACTATCGGTTAGTATCTGATTTTTTGTTTGAACAACTGACTGAGGAGGTAAGCCGCCATCCTTCTCCCCTAGGCTCATCGAGCCTCTCGTTAAAACAACACGCATTCCAATCTTTTTTGCCTCCTCTACTTGAATGTCTATAGCATTTTCAAGCTGATTTGGAAACAAGTAATGATGGTCACTTGCGGTAGTACAACCAGACAGTAAAAGCTCAGATAATGCCAACTCTGTAGAAACAGCCAACATCTCAGGCTGAATATTAGCCCAAACCTTGTAGAGGCTCTTTAGCCATGGAAATAGTTCTTTATTTAGTGCTTCAGGATAGGCTCTAGTCAGAGTTTGATAAAAGTGATGATGTGTATTTATTAAGCCCGGTAAAAGAACGCTAGCACTTGCATCATAAATCTCATCGATATGAGTATTTGGTGTTTCACCTAAAGACACAAGTTCAATAATATTTTGACCTTGAATAACGACACCGCCATCACTGTCTTTTGCAAAGATAGCTAAAGGGTTTTTAATCCAAATTGCTGCTGGATTGGTGTCGGACATATCATCTTAAATTGTTAACGAGTATCACGATGATACACAATGACAACTAAAGAGATATTCCATTTGAATCGAACCAGTGCATATCACTTTTATCAAGGCCAACATTGATGGATTGTCCAGACTTAATATCGGTTTGATTATTTAATTTAATAGAGAGCACTTGATTGTCAATAGTATCGCCATAAAGATAACTATCTGAGCCTAACTGCTCAACATTTTTCACCTTTAAAGGTAGTGAATTATCTTCTTTTATTGAGAGATGCTCAGGCCTTACACCAAAAGTAAATGCACCCTTGGGCGCTAATTTTTTAACACTTTCTGGGAGAGAAGAACAATCTAAAAAGTTCATTTTTGGTGAACCAATAAATCCAGCAACAAACAAATTAGCAGGCTTGTTATATAACTCTAATGGCGTTCCTGTCTGCTCAATAATGCCGTCATGCATGACAACAATCTTGTCAGCCATTGTCATTGCCTCTACTTGGTCATGAGTGACATAGACCATTGTATTTCCAAGTCTTGCATGAAGAGCTTTTAGCTCAACTCGAGTAGCAACACGAAGCTCAGCATCTAAATTTGATAATGGCTCATCAAAAAGGTATATGGATGGCTCTCGAACAATAGCTCTTCCGATTGCTACTCTCTGCCTTTGTCCTCCAGATAGTTGCCCAGGGCGCCTTTTTAAGTACTCCTCCATCCTTAGCTGATTGGCAGCTTTATTGATTCTTTGTTCAATATCAGCCTTGTCTAGCTTTAAATTCTCTAGGCCAAAGGCAAGGTTTTGTCGAACTGTCATATGAGGATATAGAGCGTACGACTGAAAAACCATCGCTAAACCTCTTTTAGCTGCAGAAATGTCGTTCACTATTTCATCATTAATTGAGATTGAACCTTCTGTAATTGCTTCGAGGCCAGCAATCATTCTTAGAAGGGTTGATTTTCCGCAGCCAGATGGTCCAACGAGGACACAAAATTCTCCATCTAAAACCTCCAAATTGAGACCATGGATAACTTCGGTTTTGCCGTACGATTTTTTGATATCAATAAGTTTAAGATTTGCCATAATATTATTTCATTCCTGTTGAGGCTATGCCAGTTGTAATATATTTTTGAAGAAACACAAATACCAATGTTGTTGGCACTAAACTAACCACTGTCATTGCTAAAGCGTAGTGCTCTCTGGCAATATACTCTCCATTAAAGTCCAGTAAACAGAGCTGAATGGTGTAGGCGGCCTTTGTTGTTGAAACTGCTATCATTGGTAATATTAAATCATTCCATCGCCATATGATTGAAAGAATACCTAGTACGGCAATTGCAGGGAGTGCTAGTGGAAATATAATACGCCAATAAATCGTCCATTCACTCGCCGCATCCATTCTTGCAGCCTCTAATAGCTCATCCGGAATAGTCAGCATATATTGTCTAAGCATAAAGACTCCAGTAGGCGTAGCTGCGCCTGGAATAATTACTCCCCAGAGAGAACCTGAAAGCCCTGTCATTGTTACCATTTTAAAAATACCAACAATTAAGACCGATGCTGGGACCATTAAGGTTGCCAATATGATGACAAAAAAGACTACTTGGCCATTAAATCGATATTTAGATAAAGCAAATGCAGCCATTGAATTAATCAGCAGTGTTATTAGGGTTGCCACTATCGTTACAAATACAGAGTTATTTAGACACCTGACAGCATCAAAACTTCCTAGCGCCTTTTTTGTTAAAGGGTCTGTATAGTTTATCCAGGAGGGCTTTAAGTGTTTATTTATAATAATTTCATTTTTAGGAAGTTTGGTTATTCCGCCCTTAGGGTTAGTAATAAGTCGAGCGTTTACAGTATCTTTGGTTGGATTAATTCGGCTCACCGAATACTCAACCAAATCACCGGTCTGTGGATCGACCATAGAGACTAGAATTTGAGCAGTAAATCCATTGGCCTTGTAAGGCTTAAGGCCCAAGAATTCTGATAACAATCGAGCGTCTTCATCATTTAGAGTGTCTACTATTGACTGAGGGTCGTAGTCTTTCTTTGCGCTTGGAAACATGCTTGGATACTTAATGAGCCACTCAGGTAAATCTTTATCGGCAATTAAATCCTTAGCAAAAACAGACACCAAACCAAAGTGAGACCTTAAAGCATAGTATTGATTGCCACTGAAACTTTTAATATAGTTAACAACATCCTTTTCAGCCCTCTCATCATCGTCCAAATTCTTCCAAAACATGACCCAAGGCTCTAGATCTTTCATAATGAGTATATCTTTTCCATCGGGGCCATAGGTTGTTGCTCTTGCAACACGCTCGTAATCCATCGGCAGAAAGTTAGTGTCGTATTTTTGAAGTAAGAATTGCGACTTAACCGAATTCATTACTAGCCACAAAACCGGCAAAAATATAATTAAAAACCCAAGAAACAAAAATCCATAGGAAATCCAGTCAGTCAGACTAGCTTTCTTTCTTCCTTGTCTTCGAGTAAAAAATTTGATGACATCTGTCATAGCTTAACTTGCCTCCGAGTTAAATAAAACTGCAATAGAGACAGTATGATTAATATTGATGCGACAATTAATGATGCCATAGCGGCAATCCCAAGACCGAAAAATGTTTTTTGCCCTCTAATTCCGGCGTTCTCTACGATATACGATACAAGTGAAACCCATCCCACTTGGAGTGCATACAATTCTTCAAAAGCTTGAACTGCCTTTATCAATGAAAGGACAGTAACTACTAGCAAGATTGGCATCAATAGAGGTAGTGTAATTCGCCAAAAGACCCTTCTCTCAGAGGTTCCATCCATCTGCGCAGCCTCATAAAGATCTCTAGGAATCGATTGAAGCCCTGCCAGCAAGATTAGCATATAAAAACCCATATGTGCCCATGTATAAACAAAGATAGACCAAAACATTGTCCATGAAGGATCCATCAGCCACTGAATTGGCTCACTAATCCAATTCCAATCAATTAAGGTTTGAGAGAGCATGCCTTGTCTCTTTAATATAAGGGTCCATAAAAATGCAACGACAACTGGGCTAAGCATGACTGGATAGAAAAATACAGCCCTCCAAAAACCTCTCCCAATAATTTCTCTGTTAAGAACAATTGCAGTAAAAAGTGCAATGAGAATCATGATTGGAACCTGAAGAATAACGAAGACAAAGGTGTCATACATGGCCGCATTAAATTTATCATTTTCAACATTAATACCGCCCGTATCAATTTGAACTTCTTGGGTGATTCTCGCAAGGTTGTCAAGGCCAGAAAAATCTCTAGACACAAAATTAATACTTGTGCCATCGGTCACAGAAAATCCAAAATTCATAAATAGTGGAAGAAAGGTGAACAACCCAAAGATAAGAATATTGGGAAATAAAAATAAATAAGGGAGGGATTTAGTACCAAATAATTTTTGAGTAAATTCGATTGGCCAGCCAATACTTGACATTAACTTGGGTAAGAAGCCATAGACATCTTTAGACAATATAAAACCTATCAAAAGATACAATGTAAAAAACAGAAACCAGCTATTAAGATTTAGTAAAGACTCAAACATTATAAAAGTTGAATTTTAAATAAAATTAAGGCCGCCTCAAGAGACGGCCTTAAAGTTTAGAACTTTAGTATAACTGAATAATATTTATTCAGCTATCTTTGCTGCTACGTCAGCGTCAATCGCTGTCAAAGCATCATCAAGGCTCATTTCACCTGTGATCGCTTTAGTTATGTAGTCAGGAACGATGCCGTAAATGGCAAAGTTCTTATTGTAACCTTGGAACCAGTAAGCTTGTGGCGTAGATTCCGCTGCTTTACCAGCATTCGCTGCAAAAGTAGAGAGTCCAGCTGAAACTCTTTGGCTTACGCCAGGATAGTCAATTCCTGCCTTTTGAAGACCTTGGTGAGCAGTAATATTTCTTGTATTAGCAGCAAAGTAACCAGCCTTTCCAGCTTGTGACATAAAGTCAATGAAAGATGCTGCAACTTCTGGGTGCTTAGATGAATTGAAAGCAACTATTCCAGAACCTCCTGGCATTGCTCCACAACCTCCAGTACCACAAGGGATTGGAACTACTTTCCACTCAAAGTCGGTAATATTTGTATCATAGTTATTCAACATCCATGAGCCAGACATATGCATCGCAACTGTTCCATCTAGGAAAAGAGGTGCAGCATTTTTATAAGCTGTTCCAGCTCCAGCAGGCCAACCTTCAGCAGGCATTAAGCCTTCCGCATGCCATCCTACAAATGTTTCAGCAAAGTCTCTAAAACCTTGATCAACTAGGATTGGAACACCATTCTCATGGAATTTAGCGCCATAAGAAAAAGCAGGTCCAGCCCACCTATGAGCAGTTCTATCCATCGCCAATCCAGCTGTCAAACCAAGCTCTGATTTAACTACTCTCAGGGCATCAGCCCAATCGTCCCAAGTAGCACCTTCTTCTGGCATATCAACACCAGCATCTTCAAACATAGTCACGTTTACATATGGACCCGTAACCGTTAACTGAGTTTGCCAGCCATAAATTCCATTGTCTCCAGATGGTTTACGATACCAAGGCAATGTAGCGCCATAGTTTTTCTCCCAAGCAGCAGAGTCAACATATGGCGTTAAGTCTAAGTAATACTGATTTAATCCACCTAAATTAGTAACACGCGCAACATCTGGCGCGGAACCTGCTTCCAGTTGGTTTTCGAGTTGATCTCTAACCACATCATAACCCACTACTTCAAAATTCACTGAGTTCCCAGTTGAGTCCTCCCATATAGATGACATCTGTTGCAAAACGTCACACTCATTCGAATCTTGGTAGCAGACAAACTTTATTTCTGCTGCATTAACGCTTAATGATGAGACGGCAAGAAACGATGCCAACAAAATACTTTTTTTCATATCTCTCTCCAAAATTAAATTAAAAAAACTAAATTTCACGATTAGTAAAAAACCTAAAACAAAACGAAAAATTTACACTTCAAAATCTACTTAATGTAGATTGCCACCGAATAAAAAAGTGGTACTTCTTATTTCGATATTTTTCATTTATATCAAAATTACTCTAAATATATACGAAATAATCCATCATGTCAACTAATTTGAAGATTTAAGAAAAAAATCGAAAATAAATGAAAAATAAAGATTAAATTTATAATATAATGGAATGATTATGGAAAAACTAAATAAACGTCAACGTGATATCCTTGTTCTTGCTGAAGAGGAAGGTTATGTTAGTGTTGATGACCTAGCTAAAACTTTTAATGTCACTCAGCAGACTATAAGAAGTGATATCAATACCTTCTGTGACAAAGACCTATTAACGCGTGCGCATGGAGGCGCTTTTTTTTCTAAAGCACATAACTATGCGTATAAATCTCGAAAGTCTCTTGCCAGCGATGAGAAAAAAGATATTGCTGATGCAGTAGCCAACATTATTCCAAACAACTCCTCTGTTGTTCTTGGAAACATTTACAGCACTAAGAGTGGTACGACTACTGAACAAGTAGCTGAATCACTGTATAGCCATAAAGATCTCAAGGTAATTACAAACGATATTAATATTGTTAATATTATTACACAATTTGATAATGCCGAAATATGGCTTGCAGGAGGAAAGGTTAGGAATATAGATTCTGCCGTTATAGGAATAAATACAGCTGAATTTATAAAACAGTTTAAAGTTGATTATGCTGTCGTTGGTGTCTCAGCAATTGATAACGATGGCGCATTAATGGACTTTGACTATGAAGACGTCCTTGTGTCAAAAGCCATATTTAATCACTGCCGAAAACTAATACTTGTTGCTGACAACTTTAAGTTTGATAGTACAGCTCCGATGTTAATTGGCAATATATCTGAAATTGATATCTTGGTTACTAATTTTAAACCTCCTTCCAAAATAATCGATATTTGCAATAGTAACAATATCGAGATTGTTATTGCTTCTAAATCAAATTACGAGAAAGGCTAGACTCAAAATAGGGAATAGATTTTTAATTACACCATATTCCACAATAATAACTAAATTTGAATAATATATGACTCATCATAATCTTGGTAAACTTATACATTTGAAAAAACTTTGCACTGATAGAGCCCATTTTCAAATGCTTGCTGTAGATCAGAGACCCCCAATCTTTAACATCATATCAAACGCTAAGGGTAGAAAGCACACTTATGATGAGGTTGTAGAATGCAAGAAGTTAATTACTTCAAACCTATCTCAACTTGCAACTGCAATATTGATGGACCCAAACTATTCACTATCAAACATTCTTCAATATAACAAATCTAAGGGGCTTGTCATTACCCTTGAAGAGCATAGTTTCATTGAGACTGAGAGAGGCAGGTATTCTGACAATATTCAAAACTGGAGTGTTGAAAAAATTAAGAAAGTTGGTGGTGATGCAGTTAAAGTTCTTGCGTGGTATAGACCTGATGCCGATAGTGAGTCCATTGAACATCAAAAAAAGTACGTAAAAAAAATAGGTGAAGAGTGTGAAAAATACAGCATTCCTTTTCTTCTTGAGCTGCTTGTATACCCCTTTAAAGATGATGAAAATCACACCACAGAATACCAAGAACAAAAACAGAAAAAAACTCAGCACGTCATTGATAGCGTCAAAGAATTCTCTAAAGATGAGTACAAAGTTGATATTTTTAAATTGGAGAGCCCTGTCGACAGTAATGACCTTGAAGGTGAAATCAGTCAAGCCACTGAAGAAGCGTTCAAAGATCTCTCAAATGCAACTAATAACAAGCCTTGGGTTGTGCTTTCCTCTGGGATGGGTAAAGATTCGTTCTACAAGTGCTTGGAACTTGCATACAAAAATGGCGCCTCAGGATACCTTGCCGGGAGAACAATCTGGCTTGATGCTTTTAATCAATACCCAAATATTAAACTAGTAGAGGAAGGCTTAAAAGTTAACTCTATTAGCTACGTTAATAAACTTAATGAATTAACAGCTAAAAATGCTCAATCCCTTGAAACTTACTTTAATAATGGATTTAAAATTGATAGCCCTGAACAATTTTCTAACAACTTTGGAGGCTTTGTATGATTGGTTATTTGGCGCTTGCAAGAGAGACCTTTGATGTTGAGTTTGCTGAATCTAAATTTGAAAATGCCAAATCGTTGTTATTGTCACTTGCTCCAAACGCAATTGGATTTGACGACCTCATAACGAATGATAATACTGCAGATAAAGCCCTATCATTCTTTAACAGTAATGAATGTGAGAAGATCTTTCTCTTTCAAACAACCTTTACTGATGCTAAGTTTCTCTTAAACTTCGCGCAAACTATTAACAAGCCAATCTGCATTGTTTCTTTCCCAGAGCCGAGAACGGGTGGAAGGTTGAGATTAAACTCTATTTGTGGATTAAACCTTGGAATGCACTCTTTGATCAAAAATAATATTACTCCTGAGTTCGTTATTATGGAGCGTGATGATAGCATTAATGAATCATTATTTTCTAACTTCATTAATAGTAGTGATGAGAATGAACAAACATCATGGAATGAGGCTACTATAAGCAATAATCAATTAGATTTTAATTACACAGTTGACAAGCAAACAATTGGAATTATTGGAACAAGACCTGAAGGCTTCGACACCTGTGACTATGACTCAAATGAGGTAACCAGTAAACTAAACGTTTCACTAGTTGATCTAGACCTAAAAGATTTATTTGATGAAGCTAAAGAGGTTGAGGCGGATACTATTGTTAAAACTAAAAATACAGTTTCAAGCTACCTTCAGGGAACCGATGAGCTGGTTCAGGAAGAGTTCGATAAAAGTATTTCAATTTATCACGGTCTAGAAAGTCTAAAAGACAAGCATAAGCTTGATGCCTTTGCAATAAGGTGTTGGCCGGAGACTTTTACTGAATATGGCTGTGCTTCATGTGGCCCAATGGCTATGATGAACGAAAAGAAAGTAAGCTGTGCATGCGAGGCAGATGTACTCGGCGGCATCAGTTGCAATATTCTCAATCAAATGAATGATAACCCTTCCTTACTGGTAGATATTGTTGATGTTGATAAGTCTGATAATTCTTTAGTTTTTTGGCATTGCGGTCTAGCCCCTATAAGTATGGCAAAAGAAGGGACTGCTAAATCTGGTATTCACTCCAATAGAAAAAAACCCCTCCTTCATGATTTCAGCTTAAAAGAGGGAGAAATTACGATATTTAGAGTCTCAAAAGCTCGAAACAAACTCCAATTTTTTGTTATGAAGGGTCAAGTAATTGATAGACCTAACTCATTCTCAGGAACCTCTGGAGTAATTAGCTTGGGTGAGAACAGTCCTCATAAATTAGAGCAAATGTTCAAAGGTGGACTTGAACACCATGTCGCATTTACCTATGGTGACGTGTCTGATAAGCTTATCCACTTTGGACAGCAAATGAATATACCAACTTATACGCTATGACAGACAAAATCAAATATGCAATTATTGGTGCTGGCTGTATGGGCCAAGAGCATATCCTAAATATCGAAATTATCGAAGATGCAGAGGTGGTTGCATTGTGTGATACAAGCGAGCAATCAATAAAAGAATGCCTTGAATTACTCAACAATGAAGTCGCTATTTTTGAAGATTACAATGAGCTTGTTAGAGCTAACATTGCTGATGCATTTATAATCGCAACTCCTAACTTCACGCATATTGATGTTTTAAAAGATGTTATGAAATCAGAAGCTCATCTTCTAATAGAAAAACCTTTATGCACAACAGTTAAAGACTGCCAAGAATTCGAGGAACTTTCAAAAAACTATCCTGGAGTTATATGGACAGCGATGGAGTATCGCTATATGCCTCCAGTTCAAAGAATGATTCAGGAGATACATAACAAAACTATTGGTGATTTAAAAATGCTCTCAATCAGAGAACATCGCTTCCCTTTTTTGCACAAGGTAGATGACTGGAATCGATTTACAATTAAAACTGGGGGCACTTTGGTTGAAAAGTGTTGTCACTTCTTTGATTTAATGAGATTGATTGCCCAGAGTGAACCATTAAAGGTTTACGCGAGTGGCAATCAAGATGTAAACCATTTGGATGAGGAGTACGATGGAAAAGTGCCAGATATACTGGATAACGCATTTGTAATTGTCGATTTTAAAAATGGAGTAAGAGCATTTTTAGACCTATGCATGTTTGCTGAGAATTCTGAGTATCAAGAAGAATTATGTGCAGTAGGGACAATAGGAAAAATAGAGACAGAAGTTCCATCTAACCAGTCAGGAATTTCAAATTCAGATCTCAGAATTGGGCTTAGAGAAAATAACTCAGTAATAAATGAAACTATAGCTGTAGATGCTAAAATTCTTGAGGTAGGCCATCATCATGGATCTACTTACTATGAGCATAAATCTTTTATTAAAGCTATCCGCAACAATACCAAGCCAGAAGTGTCACTAAATGATGGCCTCATTGCAGTGGCAATTGGAGAGGCAGCTGAGACCTCCATCAAAGAAGGTAGAGTTGTTCAGATGAGTGAGTTTAATCTTTAATCTGCTAAAAACTTAATAACCTTGTCAGCTATAAATTGACTAACTCTTACATTTGATTCAACTGTAACGCCCGAAGTGTGAGGGGTTAGAATACAATTCATAGAGCTCGTAATCTCTTTATAAAACTCTTCTATTACAGGCTCCGAGTTGTATACATCAAGAGCAAAACCACCAATCAAGCTTTCTTTATAGGCCCTTAAGAGATCATTTTCATTAATAATTGAACCTCTTGATGAGTTAATAATAATTGGATTTTTCTTCATCTTATTGAAAGAGCTTAAATTCATTAGATCCCTAGTTTCATCCGTAAGTGGTAGGTGAATTGATATAACATCAGAAAGACTAAAAAGCTCCTCTTGAGTAGTCAATGAAACGCCCAGATTTTCAGCATCTGATGATTTGACAAATGGGTCATAAGCAATGACATTTGCACCAAAAACTTGAGCTAGTCGACTGACTTTCTTGCCAATAACGCCAAAGCCTAGTAAACCTAGAGTTTTACCTCCTAATTCTCTTGATTCTACTGATGTCCTAGGCCACTGACCTGACACAGTACCACTATGAGAAATAGGAATATTTTTTAACAAAGAAAGTGCGCAAGCAATTACGTACTCAGCAACCGAATCAGCATTCATTCCAGTTGCAGGCTGTACAAAAATATTATTGTTTGAGCAATAGTTAGTATCAATATTATCTAAGCCCACACCTAAGCGTCCTACAAACCTTAAATTGCTCGCCTTTAAAAGCAGTGCTTCGTTGAGTTGCGTTTTATTTCTAACAATTACTGCCTCAACCAAAGCTATTTGAGAGCTCAGCTCCTCAATATTTTCATGCAAAGTCGAGTCATAATTTACGTCAAAGAGCTCAGAAATTTTGTTGACACTCTCTTGCTCCATAAACTCGGTAATTAATACTTTTTTCATAGTTACTTTACTTCCTTCGATGGTTTCAATTGATTTGAAAATTTAATTAACTCATTGAAGCTTGGTATTGCTCTTATTCCACCGCTTCTAGAACACTTAAGGGATGCAGCTGCTGTTGCTAATTCTATAGATTCTCGTATTGTTTTATTTGCATGAATAAACCTAGCAAAAGAGCCATGAAATACATCACCCGCACCATTAGTTTCTACTACATTTATATCAGGAGCTGAGCAATGATATACCTTACCTTTGTCAATCCAATAAACACCTTGTGACCCAAGAGTTACAGCATAAAACTTATTATTATCTTGGTATAGGCTTTTCAAAGAGTTAATTATAGATTTATCATTTGTGTATTCCACTAATCCATTTTCAGAGAAAATGGGGTGAGATGAATAACTAATAATCTCTTCAACCGCCCTACTTCTAGAGAAATTATCTAAGTCGACAATACATTTTATATCGCGATCGTAAGTATTTTTTGCAACATAATGAGCCGCTTCAACCCAATGTGCATCTATTAAATAGGTTTGTTCATTTGTAAATTTAAAGTTAGGAAGCACTTTTTCATTTAATAATTTTTTCTCATTAAAAACTGCCAACATTCTCTCGCCATGACTATCTTCAAAAATATGACTTTGAGACGAAAGTGCACCATTTACTGTAATTGATTTATCATAATTAATATTATAATCATTAAGTTCAGATTGTAAAAAATCAGCAGCAGTATCATCACCAAAGCGACTAACCAGCTCAGAACTTTCTCCAAGAATATTAACTGCAAAACTAGCAACTGCAGCAGGCCCTCCTAGTCTCTTTTCAAGACCTTTAGCCACTAGTTTTATTGGTTTTTCAGGAAAGCTATCAATTTTTACAATCCTATCTAGAAAAATAGGTCCAACACAAACTATCATAAGGTTCCTTTATAAGAGATCACTTGATTACCGCACTTCTAGATCATATTTTAATCGTATTACCAAAAGAAATTGGTGTCTAATTTTTTGATAATAATAAATTATTGATGATACACAATGAAATGATGATTGATATTGAAACTAAGGCTAATAATAAAGTTATTGTTAGTCAGGAAAGAGAGAAACTAATGCTATTTAAGAGGATTATTTAGATATTTAATTAAGAGAAGTTCAATACAACTGGCTGATGGTCAGAAGCATCTATTTTTTGATTAACTTCAATATTATCAAAATTGTTCTTTAGATTAGAACTTATAAAGCTAAAATCTCTACAGTGAGAGCCTTCAGGCCATTGTTTTTTATCGAAAATACCACACGTTGCGCTGTGTATTGAATTTGGATATGCTTGCTTCCAGCAATCAATAAAGGAATATGAATTTTCTTTATTGCTAGTCAATAAATTATATTCAATAGAATCAGGATTAAAGTTAAAATCTCCACAAAGTACAACTCTATTTGACCTTTCAAATTTTCTATATGATCCATTATTATCAAATAGAGGAGGCATCATTACTAAATCATTAATTTCCTCATGAATGGATATAATTCTCTTTACTTGTTCACAACGTTGAAATTCAGAATGATATTCTAGGTGTGTTGTCATAATACATAACGGAAATTGAGGGGTTTCGACTGTTATTTCTGTTAATTGTCGAGGCATTTGTCTAAAAGAGCTATTAACTGTTTGGGGTAGAATGTGGTTAAAGGTAGATAAGACTGGAAGTCGAGTAAGTATAAGGTTTCCATATTGCTCCCTCCTTTCTGAATTTTCACATTTAATGTCATAAGCAGGACCAAAAAAAGGTAAATAATCACCAAAAAGATTTGAGAGTTCTTTAACTTGATCTGGCTGAGTTCCATCAGAGAGTATGCAATTTACTGACACCTCTTGAAGACAAATAATATCAGGATTACACATATTTAAAATAGAGTCAGCAATTCGTTTTAATGAAATTTTTCCATCAACGCCTTGTCCATTTTGTATATTCCAAGTCAGAATTGTTATCACTTAATTCCAGCCTGCATGAATGATTGAACAAACTGCTTCTGAAATATTAAAAAGGCAATTAAAAGCGGAGCAACTGATATTAGAGTGGCGGCTGACAAAATCGACCATTCAACTCCAGACTCTGGAGCAGCAAAAATACCTAGGCCTACAGTGAGGGGCCTTGTGTCAACAGAATTTGAGATAATGAGTGGCCATAAGAAATTATTCCAGTGATGGCTAACGGATACCAAAGAAAATGCAATGTATGTTGGCGTGGCAAGTGGAACATAAACCTTCCACAAAACACCCATAGTACTACATCCTTCAAGCTCTGCCGCATCTTCTAATTCCTTTGGAATCGATTTGAATGCTTGACGCAACAAAAAGATACAAAACGCGCTTGCAATGTATGGCAATCCAATACCTGAAATTGTATCAACTAAACTTAATTTTGAAAGTGTAACATAGTTTTGAACAATTAAGATTTCAGGAGTAATCATTAATTGAACTAAGACTAACGCAAATGCAACATTGGCACCAGTAAACTTAAAGCGAACAAAAGCATAAGCTGCTAATGTTGAAATTAAAAGTTGTAAAGGTAATATAAATGACACCAACATAAAAGTATTCAAACTGTATCTTGCAAAAGGAGCTTGACTCCATGCTTCACGAAAATTATCAAGCGTTAGTGGTGAAAATATATCGAAGTGAAGAGCATCACTACTAGAGTGGAAGGCAGCCCAAAAAGCATACAATAATGGAAGAATCCAAAATCCTGCTAAGATATATGCTCCTATTAACTCAACACTTGTTTGTATTCTATTTCTATAAGTCATCTGTAGTGGGCTCGTCTATCGATAAAGAAAAATTGTGCTAATGCAGTCAAAGCAAGCAAAATCAGTAAAAATATTGTTAATGCAGATGCATAAGAAATATCCAAAAATGAGAAAGCGGTTTCATAAATATAGTAAAGGATTAGATTACTAGCATTGTCTGGTCCGCCTTTTGTTAAAACAAATAAGTGGTCTACAAGCTTGAATGAGTTAAGGAAAGCATTTATTAATACGAATAGTGTAGTCGGTAAAAGCAAAGGAAATTGAATACGCCAAAAGTAATTCCAACGAGAAGAGCCCTCAAGCTTTGATGCCTCCTCGAGTTCCGGAGAAATTGTTTGGAGACCGGCAAGATAAAAGACCATAAAAAAGCCTGCTTCTTTCCAAACAGTCATCACAATAATGGAGGGAAGTACGGTTGATGGAGTACCAAGCCAGTTAGTGCTTCCAACCCCAAAGACCGATAGCGCTTTATCAATTAATCCAATCTCTGGCGCATAGAAAAATAACCATATATTTGCAACAGCGATCATTGGTAACATGGTTGGTGTAAAGTAGGCCATTCTAAGAAATCCTCTTCCTGGGATTGCTTTATTAACAATCAAGGCCATAATAATAGCTATGCCTATAGAAGTTGGTATAGTTCCAAGTGCAAGCCACATATTATTTACAAAAACTTTGAAAAATATTGGATCGCTAAACATACTCTCATAACTCTCAATTCCAGAGAATCTTCTTGGTCGTATAAATGATTTATTTGTATAAAGACTGTGAAGAAAAGTTGTTACAGTCGGATAGTGTGTAAACGCCAAAAGTAATATTGCTGCAGGAGTAAATAAAAGCCAACCTTGAAAATTACGAACGCTATCTTTCATTATGATTACTTTAGTAGTTAAAAAAATAATTGGCGGACGTTAATATAACGTCCGCCAAATTACCGAATTAACGGTAAGGTTTTAAAATACGCTCAGCAGTGGCTTGCGCCTCTGAAAGAGCTTCTTTTGGTGTTTTACTGCCTACAAGTGCTGCTTGAATTGCATCATTCAATCCTTTTTTAACTCGACTTGTTTGGTAAGTTGAAAATTCAGCAGTAGCATACGCCAATTGATCGCGAGCAACTGCTGCTGGTGGGAAATCTGCAACATATGATTTCAAAGTATCTGTCTCATATGCAGCAGGACTAACTCCCATGTATCCAGTAGCTACAGACCAAGCTGCAGAATTCTCAGGTGCAGTCATAAACTTAATTAGCTTCATTGACGCTTCACGTTCTTCATCAGTAGTATCCTTAAACATGTAGAAGTTTCCTCCACCTGTTGGAGTGCCACGACGTTTTCCAGCTGGAAGCATTGCAACTCCAAAATCAAATTTAGCATTCTTCTTTACAGTTGTTAAGTTTCCAGTTGAATGCCACATCATAGCAGTTCTACCCTCTAAGAAGTTTTGACGAAGTGTACCCCACTCGATTGTGCCTTCAGGCATAATCTTATGTTCAGCTCCAAAGGCCTTCCATAGTTCAAGAGCCCCAACAACATCCGGATGATCAAAGTTAGTTTTATCACCACTTGTCATAAGAGTTTGGCCATTCTGCATCGCAAGTGCACCAAACATCCAATAAGGATAACCTGTTGATGGAATCATAAGACCCCATTGAGAGCCGTCATCTTTAGTTAATGCTTTTGCTGCAGCAATAAGACCACCCCAAGTTGCTGGAGGTGTTTCTGGATCTAGGCCAGCTTCACGAAATGCATCTTTGTTATAGTACATAACAATTGTTGAGCGTTGAAATGGGATACCCCAAGTCTTACCTACCGCAACTCCATTTTCCATTAATGATGGATAAAAAGAATTTAACCATGCTTTTTCTTCACTTGTTGAAACAATGTCATCAAAAGGTATGATTGCATCAAGTTCACGAAGTTCATGAACGTCAATTGAGAACATGACTGATAACTGTGCTGGTTCTCCACTCTCTAGAGCAGCCAACGCCTTTATTCTTGTATCATCATAGTTACCAGCATAAATTGCATTGACTTCAATGTCTGGATTTTGTGACATAAAATCAGCAACTATTGCATCAACGGCCTGTGTTAGTTTACCGCCTACAGCAATAGGGTAGTACATTGTCAATTCCGTTTTTGCTATTGCAGCACTAGATATCATTGAGATACCAAGAGCAATACTTAAGCTATACGAAAGTTTTCTTAATAGTTTTTTCACTTCTTCTCTCCCTCTATATTTAATCGTAGTATTTCATTTGCTTTTGAACAGCGCCCCTACGAACTAAAAACGCTGATCATTTTTATCAAACAAATGCATATCTTCTGGTTGCCAACTGACATGCAGTTTATCTCCCAGATGAATTTTTGGTTGCCTAGGCTCACGAAGAAAAAAATATTTTTCTTGATGGCTAAGCTTGAATACAGTTTCACCACCAAAGTAATCCAAACCCTTCACAACAACTGGCAATCCTTTTTTGGAAAAAATAAGGTGTTCAGGCCTCATTCCAAGATTAATGGAGTTTTTACTGGCTTTTATTTTGTCTTGATTCTCTTTACTAAGAGTTGAAATATCAATATCTTTGAGTTTTAAAATATTCATTGGAGGAAGTCCAATAAATTGAGCACTAAAAATGCTATTAGGATAGTTATATATTTCCTCAGGTGCACCTTTTTGAATAATTTCACCTGAATTAAGGAGAATAATTTGATCAGCCATTGACATTGCTTCCACCTGATCATGCGTAACATACACAACTGTTAAGCCAAGTCTTTGTTGTAGGTCTCGAATTTCATCACGCATTTCTGCACGCAGCTTTGAATCCAGGTTTGATAATGGCTCATCCATTAAACAAACGGACTGGTCTGATACAATTGTTCGAGCCAATGCAACACGTTGACGCTGACCACCGGAAAGATTTGCGGGCTTTCGATCCAGTAAATCAGAGAGTCCAACAACATTTGCTGCATCTAGAACTCTTTTTTCTCGCTCTTTTTCTGGAACGCGACGAACCTTGAGACCAAATTGGATATTTTCTTTGACATTTAAGTGAGGGAATAGCGCATATGATTGAAATACCATAGAAACCCCTCTTTTTGATGCCTCAACATCTGTAACATCACGGTTTTCAATTTTAATAGTTCCAGAGGTAACATTTTCTAGACCCGATAACATTTTGAGGATTGTTGACTTACCACAACCAGAAGGGCCTAATAAAACTGTAAAAGATTTTTCAGGAACTGTAAATGAAATATTTTTAACAGCCTCAACCTCTCCCCAACTTTTAGATAGATTTTTTACTTCAATCGAACTCATGATTCTTGCTCGTCACAAATTATTAATTCAGATTCAGAATCATTAATAAGTTGGCATATTTCTTCAGGAGGCAATTGATCACAAAAAACTTTTGTTACGTCTTGTATTTGACCACCGCGAACATGGGCTGTTCGACCAAATTTTTCATGATCTAAAACAAGGAGGCCCTTTCTACAATTTTCAAGAATAACTCTTCTAATTTGAACCTCTTCATCATAAAAATCCAAAAGAACGCCATCCATATCAACTCCAGCAACTCCAAAAACTCCAAAATCTGTTTTATATGAATTAAAGAAACTTTCAACAGGGCTTCCAAGCATATCAAAATCTCCACTTCGAATTCGACCACCAGAGCAATAAACTTCAAAACTTGAGTTTGAGCTTGCTGTTTGACCAATGATTATATTATTAGTATATATTTTTAAACCTTTATGACCTAAAAGTGCCCTCATAACCATTTCAGGTGTTGTCCCAATTCCAAGGGATATGGAACTACCATTAGGAATTGAATGAGCAACATTTTTTGCTATAGCTCTTTTTGCAACTCTATTCAGAACCTGCCTTGTTCCATACGCAAGATTTCCTTCAGTTGATAAAGGCTCGACTCCTCCATGCCTGCGTCTTGCTTGCCCATGATCACAAAGTGCGTTTATATCTCGTCTGATTGTTTGAGTTGTTACATCAAAACGTTCGGCAAGGCTCTCAACACCAATAAATTCCTCTTGACGAAGAAGATCTGAGATTTCAGCTTGTCGAGCAGTTAAATCCATCAAAATACTCCATTTATTTTCATATGAACAATAATTCTACCATAAAAATATATAAATGAACATATTTAAATAATTATATGAATATAATTAAAGAATATTAGCTCATATAAAGCTTTAATATGCTAAAATTAGTATATATTTGTTCATATGAACATACATAATTTATTAATCGACATGCTAACAATATTGCAGAATAAGAATTTTTTGCATTATCGTTAAAAAGAATTTAGGAGTAAAAAATGGATAAGCTTTCTAGCATGTCTAAGCAGCAATTGGATGAGGTCAAAATAATTCTTACAGATATAGATGACACATTAACTACTAATGGAAGATTAAAAAGTGATGTATATATTGCCCTTGAAAAATTATCAAATTCTGGCTACATAATTATTCCAGTTACAGGTCGATGTGCTGGCTGGTGTGATCATATTGCAAGGATGTGGCCAGTTAATGGAGTTGTTGGAGAAAATGGTGCTTTTTTCTTTAGTTATAATCATCAATCTAAAAAGATGCACCATATATATTGTCAAAGCGAAGTAGAACGCATGAATAATCATAAGGCTCTTATGAAAATTAAAAAAAATATTCTTAAAAATGTTCCTGGGTCTGCTTTAGCATCTGATCAAGATTATCGAAAAACAGACCTAGCTATTGATTTTGCAGAAGATGTCTCAATACTTCCAACTAACAAGGTTAATAAGATAGTTAATATTGCTGAAAAAGCCGGTGCAATTGCAAAAGTTAGTTCAATACATGTAAATTGTTGGATTGGAAATCATGATAAGCTTACTACAAGTCTAATGACCCTTAAACAAACTTTTGGGGTTAACGAATTGGATTTTCAAAAAAATGTACTCTTCATTGGAGATTCACCTAATGATTCCAAAATGTTTGGTTATTTTAAAAAATCAGTAGGTGTAGCTAATGTTATTGACTTTATTGATGAAATTGATGAAGCCCCTAAATATATTACATTTAACCATTCTGGAGAAGGATTTGTAGAGCTGGCTGATTGCCTCTTAAAAAGATAACTTAATTACAAAATTTAATGGCCAAATTGATGCCTGATACAACTAAAAAAATTTATGATGTTTTTATTGCCGGTGGCGGCATAAATGGCCTTGGAGTTGCGCTGTGTATTGAATTTGGATATGCTTGCTTCCAGCAATCAATAAAGGAATATAAATTTTCTTTATCACAATAGAAATAGTCCTCCGCTTTTTGTTGTAGTGATCAGTTAGCTCACCCACTAATAATAACTATACACTTACTTTTTAATTTTGTATATCAATTAGAACTAAAGTCCAAATTTCGTTTGATGTGTGAGGGAGAGGTGAGGGACCGAAGTCCCTCGAGGAGAATTGATGTTATTTCATTAATAAAAACTTTGTCAAAATCAAGGGAAATAGCGCACTATTTTGTCTAACTCTTCACGTGGTGTTCTATA
>Ga0207965_1000144_pt1 | contig 19392 bp, 20 predicted proteins | sample Knorr_S23_td_O2m_FD_185609 | JGI IMG/M metagenome (GOLD analysis project Ga0207965, IMG submission 185609) | Marine microbial communities from Southern Atlantic Ocean transect - Knorr_S23_td_O2min_ad_571m_LV (SPAdes) (version 2) | ecosystem: Environmental > Aquatic > Marine > Oceanic | place...
GGACGGAACCGACGACCTGATCGTGGTCGATGTCCGAACCGGAGACCTGCTTGACCGGGTCGACACCGGGTCCCGGGTCGCCAACGGGATGTTCCTAACAGCGGGTGGGAACCGGGACGTCTTCTACTGCACCACCCTGTGCGTGGCCCGGGTCACCTGGCAATAGGGGGGACACATTCTGACCACGCGGATCGATCACTTCATGTACGCCGTGGCATCGCTAGACGAAGGTATGGAATGGGCAGCGGACACGTTCGGGGTACCAGCCGCTTACGGCGGAGAGCATGTGGGTCTCGGCACACGCAACGCACTTCTGTCCCTCGGCTCCACCTATCTCGAGATCATCGGACCCGACCCGGCACAGTCCCAGGAAGGTAACGCTGGCGCACAGTTCGCCAACTTGACGAGTGGTGGCATGGTCACCTGGGCGGCCGAAGGCGATCTCAACGCCATTGCCCAGGTGCTGGAATCGGCTGGCGTATCGACTCAGGGTCCCAATCGCACCCAGCGCAAGACGGAATCGGGTGACCTCCTCGTGTGGGATCTGTTGTTCCCTATCGGGAGTCCGCACGGTGGGTGTATGCCGTTTTTCATCGATTGGCTCGAGTGCGCTAATCCGAAAGACACCAATCCCGTCGGGGGTGAGTTCAGGGCGTTGGCCATCACGACGCCCGACGCCGATGATCTCGCAGGCACCCTGTGCGCCATCGATCTCGACATCGCGGTGTCTGCGGGGCCACCGGGACTGTCCGTCACGATTGACTCGCCTCGAGGTGAAGTGGTGCTCGCGAGCACAAATGAGACCTCACACCTGCAGTTCGGTGGCATCCGTTGAGGCTTCTGCAGTTGACCCAGGGCGATGCCATCCCAGTGGTCGAGGCAGTCCTCGAATGACTGCCGACCCGGGGCCGTCTCTGGCCGACCTCGAGGTTGACCCCCACCCACATCTGGCACGCCTGCGGTCGACCGGCCCAGTGTCCTGGGTGGTGGCACTTGGCGGCTGGCTGGTCACCGATCGGGCCACGGCGCTCGACGTAATGCGCGACGACGCCACCTTCACCGTCGACGATCCGCGCTTCTCGACAGCACAGGTCGTGGGCCGATCCATGCTCTCGGTCGACGGGGCAGAACACAACCGGCACCGGTCGGCATTCAGTGAGCCGTTCCGGGCTGGTGCCGTGCGAAAGGACCTGGGTCCATGGCTCCGCGACGAGGCCCGACGCATCGTCGGCTCTTTCGCTGAGGACGGCTCCGCTGAGCTCCGCGGCGCCCTCGCTGCGCCACTGGCCGTTTCGACAGTTCTGCGCACGCTCGGACTTGACTCTGCCGATCCCGACGAAGTGCTGTGCTGGTATCGGACGATCGGTGCCGCCATCGAGGGTGTAAACGCCGGAGAGACAGTCGAGGACGGAGCGGTCGCCGCAGTGGCTGGACTTCGTGCTCGCATCGACGAGTCTGTCGCTCAGGGTTGCGGGCCCCTCGCCGACGCTGCCGGGCTGCTCGATGCCGACGCCGTGTTCGCCAATGCCGCCGTGATCATGTTCGGAGCGATCGAGACCTCAGAGGGCACGACGGCAAGCACCCTTCTCCACTTGCTGTCTTCGCCGGGACAGTTGGCCGAAGTCCTGGCCGACCGGTCGCTGGTAGCCGACGCCGTCGAGGAGGCGCTCCGGATCGAGCCAGCCGCCAGCCTCATCGACCGCTACGCCACCCGTGACGTGGAGATCGCCGGGGTGAACGTCCAGCAGGGCGACTTAGTCACGGTTTCGCTGGCGGCAGCCAACCGGGACCCTGTGGTCTTCGACAATCCCAACCGCTTCGACCTGCACCGAGTAAACGCCCGTCAACACCTGACCTTCGTTCAGGGCCCACACGTCTGCCTCGGCATGCACCTGGCCCGGCTCGAGACACGAGAGGCGGTCGATGCCATCCTGGACCTGTTACCGGGGGTTCGGCTGGTACCGGGCCGCTCGACGCCGGCCCGCGGACTCGTGTTTCGCAAACCCGGATCGGTCGGGGCGGCCTGGGAGAGGACACAACCCGGAGGACCGGCCCCCAAAGACCGGCCCTGACCTGCGGTTCTTATTGGTCGGGCTGCCGAGATTTGAACTCGGGACCTTCGGTCCCCCAGACCGACGCGCTAACCAAGCTGCGCCACAGCCCGCTATGGAGCGGCCACTCTACCGGCGGGCTCCGGTGGCAGGTCCCGCTCTCCGCCGTCAGGTGACCAGCATCCAGAGGCCCTGGATGAGGCGCCAACCCAGGTAGACGACCGCCGCCCCGGCGAATACCCAGAAGTGCCACGGCACCTTCTGGGAGTTGGCCGGCGCCCCGTCGGCGTCAGTCACCTTCTCCCCGCACCTCGGACACGTACCGACTACCGACACGGAGTTGGGGCTCAGGTACCGCGCACAGGGCTCGCACCATGGCACGGCGGTGGCCCCGGTCAGATCTTGCGGATGGCCAGGATGGCCACGTCGTCCTCGATGGCTCCCAGGCTGAAGTCGTTGGCCGAGTCCAAGAGCTGCTTGCACAGCACACCGGGGGCGATGCCCGGGTTGCGTCGGACGGCGTCACCGATCCGCTCTTCGCCGAACAACTCGTCTCCGCTTCGGGCTTCGGCCAGGCCGTCGGTGTACATGACGGCCATGTCGTCGAGGGCTAACGGAACCTCGCGGCTGAAGTAGGAGCCGTTGGGATCGAGCATGAGTAGCGGCCCGGTCGACCGCAGTGGCCGTACCTCGCGTTGATGCCACAGAAAGCTGGCCGGATGCCCCGCCGAGGCGTACCGCATCGTCTCGGCCTCGGTATCGAACACCATGACGACCAGCGAGATGAACTCCTCGGTCCGCCCCACCGACGACATCTGGCGGTTCAGCTCCTCCAGGGCCTGGGCGGGATCCCGGAACTGCTGGAGGAACGTCCGCAGCAGGTACTTGGCCTGGAACGCGGTGATCGAGGACTCGATGCCGTGACCGGCCACGTCGCCAATCACGGCGGCCAGCCGGGTAGGCGCCGCTTTGAACACGTCGAAAAAGTCTCCCGACATCAGCCCCGAGCCCGCCTGATACACCCGGCCCACCTCGAAGCCGGAGAACTCGGGAAGCTCCTCAGGGGCCAGCCGTCCGGCCCACGCCTTCGGTGCTAGGTCCTCCTGCTCCAGAGCCTCCTGGGCCCGGCGCTCGATGTCGATGCCCTGGCGGGCAATTCGCGCTTCGCGTACCGCATGGCGGGCCCATGCCGTGGACACCAAGGCCGGGATAGCCACCAACGAGAAGACGACCGCCCCGCCGGACCCCTCGACGCCGACGTTGACGAACGACGCCAAGGCAAGCAGGCCGTACAGCGACGCCGAGTGGAACTCCTTACGGAACGTCGACCAGGCCAGCGTGTAGGCGTCGGGCGCCGTGTCGGGGTCGATCCGACCGACCAGCCGATAGCGGTGACGGGCCGAACGGGCCCAGCCCAGAGCGGCGGCCAGACAAACGATGCCGAGGAGAATGAGGACGGGTGTCCGCATGCCTGTTCAGCGTAGTCGTGGGGCCATCGGACCAGCGTCGGTCACTCGGACCGGCGCCGTACCCGCAACTTGATGGGCGTAGAGCCCAGGTCCAGATCCTCCCGAAGGCGCCTCTCCAGGTACCGCAGCCAGGTACGGGGCACCTCCCGGTTGGCGAACAAAGTGAAGGTTGGCGGGTCGGTGGCCCCCTGGGTGGCGTACAGGATCCGCACCCCGGCCGGCGCCGGATGGGCAGCCTGGGCCAACCGGATCACGTCGTTGACCCGCCGGGTCGGAATCCGCGTCCGATAATCGTTGATGGTGTCCTCCAGGGCCGGCCACAGTCGGTAGACGTTCTTGCCGCTGAGGGCGCTGATGAAGATCACCGGGGCGGCACCGACGAAGTGCAGCTTGTCGCCCACCTGACCGGTCACGTCCTCGCGCACCTCGGCGTCGCACAGGTCCCACTTGTTGAGCAGCACCACGATCGGACACCCGGCGGCGTCGACCCGCTCGGCCAACCGCTGGTCCTGGTGGGTGACGCCCTGGGTGGCGTCGATGATCAGCAGTGCCACGTCGGCGGTGTCTACCGCCTTGAGGGCACGGACCAGCGAGTAGTACTCGGTCTGCTCGTCGATGCGGGCCTTGCGGCGCATCCCCGCCGTGTCAATGAACCGGACCGGACCGTGGTCGGTCTCCACCATCGTGTCCACCGTGTCCCGGGTGGTGCCGGGTCGGTCGTGGACAATGGCCCGGTCCTCCCCGATCAGCCTGTTGAACAGGGTCGATTTGCCGACGTTGGGCCGCCCAACAAGCGCCACGCCAACCACCCGGTCACCCTCCTCGACCTCCGGCTCGACGGCTTCGACGACCTCCTCCGGGAGGGCGTCCACCAGGCGATCCAGCAGGTCGCCCGCTCCTCGCCCGTGTAGGGCGCTCACCGGGGCCGGATCGCCCAGGCCCAACGACATCAGCTCCCAGATGGACGCCTCGTGTACCCGGTCGTCGACCTTGTTGGCCACCACGATCACCGGGCCATCGGCCAACCGCAGCAACCCGGCCACCCGGGCGTCGTCCTCGGTGACCCCGACCGTGGCGTCCACCACGAACAGCACGGCATCGGCCTCGCGGATGGCCTTCTCGCTCTGCCGGCTGACCTTGTCGTCCAGCGTGTCGCCGCCAGCGATCCAACCGCCGGTGTCGACCAGCGTGAAGTCCCGACCCTGCCAGGACGCCTCGACCTCCTTGCGGTCCCGGGTCACGCCCGGCCGCTCCTCCACGATCGCCTCCCGGCGGCCGAGGATCCGGTTCATTAGCGTGGATTTGCCGACGTTCGGGCGCCCCACGATGGCCACCACCGGCGTCATCGGTCCACCCCCGCCCCGATCAGGGCGTCGCGCAACGCTCCACCGTCGGTGGCCACCACCTCCACCAGACGGGGCAGGTCTTCCGGGAGGGTGCCGTCCAGGAACCGTCCGTTGCTGAGGCACACGTCGGGCAGCAGGTAGCGGTGACCCTCTGGCTGGTCGTCCAACACCCGGGCCAGGTCCTCGCCGACCAGCAAGCCGGTGACTCCCACGTTGCCGCCGAAGAACCGGTTCTCGACTGGCACCACCCGTACGTCGGGGCGGCCGGTCACCGCTATCAGCGGCTCCAGGACGGGTGCCCCTAGCTCGCCGGTCAGCACGGCCACCGGTGCCGAGCGGGACGGGCGAGCTCGGCCGAGCTTCACCGTCGTGGCTCCCCCATCGGTATCGCTCCCGCCGGCCAGGTTCACCCCGCACCCAGTCCTAGGCGCCCGGAAGCCAAGCGCAGGCGCGCCGTCCACCGACTGGAAGAATCCCGATGGACGCTCCCGACCGGCGGCTCTTCCGGCGAACTCTTGCTCGAAGGCCCGGGCCATGCCGATCCCATCCTCGGTCATCTCCACACCCTCGTATGACTCGGCGGGCGGGAACGGCCGACCGGACAGCAGGTAGTACTCGTCGGCGGCGTAAACGAGGCGTCGACCTACGGCGGCCAGGAACCGCTCCTGCCACGCCTCCACGACGTCGACCACGGAAACGGCTTCGTCCACGGTGTGGGCCCGCATCCGGGGCTCATCGGTGTGGCGACTCACCCCGAGGGGCACCACGCAGAGGCTGGCCAGTTCAGGGAATTGGTCGGCCACGCCGGCCAAGGTGTCCTCCAACCATGGGCCATCGTTGAGGCCAGGGCACACCACGACCTGGCCGTGGACGGTGGTCCCGTGGTCGAGCAAGGCCCGCAGCCAACGCAGGCTGGTCGCCCCCCGTCGGTTGCGCAGCATCTCGGTTCGCTTGCCGGGATCGGTGGCGTGGATGCTGACGTACAGCGGACTCAGGCCCTCGGTCACTACCCGCTCCAGGTCGGCCTCGGTGAACCGGGTCAGGGTGGTGAAGTTCCCGTAGAGAAACGACAGCCGGTAGTCGTCGTCCTTCACGTACAGGCTGCGGCGGAGCCCGGGCGGAAGCTGGTAGATGAAGCAGAACTCGCAGTGGTTGTCGCAGGTGCGAACCCGGTCGAACAGGGCGCTGTCCACCTCGACACCCAGGGGGCTCCCAGCTGGCTTTTCCACGTCGACCTCGCGCTGCAGCCCTCCGGAATCCAGAGCGAGCGCCACCAACGGCTCGTCAACGAGTAGCTGGTACTCGATGACGTCGCGTGGAACGCGGTCGTTGATGGTCAAGATCTGGTCGCCAGGAACGACGCCGGCCAGATCAGCGGGCGATCCAGCGGCGACGGCAACGACCACGGGGGCCGACATGACCCCAAGGCTACCGACGCCCAGGGGGACACCCGGTAGGGTCCCGACATGCCATCCGCCACGCCGACCCCGGAGGTCGCCGGACGGGTCGACCGGGTGTTACTAGCCGAACCCCGGGGCTTCTGCGCCGGAGTGGAGATGGCCATCAAGGCTCTGGCGTGGCTGGTTCGGGCCTTCGACGTGCCCGTCTACTGCTACCACGAGATCGTTCACAACAAGCTGGTGGTGGAACGCTTTGAGGCTCTCGGCGTGGTCTTCGTGAACGACATCGACGAGGTTCCCGATGGGGCTCCGGTGATGCTCTCGGCCCACGGTTCGGCGCCAGAGGTGGTGGGCCGGGCCCACCAGGTGGGTGGCTACACGGTCGACGCCGTGTGCCCGCTGGTCACCAAGGTCCACCACGAGGTTAAGACCCGGGCCCGGGAGGGCTACCAGATCGTGTACGTGGGCCACGCCGGCCACGAGGAGGCCGAGGGGACCATCGCCGTGGCCCCCGACATCATCCACCGGGTGGAACGCCCCGACGAGATCGACGCCCTCCCTGACCTGGGCGACGACGTGGCCATCCTGGCCCAGACCACCCTTAGCCACCGGGACTGGGAGGGCGTGGTCGACGCGGCGTCCGAACGCTGGTCGGACCTCTGGTCGCCGGGCCGTAGCGACCTGTGCTTCGCTACCACCAACCGCCAGGGCGCCCTCCTGGATCTGGTCGACCGCTGTGACGCCGTGGTGGTCATCGGCTCTACCAACAGCTCCAACACCCGGGCCCTCGTCCAGCTGGCCACAGAAGCCGGATGCGAGCGAGTGGAGTGGATCAACCGGGCTGAGGAACTTCCCGGCGACCTGTTCGGAACGGTCGGGGTGACGGCTGGGGCATCGGCTCCCGAGGAGGTTGTGGACGCCGTGGTCCGGGCGCTGGACCCGGCGGACGGCGTCGAGACGGTGCGCCACACCGACGAGGACGAGTACTTCCCGCCGCCCCGGAACCTGCGGGACCTGCTGCAGGCCATCCGAGGGTTCGCCGGGCTGGGCTTCGGCGCTCCCCCGCCGTCCGGCCACCTCGACGATCGGGCCATCGACGCCTCCGACGCCCTGACCGCCCTGGACCGCCTCCGGCCTGTCGGCTGACCGCTTGGTCGGCCTGTCGGACGGTCTGTGACCGGAAGGTTCTCAGTCGGTGGGCTGCCCGGTGTCGGGCACCGGAAGGGCGGGACGCCCGGCCAGTCGCTGCGCCTCGTCGAAGCACTCCTGCAGACCGATCCGAAGCCGTTCGGTGAGATCGTCCACCGCCCGACGCGGCACCCGACCCTCAAAATCCGGTGGGCGGATCGGCTCCCCGACCACCATCACCACCCTCACCGGCCGGATGAGCGGCGACCCGCCCGGCATGGCGTAGTCGGTGCCGGCAATGCCCATGGGCACGATGGGAACCTTGGCCCGGGTGGCCACGAAAGCCGGGCCGGCGTGCATCAGGTCGGCCTGCACCACCGGCCCGTACCTGCGGGTGCCCTCCGGGAACATCACCATCGGCTCGCCGCGCTCCAGCACCTCCTGGCAGCCCCGAAGGGCGGCCCGGTCGGCCGTGCCCCGCTCCACCGGGAACCCGCCCACGATGGTCAGGAACCGTCCGGCGGCACGGTTCCGCCACAGCGACTCCTTGCCCAAGAACCGCTGGCGGCGTGCCGTGACCATCCCCCCCACCGGCGTGTCGAGGTACGAGCGGTGGACCGGCGACAGGATGTACGCCTCGTCGGCCGGCAGGTTTTCCTTGCCGACCACCCGGAACCGGAACCACACCTTGCAAGCGAGCCACAGCAGCGACCAAAAGAACCGGTAGGCCACCCGATCGAAGAGCGACATTTGGCGCCCCAGTTCGCCGCTCAACCCAGCATCTCCTCGATGACGTCTGCAGCCTGGTCCACGGTCAGGTCCGAGGTGTCGACCACTACGGCGCCCGCCGCCTCGACCAGCGGGCTGGCCTCCCGGGTGGAGTCGGCGTCGTCCCGGCGCCGGATGTCGGCGGCCACTGCCCCGGTGTCGGCACCCTGCGTCTCGGAAGCCCGGCGGTCGGCCCGTACCTCTGCCGAGGCGGTCAGGTAAACCTTCAGCTCAGCGTCAGGGAACACCACTGACCCGATGTCGCGACCCTCCATCACGCCACCGCCCCGCTCGGCCACCCAGGCCCGCTGGCGAGTGACCATCTCGGCCCGAACCTCCGGGTTGGCGGCCACAGTGCTGACGGCGACCGTGACTTCAGGGCCCCGGATGGCCACCGTGGCGTCGACGCCGTCCACCACGCAGACCGAGCCGGTCACCTCGAGGGCCACCAAGCGGGCTACCTCGGCCACGGCGTCGGTGTCCCCCGGGTCGATGCCCCGCTCCAGCACGGCGAAGGCCACCCCCCGGTACATGGCCCCGGTATCTAGGTACTCCAGGCCCAACCGGTCGGCCACTGCGCGCGACACCGTCGACTTGCCCGACCCAGCGGGTCCGTCGATGGCGATCACCCGGGGAACCATCACCTCAGCCCCTACCCCGCAGAGCGTCCAGGTGGGCGCCGAATCCCGGGTAGCTGGTGGCCACCGCCTCCCAGCCCTTGACCGTCGTGGGGCCGTCGGCCACCAGGCCGGCCACCGCGCAGGACATGGCGATCCGGTGGTCGTGGTGGGAATCCACCCTGGCACCCCGTAGGGAGCCGCCCCGCACGACCAGGGTGTCGCCATCGGCCCGAACGTCGGCCCCCATCCGGCCCAGCTCGGACTCCACAGTGGCCAGGCGGTCGCTCTCCTTGATCCGTAGTTCTCCCACCCCTTCAAACACCGTCTCACCCTCGGCACACGCCGCGGCTACGGCCAGGATCGGTACCTCGTCGACCAGCCCCGGCACCTCGTCGGGGGTCACCACCGTGCCGGTCAGTCCAACGTGGCGCACCGTGAGGTCACCGCTGCCTGGGTCGTGGACCAGGTCGGCTCCCATCCGGGCCAGCACGTCGATAAAGCCCGAACGGGCCGGACCGGAGTACACGTTGGCGACCACTACCTCGGACCCGGGCACGATCGACGCCGCCACGGCCCAGAAGGCGGCCTGGGACGGGTCACCAGCCACGTCGTGGTCGAACGGCACCGGGCATCCCGGTTTCACCGTCACCCTCTCCAGGAGACCGTCGGTCTCTCGGACAAGCGGGATCCCGGCGGCCGCCATCAGCTCCTCGGTGTGGGCTCGCGACGGCCGGTCCTCGATGACCGTGGTAGGGCCGTCAGCCGACAGCCCCGCGAATAGGACGCAGCCCTTCACCTGGGCACTGGCCACCGGTAAGCGGTACTCGATCCCCCGGAGACCTCCCCCGTCGATGGTCAGTGGAGCCAGGTCAGAGCCGTCTCGGCCCGACACTCTGGCTCCCATGAGGGCCAGAGGCTCCAGGACCCGGTCCATGGGACGGCGCCGGATCGAGGCGTCGCCGTCCAGCACCGACCGGAAGGGCAGCCCGGCCAGCAGCCCGGCCAGCAGCCGGATCCCGGTTCCGGAGTTGCCAACGTCCAGCGTGCCGTCTGCCGGTTCGAGGGGTCTTCCCCCGACCCGAAGAGTGCACGGCCCATCTTCGGTGACCGTGGTGCCCAGAGCCTCCATGATCCGGCGGGTGCAGGCCACGTCGTCACCGTCGCTGAGGCCCCGGATAGTGGACGTACCTTCGGCCAGGCCAGCCAGTATCAGAACCCGGTGCGAAATCGACTTATCGCCCGGCACCCGGACCCGACCGACCAACGGACCACCCGGTTCGACGGCTTGGGTGCTCACCGGTCGCCCCTCACGACAGGGAAGCTGCGGTGGGCCGGTAGCCCTTAGCCATCAGGCCGCCCTTCAGCCGTTCCGCCAGGTTGGACTCCACAATCAGCAGCACCACGCCCCGGTCGCCCTCGGCCGAGTGGGCGATCTCCATGTCGTAGATGTTCACGTCCAGGTCGGTGGCCAGCAGCGTGATGGCGGCTAGCTCGCCTGGCTGGTCCAGCACCGGGACCCTCACCTCGGACAGCTCGGAGGGCCGCGGGGCGCCAGTGGGGAGGCTCACCCGAGCCGTCCGGGCTGTCTCCAGGCGGCGCAGCAACCCATCGTGGTCTCCGCTCGACACCTCGGACCGCACGTCGTCCAGGGCGCGGATCAAGTCGTCGAGGACATCGTCGATGGCCGCCGCGTTCTCCCGGCAGATGTCGGGCCAGATGCCAGGGTGGCCGGCCGCCACCCGGGTCATGTCCCGGAAGCCGCCAGCGGCCAAGCGGAGCACCGCCGAGTGCTCCTCAGAGCGGGCTGAGGCGATGCCCATCAGGGTGGCCGCCGTCAGGTGAGGCACGTGGGACACCAGCGCGACCAGGGAGTCGTGGCGGTCGGGGGCCAGGGTCAGGATCTCGGCGCCTAGCGAGGCGACGGTCGAGCGCAACTGGGCCAGGGCGCTACCGTCGGTCGCCTCGGTGGGGGTCAGTACCCAGATGGCGTCAATGAACATGTCGGCCTCGGCTCCGTCCAGGCCCTCCTGTTCTGAGCCGGCCATGGGGTGGCCGCCAATGAAACGGTCGTCGCCCACCGCTGCGACCACCGGGGCCTTCACGCTGCCCACGTCAGTCACCAGGCCGGACGGGGCGGCGGCCAGCGCCTCGGACACTGCCTCGGCGATCCGACCGACCGGCGTGGCCACGAAGGTGACCTCGGCCTCGGCATCCCACCCGGCAACGTCGATGGCCCCCATCTCAACAGCCCGGTCCAAGCGGCCCTCGTCGGGGTCGACCCCGTGGACGTGCCATCCGCGGGCCCGTAGGGCCAGGCCAATTGATCCGCCGACCAGGCCCACGCCGACCACAGTGGCCCGTCGGGCTGTACCGCCGGTCATCAGACCGGTCGCGCCGAAACGGCGGGATCAGAGCACACCATGGGGACCGATGCTACCGGCCGCCCGTGGAGCGGTCGGCGGGAGTTCCGCTTCTGGGGAAAGGGCTCAGGACTCCGGCTCGGCTACCGCACGCTGCAAAGACCGGACCTCGTCGCCGGTTAGTTCCCGCCACGCCCCGGGGGCCAGGCTCCGATCAGCCAGCGGACCGATCCGGGTCCGAACCAGGCGCACCACGGAATGCCCCACGGCCTCACACATCCGACGTACCTGCCGGTTACGCCCCTCGTGGATGGTTAGGCGCACTACCGACGGGTCAACCAGGGTGGCACGGGCTGGGGCTGTCGGGCCGTCATCCAACTCCACGCCCTCCCGCAGGCGCCGGAGAACGGCACGGGTCGGCAAACCCTCCACCTCGGCCACGTACTCCTTCTCCACCCCGTAGGACGGGTGGGTCAGCCGGTGGGCCAGCTCACCGTCGTTGGTCAACAACAGCAGGCCCTCGGTGTCAACGTCGAGGCGCCCCACCGGGAAGACCCTCGGCTCGTTAGGCACCAGGCCCACCACCGTGGGTCGGCCCTGCGGGTCGTCGGCCGTGGTCACCACCCCAGCCGGCTTGTTCAGGACGTAGTGAACGAGGTCGGGCCGCACTCCGACCGGTGCTCCGTCGACCTCGATGAGGGCCGTCTCCGGGTCTACTCGACGGCCCAGCACCGCCATCTCACCGTCGACTAGCACCCGCCCCTCGGCGATCAGGTCCTCGCATACCCGTCTGCTGCCTATGCCGACCCGGGCCAGCACCTTCTGGAGCCGCTCGCCCTCACCGGACGATGCAGCCACCGCTCAGCCCTCCGGCGCAGCGGCCCCGTCGGCGTCAGCCAGGGAACCCTCGGCGGATCCGTCGGCCGCCATCGCCACGGCTTCTTCCACCTCTGGGTCGGACCTCAGGCCCCGCTCCAGTGCTTCTACGACCTCCGGGCCGGGCACGAACTCGCCAAGGGGCGGAAGCTGGCCGATGTCGTCCAACCCCATCCGTTCCAGGAATTCCCTGGTGGTGCCGTACAAGATGGCGTTGCCGGGCCCCGGATCTCGCGTGACCTCGCCGATGTAGCCCCGTTGCTGCAACGTCCGGACCACCGTCTCTACGTCCACGCCGCGGATGGCTGACAACTGGGCCCGGGATACCGGCTGCTTGTAGGCCACGATGGCGAGAGTCTCTAGGGCGGCGGCCGTCAACCGGCTGCTCTGGCCGTCAACCACGAAACGCTCGACCCACGGCGCCTGGTCGGGATGGCTCTGGAACCGGTAGCCGCCCCCCACCCGAACCAGGGCGAAGCCCCGTCTCTGGCCTTCGAACTCGTCGGCCAGGTTCACGCAGACTTCCTCGATGGACGCCGTCGACACCTCCAGGAGCTGGGCCAGCAAGTTGGCCGGCACAGGGTCCACAGCCACCATAAGGATGGCCTCCACGGCCCGACGGACCTCCTGGTCAACCCCGGTCGCCTCGTCGTCCGCCACCGGGGCGTCCTCGCCCACGTCAGCCCTCGTAAGCGTCGATTAGGTCAACGTCAGCCGGCTCGGCGCCCGGACGCCAGCCCACGTGGATTTCGCCGAAGCTCCCCAACTGGTCGATCTCCACGACGCCCTGCTTGTAGAGCTCCAGCACGGCCAGGAAGCGCACCACGATCTCGATCCGGTCGAACAGGTCCCGGGTCAGGTGGCGGAAGGTAACCGTGCCTCGTCGGGGAATCTCGTCGACCAGGGCAGCCACCGCGTCGGCCACACTGATTCGGATAGGGGCTATGTGCTCGGTGTCGACGTGGAACGTGGGCCGGGGCGCCAGGGCCCGGAGGCAGGCCGAACGGACGTCGTCGACCGTGACCCCTTCGAGGATGTCAGGGGCCAGGTGAAGAAAGCGGTCCTCGATCCCGGTCTGCCGGGGCCACGACAGGGACGCGTCGGCGGCCAGGCGACGCAGCACGACCGCCGCGTCCTTGAACGTCTTGCACTCCAGCAGCCGGGCCAGCAGGAGGTCCCGCTCCTCCCACAGGCCGAACTCGTCGTCCTGGTCCATGCGCCGGTCGGACGGCAACAGCCGCCGGGTCTTCAGCTCGACGAGGATCGACGCGATGAGCAAGAATTCGGTGGCCATCTCCAGGTCACACGTGTCCAGGCGCTCTAACTCCGCCAGGTAGGCGTCCACGATGGACGACAGGGAGACCTCGTAGAGCTCGACCTCCTCCTTCATGATGAGGTTGAGGAGCAGGTCGAAGGGCCCCTCGTAGACGGGGGTGGAGACGGTGACGCTCACCGGCGCGACCCTAGGGAGTCCCGCGTGGCGAGCGGTGCATGTCTGGTGCCCCTACGGCCTTCCCGTCCCGCCTCCAAGGCGCCGCGCCGGTACCCTGACCGGCTGTGACACGCGTCTTCTCCGGCATCAAACCCACAGGGTCGGTTCACCTCGGCAATCTGCTCGGTGCCCTGCGTAACTGGGTCGCCATGCAGGACGAGGCCGACACCGTGTACTGCGTGGTCGACCTTCACGCCCTGACCGTCCCCCACGACCCGGAGGAGCTCCGGGCGGCCACCCTGTCACTGACCCAGTTGCTGGTGGCCAGCGGCCTCGATCCCGAGCGCTGCACTCTGTTCGTACAAGGCCACGTCCGCGAGCACGCCGAGTGTGCCTGGGTTATGGAGTGCACGGCGGCTTTCGGTGAACTGCGCCGGATGACCCAATTCAAGGACAAGTCGGAGGGAACCGACTTCGTCTCAGGGGGACTGTTCACCTACCCGGCCCTGCAGGCGGCGGACATTCTGTTGTACGACACCGACCAGGTTCCGGTGGGCGAGGACCAGCGCCAGCACATCGAGTTGACCCGCGACATAGCCATGCGCTTCAACAGTCGGTACGGCGAGACGTTTGTCGTGCCCGAGGCGGTCATCCCCCCGACCGGTGCCCGAGTTATGGACCTCCAGCACCCGGAGAACAAGATGTCCAAGTCCGACGACGGCGCTCAGGGCACGATCCTGCTTCTCGACGACCCGGCGGCCATTGAGAAGAAGTTCAAGCGGGCGGTAACCGACAGCGGCGACGAGGTTTGGTACGACCCTGTCGACAAGCCCGGCGTGTCCAACCTGTTGTCCATCCTGGGGGCAGCCACCGGGCGGTCGCCCGAGGCGGCGGCCGATGGCCTGGAGCGGTACGGCGACCTGAAGGCGGCCACCGCTGAAGCGGTTGTCGAGCTACTACGCCCCGTTCAGGCCCGGTATCACGAGTTGGCCGCCGACCCGGCCGAGACGTCCCGGCTCCTGGAGATGGGGGCCGACAAGGCCCGCGAGGTGGCGGCGGCCACCTTTGACCGGGTGCGGTCGAATCTGGGGCTCCTCGGCCGCTGACCGGCGGACCGGTTGGGACCGGACCTCAATCGTCGTCGGCGGCGCGTAGAACCTCGGCTAGCCGGTCGTCGACCGTCCACCGCCCAGGGTCCCGGTGGTGTTCGGTGGCCCAGGCCACAGTGAGCGGATCGCTGCCCGCCGTCTCCAGCAGGGCGGCACCTTCCTGCGGGTGGCGGAGGTACCGGCCGATGCGACCCCGGAGGCCGTCGCTGGTTGCCCAGCGGGCCGCCCGGTCGGCCGCCACCACCCCGACCACCGTGGCCACCACCCGACCCGGTGTTCCCAAGCCGCTGCGGACTTTGCCCACGTCGTGGAGCAGGGCGGCAGCCAGGACGGGGCGTTCGGGGCTTCCGAGAGCCCGGTCGACCCGGCGGGCCACGGCCACCGCGTGGCGACGGTCTGCTCCCGACATTGACCGCCAGAGGTCCGCCTCGCCGGCCAGCAGGTAACCGGTAGCCCACGCCTCCTCGGTGGACGAGGGCCCGCCCGGTCGCAGCGAGCCGACAAACCGGCGGGCCAGATGTCTCGGCCGACCGGGGAACACCAGGCGCGGTGCCGTCATCGTCCCAGCCGGCGTAGGGCCTGGAGGAGGCCGATGACCGTCTTAGCGTCGGTGATGGTGCCGTCGGCGATCAGGCCCTCGACCTCGCCGATCGGGACCCGCTCCACGGTCAGGTACTGCTCTTCGACGCTGGCCGCCTCTGGGGCGGTGGCCTTTAGGTCGGTAGCCAGGTAGACGGTGGTCTCCTCGTCGGAGAAGCCGATCGAGTTGTGGAACCGGCACAGCTCGACCAGGTCGTGGGCGTCGAGGCCAGCCTCTTCGACTAGCTCGCGGTGGGCGGCCGTCGCACGGTCCTCGCCGGGCACGTCCAGCTTCCCAGCCGGCAGCTCTAGCATCTCGACCTCCAGCACGGGGCGGTACTGACGCACCAGAACCACGTCGTCGCCGTCCAAGGCCACCACAGCCACAGCTCCGGGATGGTGGACGACGTCTCGCTCCATCACCTCGCCAGCCGGACCCTCGAAGGTGGCCGTGGCCAACGTGATGACGAACCCCTCGTGGAGGACCCGCTCGCCGGTCTTGGTGAAGCCGTGGCCCATGAGGACCAGCCTCAGCCGGCGGCCTCGGCCTCGACCGGAATCAGCTGCGGGTTCCGGCCCCCGGCCCGCTCTAGGGCGGCGCCGATGAAGGCCCGGAACAGCGGGGCCGGACGGTCGGGCCGGCTCTTGAACTCGGGGTGGGCTTGGGTGGCAACCCAGAATGGGTGACCCTCGAGTTCGATGAATTCGACCAGCCGGCCGTCTGGGGACTCACCGGTGCACGCGAAGTTGGTGTCCTCGAACCGGGCCCGGTAGCGGGGGTTGAACTCGTAGCGGTGGCGGTGCCGTTCCGAGACGACGTCGGTGCCGTAGATCTCGGCCACCTGGGAGCCGGGACGCAGTTGGGCCACGTAGGCGCCGAGCCTCATTGTGCCGCCCTTGTCGGACACGTCGCGCTGGGACTCCATCAGGTCGATCACCGGGTGGGGCGAGGACGGGTCGAACTCGCTGGAGTGGGCCCGTTCGAGTCCCAGGACGTTGCGGGCGTACTCGATTGTCATGCACTGCAGGCCGAGGCAAAGGCCCAGGCAGGGGATGTCGTGCTCCCGGGCGAAGCCGGCCGCCGCGATCTTGCCCTCCACCCCGCGCTCGCCGAAGCCGCCAGGGATCACGATGCCGTCCAGGTCCCGGAGGCGGTTTTCACCCAGCAGGCCCTCCACGTCCTCAGCTTGAATCCAGTCGATCTCAACCGCAGCCCCGTGGTGGATCCCGGCGTGGTTCAGCGATTCGACCACCGACAGGTAGGCGTCGACCAGGCTCACGTACTTGCCGATGAGGCCGATGCGAACCGGTGTGTTCGCCTCAGCTAGCCGTTCGTTGAGCGCCCGCCAGCCGTCTAGGTCCGGTGGGTCGGTGATGAGGTGCAGGGCGTCACATACGAACTGGTCGAGCCCCTCGTCGTGAACGACCAGGGGGATCTCGTAAAGGCTCCCGGCATCCGGACAGTTGACGACGCCAGCAAACGGCACGTTGGAGAGCCGAGAGATCTTGCGCTCCAGGTCATCGCTGATCGGCTCGTCGCTGCGGCACACGATGGCGTCCGGTTGGATACCGGCACTGCGGAGCTCGGTCACCGAGTGCTGAGTGGGCTTGGTCTTGTGCTCTCCAGATGGGGCGATGAACGGCACCAGGGTCACGTGGACGTAGCAGACGTTGGTACCACCGACGTCCAGGCGGAACTGCCGGATGGCCTCCAGAAACGGGAGGATCTCGATATCGCCGACTGTGCCGCCCACCTCGGTGATGAGCACGTCCACGTCGTCGCCGGTCAGCATCCGGATCCGTCGCTGGATTTCGTCGGTGATGTGCGGGATGACCTGAACCGTCTTGCCTAGGAACTCGCCGTGCCGCTCGGAGGCAATGACCGTGGAGTAGATCGACCCCGTCGTGGCGTTGGAGTCGCGGGTGAGGTTCTCGTCGATGAACCGCTCGTAGTGACCGAGGTCGAGGTCGGTTTCACCCCCGTCGTCGGTGACGAAGACCTCACCGTGCTCGAACGGGTTCATGGTGCCTGGGTCGACGTTGATGTACGGATCCAACTTCTGGATCACGACCCGGAGGCCACGCTGCTTGAGGAGACGGCCTAGGGAGGCGGCGGTAAGGCCCTTGCCGAGCGAACTCGCCACGCCGCCCGTCACGAATATGTGTTTCGTCACGGGCGCTCAACCTACCGCTATCGACGGGAATGTGCGCGGAGGTGGTCGGAGTTTTAGCGGTCTTCGAGGCCGAACTTCGTCGCGAGCAGGTGCTTGAAGTCCCGTGGCCCGAAGGTCACCAGGTGGGCGACCCGGTCGGCCGCCGTGCATACCACTACGTCGCCACCCTCCAGCACAGCTACCTCGCGGCCGTCAGCCGAGCAGGCGGCCGGCCGGTTCCCCAGCACCTCTAAGCGAACCTCAGTCGACGGGTCCAGCACCAGGGTGCGGTCAAACAGCATGTGGGGGGACACCGGCGTCAGCTGGATAGCCCGGTGGACCGGGTCTACGAGCGGCCCCCGGGCCGAGAAGGCGTAGGCCGTCGAGCCGGTCGGCGTGGCAGCGATCAGCCCATCGGCCGCGTATGAGGTCAGGAACTCCCCGTCCAGGGTGACTCCCACCCGGACCGTCTGGCTGGACGACGTGCGCTCCACCACCACCTCGTTAAGGGCGTGGTCCACAGCGGTCGTCGAGCCGTCGGCCCGTCGGACCTCGATGCGGAGCATCATCCGCTCTTCCAGGTCCCGGTCCCCGGCCAGGGCCCGGCCAACGGCCGCCTGTGCTTCGGCGGGTTCGACGGTGGTCAGGTAGCCAAGCTCCCCGTGGTTAACGCCCAGCACGGGAACCGGCCGGCCGTCCAGCAGGTCAACGGCCCGCAGGATCGAGCCGTCGCCGCCCAGGCTGACCACTAGGTCCAACTCGCCGGCGAACGCTCCCCGGTCGAAGCCCGAACCGTCAGACCGCACTACCTCGTGGCCGTCGTCGGCTAGGCCGACGGCAAGCGCATCGGCCTGGGCCACGGCCTCCGGCCGATCCTCGTGAACGACCAGCCCCACGACCGCCATCAGGCTGCACCTCCGTCGACCAAGGCCACCACGGCGGCGGCGTCAAAGGTCGACCAGTAGTCATCGGCGGCACCTGCCCGGACGTGTAGCAGGAACTCCACGTTGCCGTCCGTTCCGGTGAGCGGGGAGACCATGCCCTCCATGATGGCCGCTCCGTGGCCCAGAACCGACCGCGAAATCTCCACCAGCGCTCGTTCCCAGACCACGGGGTCTCGGACCACGCCGCTCCCCCGGTCCACCTCGGCCCGTCCCGCCTCGAACTGGGGCTTGGCCAGCAGCACCATGGGCGCTCCAACGGCCACCAGACCGACCAGGTCGGCCATCACCGTTCGGAGCGAGATGAACGACAAGTCGCACGTCAGGAGGTCGAAGGGGGCACCCAATGAGCCGGCGTCCACACCGCGTACGTTGGTCCGCTCATGCACCTCGACCCGGTCGTCGTCGCCAAGGCGACGGTGCAGCTGGCCGCGGCCCACGTCGACGGCAACCACCGAAGCGGCCCCGTACTGGAGGAGGCAGTCGGTGAAGCCCCCGGTGCTGGACCCGACGTCCACGGCCCGCAGCCCGGTTGGATCCAGTCCGAAGCCCTCGAGGGCCGCCTCCAGCTTCCGCCCGCCTCGCCCCACGTAGCGGGCCGGTGGACCGGCCACCACCACCGCCTGCCCGGGCGCCACCAGGCGGGACGCTTTATCGGCCGGCGCCCCGTCCACGGTCACCCGGCCGGCTCCTATCACCTCGCTGGCCTCGGTCCGGCCCGACACCAGCCCACGCCGAACCATCTCCAGGTCAAGGCGTCGGCGGACGCTCACTCCAGGTGCTCCCGGACGGCGGCCAGCAGGTCAACGTGTACGGAGTCCGGCTCCGGGTCCACGGGCAGGTCATCCGGCCCCACCAGTCCTGACAGGACCAGCGACCAGCGCCAGCCCAAGGCCCGGGCGAACCGTCCGTCGGTGTCGGGACGGTCCCCCACCATGGTCCCGTCGTCGCCGGCCAACTCCCGCACCAGGTCGCACATCGGCCCGTAGGGCTTACCGGCCTTCTCTGGGGTGGCGCCGGTGGCCGCCACCAGCGCGGCTAGCAGTGAACCGGCGCCGGGGCGGAGACCGTCGTGGGCCGGGAACGTCACATCGTCGTTGGTGGCCAGCACACGGGCGCCTCCCAGCACGGCCTTCATAGCGGCCGTTAGGCCCCAGTAA
>Ga0207965_1000145_pt1 | contig 19384 bp, 18 predicted proteins | sample Knorr_S23_td_O2m_FD_185609 | JGI IMG/M metagenome (GOLD analysis project Ga0207965, IMG submission 185609) | Marine microbial communities from Southern Atlantic Ocean transect - Knorr_S23_td_O2min_ad_571m_LV (SPAdes) (version 2) | ecosystem: Environmental > Aquatic > Marine > Oceanic | place...
CGCTCTTGGGTAGGAGTGATATTGGTGAGATAGCGGTCGGAAAGCAGTCAGATCTTGCGTTATTTAAGTTAGATGAATTGAGATTCTCTGGTAGCCATGACCCTTTAGCAGCTCTACTTTTATGTGGCGCACAAAAGGCCGATAGAGTTATGATTGCTGGAAAGTGGAGAGTTGTTGATGGAAAAATTATTGGTAAGGATGAGGCTGAGCTAATTTATCGTCACAGCAATGCTGCAAAAAAGTTACGACAATTAGCTAGCGTTTAGTTTTTTCTTATCACCATCGTTGACTTACTATATTAGTTGATTTATAATTTCAACTTGAATATTGTTACATAAATCAAGTTAGTTATGAATATACACAGTCATGGTGGCGCCAGAAAGGGTGCTGGTCGTAAAAAAAACTCAGGCAGCTTTAAGGAAGAAACTAAGGTTATTAGGGTACCTATTAGTCTTGTTGATTCTATTACTCCTTCTATCGAGATGTATAAATCTCAAGTCAAGTCAGGTGTTGAGGTTCTTCTGACTAAAGGCAATGCAACAGAGCTCTTGATTCCAATTTTCACCTCTCGCGTGCAAGCAGGATTTCCTTCCCCAGCGGACGATCATTTGGAGGATACGCTTGACTTAAATACCCACCTTATTCATCACCAGGAGGCCACCTTCTTTGTCAAAGCACAAGGCGACTCAATGATCGGTGCTGGAATTCATCAAGGTGACATACTGATAGTTGACAAATCATTGACTCCAAAAAGTGGAAAGATAGTCATCGCAGTTGTTGATGGCGAGTTTACCGTTAAACGCCTACATAAATACAAAGGAAATATAACGCTTAAGGCTGAAAACCCTGAGTTTGAAGATATTAAGATTAGAGGGACTGATGAGCTCATCATATGGGGTGTTGTGACCTCGGTGATACATCAGTATGACTAGTAGAGCTAAGTTTGCATTAGTCGACTGCAATAACTTCTATGCCTCCTGTGAAAGAGTTTTTGAGCCAAAGCTAGAAGGGAGGCCGATCGTTGTTCTTTCTAATAACGATGGCTGCATTATTGCCCGGTCTAATGAAGCCAAAGCATTGGGCATTAAAATGGGGGTGCCTTATTTTAAAGTAAGGGATCTGATTATTAGAAATGGCATTGTAGTTAAGTCTTCTAATTATCCTTTGTATGGAGATATGTCCTCCAGAGTGATGAGGGTTATTAGCCAATATTCCCCTATCCAAGAGGTTTATTCTATTGATGAAAGCTTTATAGATTTAGCAGGGCTACCGTTTCACTTGAGGAGCCATATGCAGTCCTTAAGACAGAAGGTTAAGAGTTGGACGGGAGTACCAGTATGTGTTGGTATCGGTAGCACTAAAGTTCTTGCTAAGCTTGCCAATCGAATTGCTAAAAAGTATACAAAATTTGACGGCGTTTTTGATATAGATGAGCTGCCCTATGAAAGATACTGCAAGTTATTACAATCTGTTGAGGTCGGTGATTTATGGGGTATAGGAAGGCAGAGCGCTAGAAAACTTAATCATATCAATATTAATTCTAGCTATGACTTTTATCAGGCAGATATTGGCATCATCGAAACCCTTTTGGGGGTTAATGGAAAGAAGGTTTATCAAGAGCTTCGTGGTAATTCCTGTGTCCCCATTGAATCCATTCCACCAACAAGGCAGCAGATTGTCTCTTCTCGCTCTTTTGGTGCTGATTTAAAGGACTTTGATGAATTAAATCAGGCTCTAACTAGCCTTGCTAGAAAAGCCATCAATAAACTAAATGATCACAAACTCGCAACGACAACTATTACTGTGTTTATTTATACCAACCCCCATAAAAAAAATAAGACCTGTGTTCATTTATCAAAAACTGTAGGGATGACAATCGCTATCCAGGATGAAACCCAACTTATTCCACTAATATCTAAGATACTTAAGATTATCTATAAGCCAGGGTATTTATTCTATAAGGGCGGTATAGTGCTAAGTAATCTGGTTAAAAATTACCCACAACAAGACTTATTTTTGACTAACAAAGATAACCAAAGAAAGATAGGAAGCGCTAACAAATCTAATGCCATAAGGTCTGTTAATAAGCGTTTTAATGAATCACTCAAATACGCTAGCGAAGTGGGTAATAATAAATGGAAACCAAGGGCTGATTTTAGGTCAAACAGATACACCACGAGTTGGACTGAATTATTGGTAATTTAAGACTTATAAATAAAAATAACCTCAAATGAGTTCGTTTTTTTGACACACTTTGAAAAAAAAAGACACATTATGCGTAGTCGTTTATACTAGTATTATTATGTGAAATAATAAGTATGAGTTTTTAATCAAATGAAGAAATTAGCAATCATTGATGATGATCTAGAGATTCTTAAGTTATTAGATGAATATCTGACAAAAAATGGTTTCGAAGTTGAAGCCTTTACTAATGGAGAGTCATTTCTAAAAGAAGATGAAGCTAAATTTAGCTTAGTTGTTTTAGATATTGGTTTGCCTGGGATAGACGGTCTTGAGGTCTGTAAAAAGTTGCGTCAAAAGTCAAATATACCCATTATTATGCTTACCGCTGCTAGTGATGACCTAGATCGTATATTAGGCTTAGAGCTAGGCTCTGATGACTATATGGGCAAGCCATTCAATCCAAGATTGCTTCTAGCAAGAATCAAGGCTCTTCTTAGACGCTCAGAAGTAAAAGAAGAGGATGTAGATAATAACATAGTCATGAATTATGCAGCCAGGAGTGCATTTGTTAATGCAGAAGAATTAGATTTAACTGGTACTGAGTTTGATCTGCTTTGTGTTTTTCATAAACATATAGGTGCAGTTCTAAGTAGAGATGAAATTGGTGAGTTGTTGCATGGCAGAAAGGTAGATCCATTAGATCGATCGATAGACACTATTGTTAGTCGATTGCGTCATAAATTGAGTCACCACTTTGAAGGTGAAATTATTCAAAGTGTAAGGGGAAAGGGGTATGTTCTCCTATTAAAAAATTAAGTAAAGTGTTTGCCTTTTTATCTAAACTAGTGCCAAAGACTGTTGTTGCCAGAATGACAATAGTTCTATTTATTGGTATTTTTTTAGCGCAAATACTTGGCGCATGGTTGTGGGTGGGCCAGCTCCAGTCCTCTGAAAGAGATAGAATGATCGAAGTTTCTGAGTCTATGGGCTCCCGTATAGGTCAAACTATTGCGTTTTTTGAAACATTACCAAAGCAGTATCGTCATGTGGTTCTTGATCAGTTGCGAGATATGGGTGGTACTCGTTTTTTTGTCTCAGTAAACAAACAACACATTGATTTAGTTCCGATTAAAGAATCTCAATTTTCCTCATTAGTTCGGAATCACTTGAAAAAAAGTATGACTGCCCAACTTGGACAGATTGAAGGTATGGAAATTACATTCGTTACTTTCGATGATTTAAAAATATTAACAGGCAACAACTTGATGGTGTCATTATCACCGACTTGGAAGAGATTTGCACTTTTAGATCCTGAAGATGAAAGCCCATTTACCGTCATTCAATTTCCAATTGATGAAGATGAATGGATGTATTTAGCTGCGGTCGTTCCTAAAGGAGAGTTGTTGTTGGGTATTGATTGGATTAACGGTGAAAGAATATTTACTCTTTTAGCGGTCTCACTTACAGTACTCTTGTTAACTTTTTTGTTTGTTCGTTGGCTTGTTCTTCCATTAAAAGTTTTGGCGCATCAGGCAGATCTTCTGGGAAAAGGGCGAAATCCTCGCCAGTTGGAAGAGAAGGGCTCCAAGGAGATGATTGCTACTATAGGTGCCTTTAATTCAATGGCTAAGCGCATTCAAAAATTTATTGCCGATAGAGAGCGTTCATTTGCAGCGATTTCGCATGACCTTAAAACGCCACTAACTAGGGCTCGACTTAGAGTAGAGGGAATTGAAGATGGGCCTATTAAAGAAAATCTGATTGGTGATTTGGATTACCTTGAAACTATGGTTAAGGGAAGTCTTCAAACCATGACAGATGGTATAGAACATGAAAATACTAGCGTCATTGAATTATCAACATTGTTAACGTCAATCTTAAAAAAAGAAGAGATTCTTGGCCTACCTATCAAGATGAATATTCAAGGCGATATATCAATGAAAGGGCGACCAATAGCTATCGAGCGTTTATTTTCGAATTTAATAAATAATGCGCTCAACTATGGACATGGTGTAGAGGTGAGTGGTCAAAAAAAGAAAACAGGAATATTTATTCAGATTAAAGATAAAGGTCCAGGTTTGAGTGAAGCCGACAAAGAGAATGTTTTTAAGCCTTATTATCGCCTAGATCATAAATTAAGTGATGTTCACTCCGGTCTCGGAATGGGTATAGCTCGAAGTATTGCCAACATCCATGGTGGTGAACTTGAACTCAAAGATCGGCCGGGAGGAGGATTGGTTGTTGAAGTATATTTTCCTGTGTAATGAGTTCATTAAGTAATCCTAAATTTAAAGATAAAGAGTTCTTGGTTAGTCATATAAGTTCGATTATGTCTTTTTATCATCCCCACTGTATTGATAAGGAGATCGGAGGCTTTTTCCAACATTTTCGTGATGATGGGAGTATTTATGATTCCAAAACTAGGCACTTGGTAAGTAGTACTCGTTTTATATTTAATTATTCAATGGCCTCAATCCATTTCAATAATGATGAATATATTGGCGCTATAAGGCATGGGATAGATTTTTTAAGGAATCATCACTTAAATCATAAAACTGGTGGGTATGCCTGGATTTTGGAAGGCAGTAAAGCAAAAGATTTAACAAACTATTGTTACGGTTTAGCATTTGTATTGCTCGCATATTCAAGCGCATACAAAGCAGGTGTCAATGAATCTAGGGGATATATCGACGAGACTTTTGAGCTAATGGAAAGGTATTTTTGGTCTGATGAGTTTGGTCTCTACTCTGACGAGATAAATAGTGACTGGAGCGAGGTTTTTGATTACCGTGGTCAAAATGCAAATATGCACTCCTGTGAAGCTCTTATTGCTGCTTTTGAAGCTACAAATCAAAAGAAATATTTAAATCGCGCTCTTCTAATTGCAAAAAACATATGTGTTAGGCAGGCTGAGCAAGCAGACGGCTTAATTTGGGAGCATTATGATCATAATTGGCAGATTGATTGGCTATACAATAAAAACTCCCCTGATGATTTATTTCGTCCATGGGGCTTTCAAGTTGGTCATCTAACAGAATGGGCGAAGTTATTGATTATTCTTGAAAGGCATGTTGATGAAGAATGGCTTGTTCCAAGAGCCCAAGAGCTGTTTGATGATGCAATTGAGATGGGTTGGGATGAAAAAAATTATGGACTTTATTATGGATTTGCTCCAAATGGTGATGTGTGTGATAAAGATAAGTACTTCTGGGTTCAGGCTGAATCACTAGCTGCAGCTGCTTTGTTAGCTAGTCGAATAGGTGATGACTACTATTGGGATTGGTACGAGAAGATCTGGCAGTTTAGTTGGAGTCATATGATTGATCACAAGTTTGGCGCCTGGTTTCGAATTTTAGATCCAAATAATAATAAATATGACGATCTTAAAAGTCCTGCAGGAAAAGTTGACTACCATACTATGGGGGCCTGCTATGAGGTTTTAAGTGTTTTATAGTTAGTTATCTTTTGATTGGAATTGAAATAAATAGACTTGTTCCTTTTTCATCTGAATTTAGAGTTAGAGTGCCATCATGAAGTTCAATAATTGTTTTAGCTATCGACAAACCTAAGCCACTCCCTCCGTTATTTGATTTTGAATCATGAAAAAATCTATCAAATACATTTCCAAGTAATTCTGGTTTAATTCCTTTACCGTCATCTTTAATTAATAACTCAACAGAATTAGATTTTAATTTAAGCTCAACAATAATTGATCCGCCATTTGGACAGCCATACAATAGAGCGTTATCTACTAAATTATCAATAGCCTCACTTAAGAATGTTTCACTTCCAACAATATAAATTTGACTTTCGTGACACATTAAAGATAGAGTAACTTTTTGTTTGTCAGCCCTTAATGCAAACTTCGTTAATATTTCTTGAGTGATTATTACAAGATTTAATTTCTTAAATTCAGATTTGATCGATCTCTGAGAAATATGCTCCATTGAAAGTAATTGTTGAGTGAGTCTGGATGTTTGTTTTGCAGCTTTAGCTACATCTCTAATTCTTGTCTTCATGCTTTCAAGAGTTTTTGATTTTTCAGCTGCTTCTGCCTGGCTTTGAATTCCTGCAATAGGGTTTCTTAATTGATGAGCAGCATTGGCAATAAAATCGTCTTTTTCTGTAAAAGCTTTTCTTAATTGAGAGAATAAATTATTCATCGAGCTTAGAAGGCTTGATACTTCCTTAGGTACAGTTCGTGTTATTTCACTGAGGTCATCAGCAGATCTTTTTCTTATTGCAGTTTGAAGTTCGAGAAGAGGTTTGAGTCCAAACTGAACACCAAACCAAACAATCAAAGCCGTTGAAATTAACATGATTATCATGGTTACAAAGGCATCGGTAGCAAGCTCATAAAGTAATTTCTTCTGCCCAATTCGAGTTTGCCAAACGTAAATATTAACCCATCCAGGAATTTCCATAGAAGAAATAAATTCTCTTGAAAAAATTACCCTGACTGATTGATCGTGATAAATAGAATCATAAAAAATTGGTTGGTAAGGTTTAATTTCAGACTCTTTAGGTATTACAGGTGGGTTAGAGTAGCCCACAAAAAGAGTGTTGCTTTCATCTCTAACCTGATAAAAAGTTTGATCATTTAAGGAGTCGGTTAGCGTCTCTAGAAGTTGTTCAGTTAATAAGTCACCGTCACTAAGAACGGTATCCCTTAAAATTACCTGTGAGATGGTATGAAGAAGATTGTCATATATTTCCTGTGATTTTTTTTGCGAGTCAAAATAAAGAGCAACCGTACCGACTGATACAATCAATACTAGTGGCAGTATTATTAAAAAAAGAAGTCTACTTCTTAAAGATAGAGTCTTTTCATCCATTATTTTAGTTTGTCATCCATCATATAACCGATTCCTCGAGCTGTTGTAATTTGGATGCTGTGATTAGCAAGAGTTTTTCTTAGTCGAGATATACTTATCTCAATTGCATTCATATTGATATCTGATCCAACTCCATATTGAGTATCTGCAAGAGACGATTTAGAAATGTACTGACCTTTTTTGTTTAATAAAATTTCAAACAAAGTTAGTTCTCTTCTATTTAATGTTAATTCCTGATTATTAAAGTAAAGTCTTCGAGAGTTTCTGCTGTATTTTAAATTACCTATTTTTTCACTATTTGGTAGTAACGAAGCATTTCTTCGAGATAAAGCCCTTATGCGTGCGTCTAGTTCATCCATTTTGAATGGTTTCACTAAATAATCATCTGCACCTGCATCAAGTCCGATGACTCTATCTTTTGTTGCTCCTCGAGCTGTAAGAATAATAATTGGAAAAAGTTGTTTACGAGTTCTTATATTTTTGGTAATAGTTACGCCATCAAGAGTGGGAAGATTAATATCAATAATTGCTAAATCAGCCCCTTCATGTTTTAGGTGCTGATCAGCTAAGCCACCATCGACAAAATAATCAACGGAATGCCCCTCATCCAAAAGGACTTTTTGTATCCCCTCAGCAAGCATCTGATTGTCTTCGACCAGAACAATTCTCATTTTTTATCTAAAAAACCTTCAATAGAAAAAAGTATAAATGAATTTATATCAACAGAATTGAAGATTTTTCCTCGCGACAGCTTGCGGACAGTTTAAATTCTTATGATTGATCTATTATTTCACTAATATATTTGAAAATTTAATTAAGTCTGTATATGATAAACCCAAATGAAATTTTTCAATAACATGCAATTTAAATCTATTTTTTCTGCATTATTTGTTTTGTTTTCTATTATTTCTTCAAATAATGTGGCTGCAGGGATTGATTTGAGCGGTAAAAATGTTCAATGGGTTGTTCCGTTTTCTGCTGGTGGTGGGGCAGATGTATTGGCGCGTTTTTACGCACCTCTTCTTAGTGAGTATTTACCTGGAAAACCAACTGTTGAGGTAATAAATATGCCTGGAGCTGGCTCTACAAAAGGTGCAAATTGGTTTAGTTCACAAGCTCCAAAAGACGGTCTAGTTATTTTTTCAACTTCCGGTTCCACTCAATTCCCATTCTTGTTGAATGATCCGAGAGTTAAGTATGACTACAATGATTGGGAGGTTCTCTTAGCTTCATCTACAGGTGGAGTGGCTTATCTACCAAAAGATTTGGGAGCATTATGGAAAAAAGACCTAAAGTTGGCTTTAAACAAGAATTATGTTTTTGCATCGCAAGGGCCAACTCGACTTGATCTTGTACCGCTTTTAGCATGGAGTATGCTTGGGATGGATGTTGAGCCAATCTTTGGTATTAAAGGAAGAGCAGATGGGCGGCTAATGTTTGAGCAAGGATATGTCAATATTGATTATCAAACATCTTCTTCATTTTTAGCAAAGGTTACACCTCTTGTGGACAAAGGTGAGGCTGTACCAATCATGACATGGGGTGCTTTAGATAAACTAGGCAGTATTGTGCGTGACCCTAACTTTCCTGATATTCCCACCTTTAGAGAGGTCTATGTAAAAGTCCATGGCAAAGAGCCATCAGGCGATGACTGGAATGCATGGAAAGCATTTTTCATTGCAGGCTTTTCTGCCCAAAAAATGGTTGTAATTAACAAAAATATTAATCCAGAAATTATTAATGCATATTCAAAGGCATTCGAAGGCATTATTAATCAGATAGATTTTATTGAAACTTCGGAAAACTATATAGGGGTTTATCCTCAATCAACAGGCCAAAAGGCAATTCAATTTAAAAAAATTGCTACTCAAATTGATCCTACAGCCATTCTATGGGTAAAAGACTGGCTTAATGCAAGTTATGATCTTAATCTTTAAATTTAAGCGATACCTTTAAAAAAAGTATTAATTCTGACAGTTTTCTGAAAGGCTCGAAGCTTATGATTGGATTTGTTAGTCAACAAATATTTTTTGTTCTCCTTATATATTTGTTAATTAACTATCTACTTAATGTTGAGTAGATATTAATAATGGAGAGATAAATTATGAAAAAAATATTCATAAAATTAGTATCCTTCTTGTTCATGTTTGGTGCTCTTTCAAGTTCAGCAATTGCAGTTGACAAGTTGCATTTTGTTGTACCTGGTGGTGCTGGAGGTGGATGGGACGGCTGTGCAAGAGGTACTGGCGAAGCTTTAGTTAAGTCAGGCCTTCTTGAGTCAGCATCTTTTGAAAACATGTCTGGCGGTGGTGGCGGTAAGGCACTAGCGTGGATGATTAAAACGCAACCTAAAAATACAATTATGGTGCAATCAACACCAATTGTACTTCGTTCGATTAGTCGTCATTCAGGATATGTATCTGATAGTGCTTCAAGTGGTGTTTTGTCTTATAAAGATGTAACCCCAATTGCTGGAATTATTGGAGACTTTGGCGCGATTGCTGTTGCAGCTGATTCGCCTTACCAGTCATTCGCAGATGTTGTGAGCGCTTATAATGCTGATCCTAAATCTGTCAAGATGGCAGGAGGCTCGACTCGTGGAAGTATGGACCATTTGATTGGTGCTCTTGCATTTCAATCTGCAGGTGCTAATCCAAACAATGTAGTTTATATTCCTTATGATGGTGGTGGTGAGGCTCTAGCTGGTTTGCTTTCAGGCGAAACTCAGGTATTGTCTACCGGCTTCAGTGAAGCTCTTGGTGCTGGTGACCAGCTACGTATCTTAGGAATCACTGCTAATGATCGTTCAGCTGATGCTCCAAGTGTTCCAACACTTAAAGAGCAAGGCTATGATGCATATTTTGTTAACTGGAGAGGATTCTTCGGGCCACCAAATATGAACGCATCTGATCGATATGATATTGCAAAAATGCTTGGCGATATGCAAAGCACTCCAGAGTGGGAAGTTGTTCGTAAGCGTAACGCTTATGTCAACATTTACAACCCTGGTTTTGATTTCATGGGCTTCCTAGAGAAGCAGACTGTAGAAATGACAGCTCTAATGAAGAAATTAGGCGTTATTTAAGATTGTTATAAATAAGGAGAGAGGTAAATGACTATTAACTATACACGTATAAGTGCACTTATCTTTCTCCTTATCTTTCTTGTTTATTCCTATCTTGCAGGTGAAATCCAAGTATTTGCGTTTGATGAAGACGCTGACTTTAATGCAAGAACGTTTCCTAAATTCATTTCCTATCTTGGCATCTTTGTATCTTTTTTGACTTTGGTTTTATCCAAAAGTGAAGATGAGAAGTTTGGCCACTATGAATGGCTAAAAGTCTTCGTTTTATTCGTCTTAGTTTTTACGTATGGCATTATTATCAAATCGGTTGGATTCTTTTTGTCTACTAACCTATTTCTATTAGTTTCTTATTATTATTTGGGTGTCCGAAGTTACAAAGCCTTGTTGCTTTGTTCTTTCCCCGTTGTAGCCGGCTTGCAGTTTATGCTACATGGATTGCTAGACGTTTATATACGTGACCCCTTTCTTCAATTTTTAGGAGTGATTTCATGATCGAAGGAATACTGACTGGCGTCAATACCGCCTTCAGTGGCTATAACATTATTATGGTCATGTTGGGTTGTTTTGCTGGAACTATTATTGGTATGCTTCCTGGTCTTGGACCAATGTCAGCTATTGCACTAATGATTCCAATTACTTATGGCTTCGATCCGGCCTCGGCTATGATATTAATGGCAGGTGTCTATTATGGCGCTATATTTGGAGGCTCAACCTCATCAATTCTTATTAATGCCCCTGGCGTTGCAGGAACAGTTTCGAGTTCATTTGATGGCTACCCGATGGCCAAAAATGGTCAGGCAGGAAAGGCTTTAGCTATTGCGGCATATGCATCATTTTCAGGTGGAACAATTGCAGCACTATTTTTATTAGTGGCGGCACCTCAACTAGCAAAAGTAAGTTTAAGTTTCCAGTCTGCAGATTACTTTGCTCTTATGTGTGTCGGTCTTTTGTCTATTGCTGCATTTGCCAGTAAGGGACAATTCCTAAAGGCCATGATTATGACAGCGCTAGGACTTGCCTTGGCAACTGTAGGCCAAGATGCTTTGTCAGATATTACTCGTTTTGCTTTCGGTAATATAAATTTAATGGATGGTATTAGTTTTGTTTTGTTAGTTATGGCTACTTTTGCCATGAGTGAAGCATTTATGATTATATTTAAAAAGATGGACATCAATTTTAAAGCCTCTGACGTTAGTAAAGATAAATTAGGGTCTATTAAATTATCCAAAGACGAGGTTAAGGAAATGGTTCCGGTCGTTGGTCGAACATCTATTCTAGGTTTCGCGGTGGGCGTGTTACCAGGAGCAGGAGCTACAATTGCAAGCTTCTTAGCCTGGGGCTTTGAGAGAAGTATAGCCTCAGCAAAAGAAAAATTAAAGTTTGGCAAAGGATCAATCAAAGGCTTGACTGCCCCTGAAACTGCCAATAATGCAGCATGTACAGGTTCTTTTGTGCCATTATTAACTTTAGGTATTCCGGGTTCAGGAACGACTGCTGTTATGTTAGGAGCGTTGTTGTCTTTCGGAGTTCAGCCGGGGCCAAGGCTCTACATCGATCAGCCTGAACTCTTCTGGGCTGTTATTATTTCTATGTACATTGGTAACGTCGTCTTATTAGTCTTAAATTTACCCCTGATTCCATATATCGCCCGTATATTAGCGATTCCTAAAAACATTTTAGTACCTTTGGTTTTGTTTTTCTCTGTTACTGGTGTTTATTTGATTTCATTTAATGCTTTTGATATCTATTTTATGGCTATTGTTGCCTTACTATCGCTCGTTTTACGGATTTTGAAATATCCTATGCCGCCATTAATATTAGGTTTTATTTTAGGTGGAATGTTAGAGAAAAATTTACGAAGAGCTTTGTTGATTAATGATGGCTCGTTCTCATTTATGTGGGAAAGACCTATTAGTTTAGCTTTGTTTATAATTATGATAGTAATAGTATTATTGCAAATCTATCAAGGCTCCAAAAAAAAAGCAGAACTGAATTAAATTCTGGGATACTTATCCCAAAATAAAATCAAAAACAATTGCTAAATTAGTATTCACTAAGTGGAATTTTAATGAAAAATAGCCGAGGCCAAAGCCCAGAAAATATTATTGGTCATTGGGTTGATCATTTTAATAATGGAAATCTAGAATGCCTTCTGGATATGTACCATGAAGGTGCTACTTTATTGCCAACTTTTTTGCCAAAACTTCTATCTACTCCAGAACAAATAGAGGACTATTTTGTTAGAGCTATAGAAGGCCAAGCTTCGGTAGAAATTGATGATAGTCAAACTATCATTAAGAAATTATCAGAAAACATGTATTTGATGACTGGCGCATACATTTTTTGTCTTAACAAAAAGAGTAATACAAAATACTTGTCTTGGTTTACTTTCTTGATTGATTTGTCAGTTGATTCTCCAATTAAGCACCATCACTCTTCTAGAGTACCATTTGAGTTCGCACTAGGTCGCTCAACTCCTTAGCAACAGATATTATAGATATATTAATTTTTGTTACTTATTGAGCGATTAGATTCAATTTGTAATCCTTCGTAACAAATCAGTACATTTTGAAATAATCCCAGTAATAAACTAATCATTGATTCTGCTCAATGGTGTGCAGGATTTGTTTTAAGAAAATTACTTCAATGGAGAAATTAATTATGAAGAAAACAAGGAAAATCTCAACGCTAGCGGCCACAGCGCTTCTAGCAACTACAACATCGGTAAGTGCTGGTGATGTAGAAGTTCTACACTGGTGGACTAGCGGAGGCGAAGCTGCAAGTGTAAATTATTTAAAAGATAAACTAAGTGACGCTGGAGTTGGATGGACTGACTTTGCTGTTGCTGGTGGTGGTGGTGAAAATGCGATGACTGTATTAAAGTCAAGAGCAATTTCAGGAAATCCTCCTACTGCAGCTCAAATCAAAGGCCCTTCAATTCAAGAATGGGGTGACCTAGGATTTTTAGCTAACATCGATGGTGTTGCTCAAGCAAACGACTGGGATAATCTTTTACCTACAGTGGTTTCTGATGTAATGAAACATGATGGCAAATATGTAGCAGCCCCAGTAAACGTTCACAGAGTTAACTGGATGTGGTCTAACCCTGAAGTGTTCCGTTCTGCAGGTGCCACTATCCCAACTACTTGGGATGACTTTATGGTTCAAGCTAAGAAATTACAAGATGCTGGTTTTGTAGCTCTAGCTCACGGTGGACAGGCATGGCAAGATGCAACATTGTTTGAAGCAGTTGTACTTGGTGTAGGTGGTGCTGATTACTATAACAGTGCCTTTGTTAGTCCAGTAGATCTAGATGTTTTGAATAGTGACACTACAGTAGAAGTCTTCGAAACTTTCGGAAACTTACGTCAATTCATTGACGCTAATTCGCCTGGACGTGACTGGAACGTAGCTACTTCAATGGTAATTGAGGGTAAAGCAGGTATGCAAATAATGGGTGACTGGGCAAAAGGTGAATTTAAAGTTGCCGGTAAGAATGTTGGAACCGATTTCGTATGTACTGCGGCTCCAGGAACTTCAGGTGGCCATACTTTCAACATAGACTCATTTGCTTTCTTTGCGCAGGGCAGTACGTCAGGTACTGGAGCTCAAAATATTATGGCAGCTGAAATTTTGGGTACTGACTTCCAAACAGTATTCAATCTAAACAAAGGTTCTATTCCTGCACGCTTAGGTGTGTCAAGAGCTGAGTTTGATTCATGTGCTCACGACTCAATGGATGCCTTTGTTGCAGCTTCTACAAGTGGTTCTCTTGTACCAAGTTTTGCTCACGGTATGGCAGTATCATCAGCAGTATCAGGAGCCATATATGACTCAGCAACAAACTTCTTTAACTCTGACCAGAGTGCACAAGAAGGTGCTGATCAATTGGTTGCTTCAGTTTCTGCAGCTTTGTAGATCGGTTTATCTAAGCAGATAGCAATAAGAGCTTCTCCTTTGCCTAATTGGTAGAACGCTTAGATTTAACCAGGGGCGCCTAAAATAGGCGCCCTGTTTTTATTTTTTCATAATAAAATGAATTTCTATGTTTAATTTTCTAGAAAAAAACTTACCAAAAATTGTATTAGCCCCCACAACGATTGCGATGATTGTTTGTATGTATGGCTTCATTCTTTGGACTGGTTTACTATCCCTAACTAAAAGCCGTATGATGCCTCAATGGGAATTTGTAGGCCTCGATCAGTATTTTCGCCTATTTAATAACCCTCGTTGGGATGTAGCGGTTGATAATCTGGTTGTTTTTCTAATTTTATTTATCTTGATTGCACTAGTTTTAGGTCTTCTCTTAGCGATATTTCTTGATCAAAAAATTCGAGTTGAGGGCGCAATAAGAACAATATATTTGTATCCAATGGCTATCTCCTTTATTGTTACAGGTACCGCATGGAAATGGATACTCAATCCTGGTTTAGGTATTGAAAAGTTAATGAATGATTGGGGTTTTATAGGCTTTGAATTCCGTTGGCTCGTTGAGTCGGATATGGCAATTTATACGATAGTGATTGCTGCCGTATGGCAATCTAGTGGTTTTGTAATGGCGCTTTTTTTGGCGGGATTACGAGGTGTCGATGACAACCTTACTAAGGCCGCTAAAATTGATGGCGCATCAACATTTCGACTTTATTGGCATATTATATTACCTTTAATGAGGCCAGTTTTTTTTAGTGCCATTGTTATCCTTACTCATATTGCCATTAAAAGTTTTGATTTAGTTCAAGCGCTTACAGGTGGTGGCCCAGGTTATGCATCTGATTTACCAGCAAATTTTATGTACACATATTCCTTTAATAGGGCCCAAATTGGAGTTGGAGCTGCAAGTGCAATGATTATGTTGTTTGGTGTGCTGGCTGTTTTAATTCCCTATTTGTATTCTGAATTACGCGAGAAAAAATCATGAATAGTTTTAAACTGACAAATATCAATATTGGTCGTACATTAATTTATTTGATATTACTTTTTTTTGCATTTATATATTTAGCACCTCTATATGTAATGTTTACAACATCTCTTAAGGATATTGAAGAGATTCGAAGTGGTAACTTAATGGCGCTTCCAATGGATCCATCTTTGTATGCTTGGAAGAAGGCATGGTCATCTGCCTGTACTGGGAGCGAGTGTGAAGGTTTGGCGCCATTTTTTTGGAATAGTGTTCGTATTGTATTCCCTGCAGTCATAATTTCAACAATTTTAGGTGCATTTAATGGCTATGCTTTAGCCAAATGGAAATTTAAAGGGAGTGAATTTATATTTGGAGCTTTATTATTTGGCTGTTTTATTCCTTTTCAAGTTATTCTCCTGCCAATGGCTAAACTCTTAGGCTCGTTGGGATTAGCAAATACAGTAACTGGCTTAGTGCTAGTTCATGTCATCTATGGTGTTGCGTTTACAACACTTTTTTTCCGTAACTATTATGTAGGTATACCAACAGAATTAGTGAAAGCTGCAAAACTCGATGGAGCAGGTTTCTTTGCAATTTTTAGGCATGTTTTTATTCCTTTGTCTACTCCAATTTTTGTGGTCACAATAATTTGGCAGTTTACTCAGATATGGAACGACTTTTTATTTGGTGTCGTTTATTCGGGTTCAGGAACACAACCAATAACAGTGGCACTCAATAATTTAGTGAATACCTCGGTTGGAGGTAAAGAATACAATGTGGATATGGCAGCTGCAGTTATAGCTGCGTTTCCGACTCTGGTGGTTTATGTAATTGCAGGTAAATATTTTGTTCGAGGCCTTACTGCAGGTGCAGTAAAAGGATAGAGGTCTTCTTTAATAAAATGAGTTAATTTAAAAATAATTTCAACAACTATTTGAAACAATAAATACAGGATAACAAAATGGGAAGTATAAGTCTTAATGGTATTAAAAAATCTTTTGGTGAAACTGAAGTGCTTAAAGACATCAATCTGGATATTAAAGATGGAGAATTTTTAATTCTTATCGGGCCTTCAGGTTGTGGTAAGTCAACATTAATGAATTTGATTGCTGGACTAGAAGAATTAACCGGCGGTGAAATTGTTATCGATGGAAATGATGTTTCAGAAGAGTCTCCAAAGGATAGAGATATTGCAATGGTGTTTCAATCTTATGCCTTGTATCCGACAATGAATGTGGCAAGAAATATTTGTTTCGGGCTAGAGATGGGCAAAATGCCAAAAAATGAACAAGAAGTAATTCTTAAAAAAGTCTCCTCGCTTCTTCAAATTGATCATTTATTAGATAGAAAACCAGGCCAACTCTCAGGTGGACAGCGACAAAGAGTAGCTATGGGAAGGGCGTTAGCGCGATCACCAAAGGTATTTCTATTTGACGAGCCTTTATCAAATTTAGATGCGAAACTTCGAGTTGAGATGCGCACTGAAATTAAAAAATTACACAAACGAATTGGAACAACTATCGTTTATGTTACTCATGACCAAATTGAAGCAATGACTTTAGCAGACCGGATAGCAGTCCTTAAGGATGGAGAGTTGCAACAAGTGGGTACGCCTTATGAGATATATAATGATCCAGTAAGTCATTTTGTTGCTGATTTTATGGGTTCACCCGGTATGAATTTTATTGAGTGTGTTGTTAAAGACCAAAATTTAGTGGTTGAGAGTGGCGGTGAAAAGTATGAATTATCAATCCCCTGCACAGATGCTCTAAATAATTCTAATTTAGATGTTGTTTGGTTAGGCATAAGACCAGAAATGATGACAGAAATTCAGCCTTCAGTCGCCGCTAATTCATTTATCCATCAAATTAAATTTGATGTCGAAGTCTTGGAGCCAATGGGCGCAGATACCGTTGCAATAGGCCAATGGAATGGTGATGAGGTGATGGCAAGGCTAAGTCCAGAATCTGGAAATACCGCTGGAAAAGGCTTTGATCTTCAGGTGGATACCAGTAAAGCTATATTATTTGATCCTAACACAGGTTTAAGAATGCGATAAAAGTCGATTATAATGCCAGTATGAGTAAAACCCTTACAAAATCTGGCTTAACGATACCCTTACTAGGTCTTGGCACATGGGACCTTGATCAAAAAAAATGTTCAAGAGTTGTATCAGAGGCATTAGATTTAGGCTATCGCCACATTGACACAGCAGCAATGTATGAAAACGAATCCGAAGTGGGTAGTGGAATAGTTGACTCTAGAGTAGACAGAGAAAAAGTTTTTTTGACTACGAAAATCAATACCACTGGTTGGACTCCTTCAGGGGGAGATAGCTCTTCTTTAAAAAATAAAAGCATTATTCAGGATTTTGAAAAAAGTCTTTTTGATTTGAAAACTGACTATGTTGATTTATTATTAATACATTGGCCAAGATTTGAAACTAATTTAGGTGACATGCTTGAAGTATTGTATGAAATTAAAGAAAGTCAAAAAGCAAAAGAAATTGGCGTTGCAAATTTCAATTCCAATTTATTAAATGAATGCATAAATCTCGGCTTTAAAGATATCTTTTGCAATCAGATAGAGTATCACCCATTTCTTTCACAATCTAAGCTTTTTGAAGTAATGAAGGACTTAGATATTATTCCAGTCGCTTATTGTCCAATATGCCGTGGCGATGTTGCCAAAGATGAAGTAATTATCAATATATCTGAAAAATATAGTAAAACACCTGCACAAATTGCACTAAGGTGGATTATTCAACAAAATTCTGTTGCAATTCCAAAGACTGCAAATTCAGATAGATTAAAAGAGAATAGTGACATTTATGACTTTAATATTGATGAAAGCGATATGAATCAAATTTATAATTTGGCAAGAAATCAAAGACTCGTTCCAAACCTCGAATCAAACGCTTTACTATATCCTTGGGATTAGGATTAATTCTCTATCCAATATTCTTCACACTCTGTCTTTCAATGAGTTGAATAGGAAAATCATAATTAATATCTAGTTCGAGGTTATAGCAAAGATTTAACAATCGTCTCGTGGCGGATATTGCCATTCTGTTAAATGGAATACGCACTGTAGTGAGCGGTGGACTCGTGTAGGATGCTATATTCATGTCATCATAGCCAATTACTGATATATTGTTAGGAACATTAAGCCCTTTGCTTGATAACGCGGCAATAGCGGACATCGCTGACTGGTCATTTCCACAGAAAAGGGCAGTGAAAGGTAGGTCTTGCTTTAATAAAGATAGGGCACCTTCAAAGCCTTTTCTATAAGTGTAATCCCCTTCAAAAATTAACTCTTCAGGGATATTAACGTTATTGTCATTAAGCGCAGAAAGGAATCCTAGGTGTCTTTGATTTCCGTCATCAGTTTCTAACCATCCAGTAATGCAAGCGATATTACTATGACCCTTATCGATTAAATGTTGTCCACAAACATAGCCAGCTTGGTAGTGGTTAAAATAAAAACACTTATCATCAATTAGCTCGATTTGGTTATTCAATAAAGCAATATTCGGGAATTCATTTTCAATCTGAAGTATTTCAAGTGCAGGAAGGTCTGAGCCCCAAATAATTATTCCGTCACAACCTTTGTTGACAAGACTTTCAAATGATTCTCTTGAGGCGTTTGGGTTCTTTTTGGAATTTAATTCCCCATCGGCAAAAAACAAATGTACTTCGAACGGTTTAAGTTCAATCTCAATTTTCCTTAGAGTTTCTCTATTTATTTCACCAGATGTTTCAGTACCCCAGATGCCAATAGTATTCATTTTTTTTGAAACCAGTGAGCGCGCTGCACTGCTTGGTATGAAATTTAAGGCCTCCATGGCTTGGTTTACCTTTAATAAGGTTTTCGGTGATACAGCGCCTTTTCCAGATAGAACTCTGGAAACAGTTCCAATTCCAACACCTGCTAACTTTGCTACATCCCTTATCGTTGCCATAATTACTTAAGTTTATCTATATATTGAGATTCATTATGTAACATAATACCTATATTAAAGCCCTTTTAGGGTAATATTGAATATATCTTGTTGTCATAATTAATTACAAAACGACACAATTTGACACAAAACACTAATTATTATAGACATAAAATGGAACCGGTTCCAATGATATTAATTGATTTGGAATTAAAGTTGTTTTTATGTAAATTTTTGTTAAATATATAGGAGAAAAACTTATGTTACTAAAAAGTTTTAAGAAAACTGCTCTTGTTGCAACCGCGCTATTAACTGGTGCTGTCAATGTGGCATCGGCAACAGAACTGGAGGTCACTCACTGGTGGACTTCTGGTGGTGAGGCAAACGCAGTTGGTGAGCTTGCTAAAGCTTTCGATGCGACTGGTCACACATGGGTTGAT
>Ga0207965_1000160_pt1 | contig 18311 bp, 14 predicted proteins | sample Knorr_S23_td_O2m_FD_185609 | JGI IMG/M metagenome (GOLD analysis project Ga0207965, IMG submission 185609) | Marine microbial communities from Southern Atlantic Ocean transect - Knorr_S23_td_O2min_ad_571m_LV (SPAdes) (version 2) | ecosystem: Environmental > Aquatic > Marine > Oceanic | place...
CGGCCAATAATCTTTTCCTTAACGGACCAATCGAAAACCTTTCCGTATTCACCTACAATTTGCTGGGTGACTTCGGTGTATATGCCTTCTGTATCCAAGAGGAGGCCGTCCATATCATATATCAAACAGGAAATATTCGGAGACATTGTTTTATGTTTAAAATGTAAGTGATGAAATTGAGAAAGGCAGATTTACATAAGAGAGTCTTAAGTGCTGTTATTAAAAAAGTTCGGGTACATATTTCAGCAAATCGACAGTGTATTTTTCCCCGTTACTCAATTTGTAGCTGACAGAATTTTCATCTTCCCAAACCAGTTTCAGGCGATAATTTACGTCCTGAATTAGGAGATTTTCAATACTATTAGAATCGCCAAGTTTTCGATTAATAACATGAAGCCTGAAGGTGTAAAGCCTGGTTTTTATTTCCTGTCCGCTTGCATTGAGACGTATGACTTCTTTTGAGTCGGCTATATGATAAAATATAACATGAGTTGCAGCAGAAGTTACTCCGGATCCGGTCCGGAGGTAAGGTAATATGGGTTGAATATTATTCTGAAATATTCTGAAAATTCTTTTAAGTCCAGTAATGTTGTTTGAATACTGGTAAAATTCCGGGTCAATCTGCCAAAAACGTGCGTCTCTATCTGCCTCAGCTTTTACAATGTTAAGCCCCAAAGCTCCATTTTGATCTCGAAAGAGGTATACGTGGCTTTCAGTACTTTTAATGTTAACAATTTTAAGAATCACACGTTGGGAATGTGAGTCTAAAAGCTTATTCTCGAGATAAATCCCGTTGCCCATCCTGTTCTCAGGAAAGATTTGATATGGTGAAAGATCTATTACTCCCCTGTGAGTAGAATCTCTTAAATAACTCTCAACGGCCCAAATTCCATTTGGGGGAAATATCCACAAAAGCCCTGAACAAACAATAAAAAAATATCTTTTACAATTAAACATAGATCGTTATGGCTGTCTCAATTCTATCTTTTCCTGATGTCTTATAAGTTGGGTTTATTGAAAAGTTTTAATTTTATCATCCCGTACTTGATCCCGGATACTGGTCTCTGCTCATGTTGAGAACAGCATTATGAAGCTGTATCCCAATTGGTTTATACTTTATGCTCCGCACCAAGCAGTGCCAATAAAACGGAATTGAAAGCGTAAATCAAGGTAAGCTTTTCCGGCTTTAATTTTTCATTCTACAAAATAACATCTTTCGTAGCACATTGATTATAGCAAACTTTTTTACTGAAGCCAGTGAAATATTTCCTGTGGAACTTGAGTCCTGTCCATGTTGATATTAGAATAAACATATCAAGCAGTTTAAACTGTTTTAATAATTGCACACGCAAATCAATAATTCTTCAAACATTCTTAAATACCATTACTACGAAGATAGTCTCTAACCGTTCGAAAAGCAGGAACCTGTTTTTTCAATTACTGAGAGCAACTGTATTCTTGCACTCACTGGAGTTACACATTTTTAGGGGAACATCTTACTTAAAATACAAGAAATTATACAAACCACCACATTAAAAAATGGATTCAAATAAAACTGCAGCGCTTTCCTCCCGGCCTTTTGTTATCGGAACCAGCGGACATATTGACCATGGAAAAACTACTTTGGTCAAGGCTCTCACTGGAGTGGATACGGACCGCTGGGCAGAAGAAAAAAAACGTGGGATAACCATTGATCTTGGTTTTGCTCATTATGAGGATGAACAAGGAAATCAAATGGCATTCGTGGATGTCCCGGGTCACGAAAAATTTATTCACAACATGCTGGCAGGCGTGGCAGGGCTGGATGCAGTTTTACTCGTTGTAGCTGCAGATGAAGGGGTGATGCCACAAACACGGGAACATCTGAATATCTGTAATCTGTTGAAAATTCAAACAGGGTTGGTGGTACTCACAAGAATTGATTTGGTGGAAGAAGAAGAAATGGTCGAACTCTGTCGTGAGGAAGTTTCAGAATTGCTGAAAGGGACATTTCTTGAGGGGGCGCCGATTTTAGCTGCCTCTCCAGTGACGGGTGAAGGATTGGATGAACTCCGTAAGACACTGTCAAAACTACCGAAACAAATACAGCATCCGGCAACAGAAAAACCATTCAGGCTTCATGTTGATCGTTCTTTCACGCTAAAGGGCTTTGGCACAGTCGTCACGGGAACAGTGCTCAACGGAACCGTTAGACAAGATGAGGAAATACTGCAATATCCACAACGGCGGAACGTACGTATTCGAGGATTGCAGAACCACGGCCAGGAAGTCAAAGAGATTAATGCAGGACAGAGGGCCGCCCTGAATTTAGCAGGAATCGCCAAAGAAGAAATTCAGCGTGGTGACCAGTTGGCGCATCCGGAATCATTACTGAACAGTTATTTGCTTAATGTGTCATTGACTCTGTTGGAAGACGTTTTAGCCCCACTGAAAAACAGGACCCGTGTTCGCGTTCATCTTGGCAGCAAGGAAGTTTTTGGACGAATTGCTTTGTTGGAAGGTGAAACTTTGTCTCCTGGAAAAACAGCGCTGGTTCAATTACGTTTGGAAAGTTTGGTAAGCGGTAGTTATGGAGACCGATTTATCGTCCGGAGTTATTCACCAATGATTACCTTAGGTGGAGGAATGGTGATTGACCCTTCTCCCGGTAAATCCAGGAGAGTACAGCACGAACTTCCTGAACGGCTGGAACGTCTTCATGTTGGTGATGAAAATATTCGATCTGAAGAAGTGATCTATTTGCAGTCTGTTCGGGGAGTAACTGAGTCTGAATTTTCGGTTCGTACCGGCCTTTCCAGCAGGCAGTCCGGAAAAGCTTTGCAGCTTTTGCAAAGTCAGCAGAAAGTACTTTGTGTTGAACCTCTCACAGGACGTTATCTGCATGTGGAGCATATTGTGCGAATCGGCAAATTTTTGAGCAAAGCGTTGGAGCAGCATCACACAAAATTCCCTGATCGCGATGGGATGACCCGTTCTGAACTTGGTGGTAAACTTTCCTTGATTTTTACAGAAAAAGAGGTTGAAAAACTGCTAAAATATCTGGTGAAGGTTGGTCTGTTTACACAAAATGATCAGTATATTTCCTTAGCAGAACATCAGCCGCAGGCATCACAAAGCAGGGAAGACAGTCTTGCACGCTGCCTTGAATTGATTAAGTCCGGTGGTTTTCAACCTTTACGCCGTACACATTTACTCCAGGAACTGGGTTTAAACGAAAAGGATGGAATGACATTACTCAAATCTGCAGCACATTCAAAACGACTTGTACGGGTTGCAGAGGATTTACACTATATTCCAGAGCAAATTGCATCAATTATAGAAAGTCTGCGGTTTTATTTTAGTGAAAATCCAAACATTACTGTAATCCAATTCAAAGAATTACTAAACATTTCTCGCAAACATGCAATTGATTTGTTAGAGTATTTTGACAGTCAACAGCTCACAATTCGGGAAGATAACCACCGAATTCCGGCCAGAATTACAGCTTTAAACAATTAAAGAAAACGGCATACAAAGTGTTTTTACTTCAAGTTATAATTTCCCCAATTTTACTTGTCATTTTACTGAGCGTGTGGAACTTTCAAACAGTAACTGTAACAGCTTATGCCCAAAGTTTGCTGAGTGACAGCGAGTGGTTGGAGGAAAATAAGGATGTTTTCGGCAAACAGGAGCTTACTTTGCAAAATATTCCGTTGAGACCTTCTGACTTGTCCTCCACTCCTACAGTTCTGCCGGAATTGTTCCTAATTCCTCTTGAAACCGGCGGACAATATTTTTCAACAGTTCCTCAAAAACCTGCCATGCCTTTGATAGAACAGAAAGATCAAAGCGAAAATCCTTCAGGCTCTTTTTTAAGCAGACTTTTTCCCTGGTTTAGCAGTACAGAGCAATCTAAATCCACTAACCTGGATACTGCTTCAGAAATGGATAATGTAGAAACTAGGGTGGAGTGGGCTGATTCAGAATTTGCGGGAATAAAAATGCTGATAACAGAAATTGAAAGGCTGCTCATATCAGATCCAGTAACGGCCAGGGAAATGTACGAGGAAATAGAAGATCAGTTGGAGATTGATGAGCGTACACGACTGAAAGTACAATTGCTTTATTATTTGAAAAAGTGGTCTTCTGCAGAGCAGTTAGCAGAAGTATTTTTGAGCGAACGTCCAGAAAGTAAGATGGCCTCTTTGATGTTTTATTTTTTGAACAAATCTCTGATGGCTCAGCATAAGCCTCTCAGTCAAAATTTGATTTTCAGGAAACGTGCAGTGGAAACTCTGGAAGCAAAATTCCGCAGTGATTTTTTGTTCATTCTCAGTAACGAAGCATTTCTTGAAGGCGATCTTTTAACTGCAATACAATATCGCCTTGAAGGAATGAATAAAGCAAAAACTGCTAATGTTGCCAGTATGGAAAAATTGAATGGTTTGTTAAATCAAGTTCAGTCTCCTGAAATACTGCGAATTTTATCAGAGAATAATAAGAATGTTAAATGGCTGCAGAAAAAAATCTTCATAATGGAATTGGAACTTCTGGCTAAACTGAAACGTTACCGTGATGCATTGGGGATTTTAGAGCAAAGAATGTCTGCTGCAAGGGTAATAGGAGATCAGGAAGAGCTTGAAGTTTTGAAGCAAATACAGATCCGCTATTCAAATGCTTTGAACGTCAATCCTCGCCGAATTGGGGTAATACTTCCCTTGAGCAGTTCCAGCGTAAAAGTTTCCCGATTGGCACAGCAAACTATGAATGGTTTGTGGCTGGCACTTCATGCAAACGAAATTCCTGCAGTGCCTGAAAACATGGGTGACGATGAGGCTTCGCAAGAAAATGAAATAACCGGCAAATCAGAAGATAAAGACAATGCCCAGGCGGAACCTGATTCGAGGAAATTTGAAGATTCTTGGGAACTTGTGGTACGTGATTCACAGTTGAATCCGGAAATAACCAAAAGCTTGGTACACGAATTGGTGGAGACGGAAAGGGTGATTGCCATCATTGGACCTCTTGCCCGGAAAACATCAGAGGCTGCTGCAGAAGAAGCTGAGCGTTTGCGGGTTCCTTTAATTTCTCTTTCTTTGACAGAAAACATTCCGGAACTTGGCGAATTTATATTTCGTAATAATCAAAGCTGGAAACAGGAAATACAAGAATTGTTGGAATATGCAACGAGTGAGCTCCAGGCTTGCCGTTTCCTGATACTTTATGCAAAAACACGGGAAGGTCGACAAAAAATGAGACTATTTTGGGATGCCGCAGTTCTGAAGGGATGCAAAGTAGTTGCAGTTGAAGGTTTTAAGGATGAAGGTCAAAAAAGTCTAGTGAACGAATTCGATACTTTCACAGGCAAAATAAGACGTTTGGGTACAGAAGACAAAATAATTTTGAAGGAACTTAAAGAGAAGGAAGTGCCGATTCACAACTTTGATGCCGTTTTTGTAGCCGTTGGTTCGGGTGGTGTAAAAAATTTAAGTCTCATCTTTCCATACAGTGAAGTGTACAAAATGAGAAAAACGACTTTTCTGGGAGATAGTGGTTGGAATGATTCAGCCCTGCCGTATGCTCCGGGACTTCGAGGAGTGAAAAACCCCGTATTTGTTGACAGTTTTTTCCAGCAAAGTAAAACACCTGCCATGCAGCAACTGTTAAGGCTGCATGAACGGATTTTATATCGGCATCAAAATTATATTGGTCCTACAGCTTATACTGCTTTTGCCTATGATACGCTGATAATCTTGATGCAGTTGCTTGAAGACGAGCGAAATCAGAGCCACCGCGATCTGCGGGATGCCTTGTTAAATATGCAGATGTTTCCCGGTGTTACCGGCAATTTACGCTTCGATGAAAAGGGTAAAGTTGAACGTGAAATGCAGCTGTTGACTTTGCGGAGAGGGAAAATTCAACCTTTGAATTAAAAGTGTTATGAGGCTGAATATGTCCAGGCAGCAGATTTCACTGCCTGATTAAGTCCTGACTATTTTACAAAAAGTGATTCAAGGTCCTTAAAAGGTACTTGTTCTGGCTTCACATTTTGCTGCGGTTCATTGGTATTTCCCTTGTTACCAGCGTCGCCTATTGCAGAATCTGGATAAGAATCATTGGGGCCACCAATCATCAAGTCATCCTCTTTTTTCTCAAGGCGCTTTTCTGGTCGTATTTCTGCATGAAAGTTGCGCTTTGACTGTGCTTTCATAAGAATTTTTTGTTCTTCCAGGGGCTCTTCAACCAAATCTGCAACTTGCCGCAAACGATAACTATATTGACGACCAACCTCTAAAAGACGTCCGCCGGGAATGCACTCCGGACTGTCCTGGAATGTCCCAAAATCATCTACTATGACTGCGTGTTTTAGAGCTTCAGGACCCAAATAAACTAAAATATAGGAGTTTTCAGGATCTGATACTTCCTCTTCCTCATGAGTTTCAAATTTTAACCATTTCATATTTGCCTCCTAATAACTTAAATATTGTTAAATCTATTGATTAAATCCCTGCGAAAAACATGCCATTCCCTGTGGATTATTAGAACATTTTACTCTGGAATATTGGAAAACTTAGCGGGATGTGGATCCGCGGAATCTTTAGAAAATATCAATAATAATTACAGTAATATAAATAGTAATGCATGCTTATACAATTTTTCTTTATCAAGTTCACCTAACAGGAATTGGATATTGCTTTCTGGTATTCAGAGAATAAATTTGATCTATTTATATTTGTATATTACGATATTTACTAATGAAAAGGAGATACCATGAAAACTTCAGCAAGTAAAAACGAAATAATAAAACGTGAGCTCGAACAACTATTTGGCGAGCAGGATACAAATATTGAAATTGCAGCACAGTGTTTAAAGGTTATGTCTCATCCTGCCCGCCTGCGTATTTTGTGTGCCTTGCGCGAGGGTGAACAAACAGTCCAGAACCTTGAATACTACACTGGGATTAAACAGTCGACTCTGTCACAGCACTTAGCTTTGTTGAAAAGCCGAGGCGTTTTAGTCTCACGACGTGAAACAACCTACTCCTTTTACCGTTTTTCCAACGATCAAATTACACAATTATTTGATTTGATAAAGGAAGTATTTTGTACCTGAATTATAATGACAAATTCAATGGCTAAACCAAACCAGCCCAAGTTGGTCTTTCGACAATTTTTTGACAAGGATACGGGAACATTCACGTATTTTTTGTTTGATTCTGAAACTATGGAAGGCCTGATAATTGATCCGGTTAAAGAGCAATTTGATCGAAGTCTACAGTTCATAGAAGAGCTGGGAGTTGAGCTAAAATACGTAATTGATACGCATGTCCATGCGGATCATGTTACTTCTTCATGTATGCTGCGTGAAGCTACTGGAGCAAAAAGTGTTTTTGGTGAGCCTGCCGGAATTGAATGTGCAGATATTCTTCTTGAAGATGGAGATGAGTTAGAGTTTGGACACTTTAGCCTCAAAGCAATTGCGACACCCGGACATACAGATGCCTGTACCAGTTTTTATACGGAAGGGATGCTCTTTACAGGAGACTCTTTGTTGATTCGCGGTTGCGGACGCACCGATTTCCAGTTGGGTGATCCGGAAAAACTTTATGAAAGTATTACTCAAAAACTGTACTCCTATCCGGATGACACCTTGGTTTATCCCGGTCATGATTATCTGGGACGTACAGCCTCATGTATCAGAGAAGAAAAAGCTTTTAATCCCAGAATTGGCAGCGGACAAACGTTGGAAAAATTTGTCCAAATTATGAAAAATCTGGATTTGCCAAAGCCTAAACACATTGATTCGACTGTTCCTCAGAATCTTCAATGCGGTTTTTCACTGGAACTGGGTCATGTAAACGAAGATAATTTTACTATGCATGATTTGTATCAGTTGCTGGATAATCTGAAATCTACAGAGAGGGTAATTGATGTACGGACGCCCAACGAGTATTCTCAAGGTCATGTCCCCGGTAGTTTAAATATTCCCATGGGTAACGAACAGTCGTTTCTTGAAGAGCTCAGCAGTTATCAAAGAATATTTGTACATTGCCACTCTGGACGCAGGGCACAAACTGTTTACACAATGCTTGGAATGCAGGGTTTGGAAAATGTTGTCTGCATCAACAGTTCCGGAATGGCAGACTGGACGATAGCAGGCTTTCCTGTGGAACGGTAAGGGAGGCACCCTCAATGAAGAAGAGTATCCTGGTCAAATTCAGTTTAATTCCCGCTTTACTACTTATTCCAACTATACTTTGGGCCGCTTCTACGGAAATATCTGGAATGCCCTGGTGGGGCTGGCCGACGGCCTTATTTTTCACAACCTTTTTCATGGGTGTTTTCGGTGTAATGGCCGGAATTGGCGGCGGTGTTTTGTTTGTCCCTCTGGTTAGTGGTTTTTTCCCGTTTCACATCGACTTTGTCCGTGGTGCAGGCTTGTTTATTGCCCTCGGCAGTTCACTTGCTGCTGCTCCACATTTACTGGAAAAAAACCTGGCTAGTTTGAAGCTCGCGCTACCGGCTGCGTTGATTGCTTCTGCCTTTGCAATTGTAGGGGCATTTCTGGGACTTTGGCTTTCTGCACTGAATCCGGCATATATTCACGGGAGCCTGGGTCTAACGATTATCGCTATCGTTTTCATCATGCTGTTTGCAAAAAACACGGAGAACCCGGAAGTGAGCAGGGGAAACAAATTGACCGAGCTTTTGCAAATCAATGGTATTTACACTGAAGAAACTACCGGCAAAGAAGTTAGTTGGACTGTTCACAACACAAAGAGAGGCATGTTCGGTTTTGTGGTCGTCGGTTTGCTGGCAGGTATTTTTGGATTGGGTGCAGGCTGGGCGAATGTCCCTATTTTGAACTTGTTGATGGGAGCACCGGTAAAAGTCGCAGTTGCTACAAGCAGTTTTGCGCTTTCAATTACGGACAGCACAGCGGCCTGGATTTACATGAATAAAGGAGCAGTTTTGCCAATAATAGTTGTTCCCTCAATGGTCGGTATCATGCTGGGGGCAAGAATTGGTTCAAAGTTGCTGCCAAAAGTAAAACCAACTATAATTCGTTACATCGTCATCACAGTTCTTCTTTTGGCAGGAGTACGTTCCCTGTTGAAAGCTTTTGGTATTTGAGCACAAACTTGGAGAACTAATGGAAAAATCTATAGTTTTTGAAAATGCTCCAGAGCAGCATATATACGCAAAAATTATATATCACATAAGTAATTTGGGTTTGCTTGTTCTGATTATGGGCTTCATTTTGTATATTTTCGGAGTGCTGACTCCGCTCGTTCCTCTGGAAGAACTGCCTCAGTATTGGTCATTATCTTTAACGCAGTTTCTGGAAAAAACCGGAGCGCCTACCGGCTGGCGATGGACAGCAATGTTAGGTTATGGGGATGTAATACCGTTTTTAGGGGTTACCATTTTGGCCTCCGTTACTTTTGTTTGTTTTCTAGCTTTGTTGTTTAGTTTTCTGCAAAGAGGAGCCAAAGTGCTGGCATTTATTGCGGCAATGGAGTTGTTCTTCATTCTTATCTCTGCCTCTAATCTTATCCAGATTTCCCACTGAAATCTCTCAAATTGAAGCCTTATCTTCTTCCACTGGCAGTCGCCCAGAAAATCCCTGCCAAAATCAATAAGTCCAAAAATAAAGCTGATACCTCACTAAAAGAAGCGCTGCAGCTTAGACAAGGGCTTCCAGCAGCCGGTTTTGGTATGCAGTGATCAAAGCTTCGCCATAATGGGGTAGCTTCTCCAGGCGGCGTTTTACCGGTGTTTTGTCCGTTTGCGGGCGCATTACCTGATGTAAAGTGTAACGCAGAATATCCTGGGGATTTTGAATACAGTAAAGAATGAATGTCAAAGCATCGGTTTCCGGTTTCTTTTCGTAAATGAGCCACAACAACTTAACTATGTGAAAATGATTGATTCCGCGTGAACATTGCCGGTCCACAAATTCCAGGATTGATTTAAAGTAATTATCGGCCCTGAAACCTTGCGGTAGCCCTGCTGATTCAGTGAACTCCTGATAATAAAGCAAAGTCAGCACCGAAGAGCAGAAATAGCTCCAGGCTTTTCTAAAATCATCCAAAGGTATCAACTGTCTTTGAGGAACCGTGTCCGGTTCTGCCTGCAGTAATGTCTCCTCGTTGGTGTCCAGTAACACTCCAAGGGAACTTTGTACTGACTTGATTGCCGGCAATCGAAATTTCATAACTGACATAAGCCTTTTCAGGCGTAGACCATTAGCACTTTCCAAAAAACCTGCTGCCCTTGATTCCTCCGGCGACTGTGTCCACGCACTTAAACTGTGAAGTGCAGAATACAGTTTAGAATAAATTGACTCGGCATAGTACTTTTCCATCTTTTTTATTTCTTTTGACCATTCTTTCAAAGGGGTTCCGGAAGGAAGCATTTTTATCAGGCGCAATGGAAATTTTTGCCGTATATGGTCCAATTCCGAATTTTGCGGCATCTCCGGAACATAAAAGAGAATCACTTTTTTCTCTTTTCTCAACTGTCGCATTCTGGATCGAATTTGTGTACCGACTCCGTCTAATTCTACAGCTTCCGGAGGTTGTTTCAATTGTTCGTACAGTTCTTCAATAAATCCGGCAAGAGCAGAAATTTCTTCCAGTTTGTGAAGCACAGAGCGGATGTAATGTGAGAAGCGTTCTTGTTCAAAATTTTCATAAACCCGCATCTCATGGGGCAGAATGAAATGTAAATGTGAATTCAACTGCTTGACTCGTTCACTCACTTTCTGATTAAATTGCTCGGGATTTGTCCGGAACAATTCCTTAAATTCGGTAAAAATGGAGGAAAGTGTATGTTGTTCTTCGGTTGAGAGTGACTGAGCTTTCCACTTTTCGCGCCACTCATCTATCAATTGCTTCCGAATTTGCTCTCCCTCTTTTTCCATGGAAAGACGGTATGACTTTGCAACACTTTCACAATGTCCTTCCAAACTATCTGAATGAAAATTAAATTCTTTGACCAGGTCCAGTATTTCAGGAATTGCGGCAGTAATTTGTTTTTGTCCTTTCACACTTTGCTGGTAAAACTCAAGAGGCAGGATTTGCTCATTGAAGAATATATTTCCAAATAATTTTGAAAATACATTGCGAGTAATGTTGACGATAACTTCTGTAGTTTCCAGTTTTTTTGGCAGAATGATCGTCACCTTGAATGATCTTGAATCAATGAAGGAATCTATTCGTGAGGCAGGAAGTGTAACATTTTTTGGTAGAGGTGAGCCGATTTCAGTCTCGTATGTTGTCTGATCAATAAAACGCAGCAGATGGCTGGCGTAATTTATTTTCAAACCTAATCTGCCTGGGAAATCAAGCATGTCGGGAAGTTTTTCGCTCAAAAATGTTTTTGTCTCAAGCGGAATCGATTTAGAAAATTCTAACCGAAAAAATTTTGAGGTGGGAGTTTGTCCTTTTTCCTGATCATGATTTTGGAGTTGCGAATCTCCAATTGTACGGAGCTCAGGATCAAAACGCTCTTCAAAAGATTTGTCGTAGCTGTCAAAGGACTTCATGAAATTGTACCCTTGAATGGCCTGGCTTACGACCGGGGATCAATGCTTCCTGACAGAAGCTATATCTTCGTTCCATTCTCTCAGTTTATGCGGACCTTCGAGTGTAGTTTTCAGTTCGACTAAATCCAAAAACTTTTTATCTTCCAAATCAACATTGGGATACCTCCTTCTTAAATAGCCCCAGAGGTTAAGGTAGTTCTCCTCTATTTGCCAATCTTCATTCTTCGACTTCTGCTCTGTTTTGGGCCGTTCAGTAAATGGGTAAAAAACCTTGCTCATACTATTTTCTCGAAAACTCTGTTTATTATCTTTCCAAACTCACTGTTCCAGAAAACTTATCCGGAAATTTAGAATTTATCACCAATGCTGCCGAAAGTTTTAACGTCCTTATACTCTATGTAGCAATATTGTTGCCTGAAAATATAATCAGGTTAGTAAAAATTGAATAATCTATTAAATACATAGCTAATATATTGTTAATACAAACTAATTTATTATTAGTTTAAAATAAAAATTTATAAAATAATTTGCATAATTTACAATTGTGTTGATCAAAGAGCAAAACAATTTGTGGATTTAGGAGGAGAATTAAGATGTAAATCTATTTCATTCAATTCCCAATTACTTGTAAAAAATACAATATGAAGGTATATATTGGTTTCAACTAAAACCACCAAATTTGGGTTTCTATTTAGTGGATAACGATTCATTTGAAAAAATAAATCAGTACAGCAGGCGTGAGGTGCTGAAATTTCTTTCATTCGCGGGAGTGATGGGTACGATCGTGTTTCTTCTGAACAGTTGTACTCTGCCTGCCGGTATGAGACAAATCACTGGTGAAGTTTTCATTAACGGACGTAGAATCAGGCCCGACCAGTTGAAAGGAACTGATGGTGTGCTTGTAGAAAATGATGCTTCAATCAGTACAGGATCAGCCGGATCTGCTGTCTTTGTTATTGGTAGAGATGCATTTCTTATCCGTGGAAACAGCAGACTGGAACTTAACCCTACACTTGACAGGAAACAAAACGAAATTTCTGGATTCAGCCTCAGATCAGGAGCAATACTTTCAGTATTTGCCGGGAAAAAGCGTACATTGAGAACCGTTACAGCCGTTATTGGAATCAAGGGAACTGGAGTCTATCTTGAGGCTGATTCTGAAAAAACCTATGTGTGTACCTGTTACGGGACTTCCCATTTGCAGGTTAAGGGTGCCCCCGAAATCAGCGAAACCGTCACCACCAGTCATCATGACCAACCACGTTTCATCTACTCTGGAGAAAAACGGATTGAACATGCACCGGTGATCAACCATTCAGATCAAGAACTGATACTGCTTGAAAAATTGGTGGGCCGTATTCCTCCTTTCGTAAAACCGAATAGGAACGATGGAGGCAAATCTTCAAAGTCAGATAGCCCTTATTCATCTAATAAATACGGGTATTGATCCATTAATTAAGGCTCCCTGAATACCAAGCCGGAATAGCTTTTAATGTGTTGGAGAGAGGTGTATTCATTTTCACCCTGTTCCATTTTCACGTTTAATATGGAATTGAATTCCAATATACAGGGATTATTAAAACCACAGCAAGTTCAGAATTACTGTCTTAAGGTGAAGGACAAAAGGAGAACTATGTTTTAGATTGAAGCGGATTCAGATGAGTGATACTTTTATGGAAGCTAAAATATTTTGCACATGAAATCACCATCCCTAAAAGAGTCCTTATGAGAGATCGAATAATATCTATTAAAGCCATGGAAATCCTGGATTCGCGTGGTAATCCAACAATTCGCTCCACAGTAATTCTTGAAAGCGGAGTAACCGGAACTGCGTCTGTTCCGTCCGGAGCATCAACTGGTGAAAATGAAGCCTTAGAACTCAGGGATGGTGACAAGTCCCGCTATGGAGGAAAGGGAGTTCTCAAAGCTGTAGAAAATGTGAATCAGGAAATTGCACCGGAACTGCTGGGAATGACTCCGGATCGGCAGGCAGAAATTGACAGGATGATGCTGAAACTGGACGGCACTGCGACCAAAAGTAATTTGGGCGCAAACGCAATTCTCAGTGTTTCAATGGCCGTTGCGGTAACTGCGGCCAATTCACACAACCTTCCACTTTATGCTTATCTCGGAGGTGTGGGTGGATTCCGTTTACCGATGCCGATGATGAACATTATCAATGGCGGAGAACATGCTGACAATAGTGTAGATTTGCAGGAATTCATGGTTATGCCGATTGGCGCACCAACATTCCGGGAAGCCTTGCGTTATGGCGCGGAAACATTTCATGCGCTGAAAAAAATCCTGCTTAAAAAAGGCTATGCGACAAGTGTAGGTGACGAAGGCGGTTTTGCGCCAAATCTTAAAAGCAATGAAGAGGCATGCGAAGTAATTCTTGAAGCAATTAAGGCTGCCGGATATGAACCCGGAAAAGACATTTCACTGGCCATGGATGCCGCAGCGTCATCTTTTTATAAAAAAGGTGCGTATGACTTTTTTAAGTCCGGACAGGGCACAAAAAATTCAACGGAGATGCTGGAATTTTACAGTAGTATGGTTGAAAAATATCCGGTTGTTTCAATTGAAGATCCGATGGATGAGCATGATTGGGACGGTTTTTCAGCCATTACCAAAAAACTTGGTAAAAAAGTTCAAATTGTTGGAGATGATTTGTTTGTGACAAACACAGATTTTGTCAAAAAAGGGATCAGTAAAAATGCGGCCAATGCGGTTCTGATTAAACTCAATCAAATCGGGACAGTTTCTGAAACTGTTGCCACCATTCAGCTTTGCCAAAAAGCAGGCTGGAATTATATTATTTCGCACCGCAGCGGTGAAACTGAAGATACGTTTTTGGCAGACTTTGCAGTTGCAATGGCCGGAGGGCAAATTAAAACTGGCTCAGCTTCACGCAGCGAGCGCATTGCAAAATATAACCGCTTACTTGAAATCGAATCAGAACTCGGTAAGTCCGCAATTTTCGGTAGTTGACCGCAAGTCTGCCGGGGTCGTGATTCTGAACCCAATCTGTCAACATTGAACCACTTGACATTCATTCCTTTGAAAAACAATCCTGAGGAGTCCGGACGCATTCTGAAAAACGCGCGGACGGTTACAATCTTTACCCTTTTTTCACGAATCCTGGGTGCAGCGCGGGATTTAGTGATTGCGCATGTCTTTGGTGCCGGTTGGGTGACGGATGCTTTTGTGCAGGCTTTTACAATTCCGAATGTCCTGCGCCGCCTGACTGCAGAGGGCTCGATGACTCTTGCTTTTCTTCCTCTCTACACAGAAATCCGTGAACGCAAGGATCCTGAAGCTGCAAAGAAATTTGCGGCAAAAACTTTAGGGCTCGTCCTGGCAGCAACAACTATTCTGACCGGCTTTGGAATTCTTTTCAGTCCTCAGTTGGTTTATCTGTTTGCGGCAGGTTTTGCTTCAAGTCCGGAAAAATACGACTTGACGGTTCTGCTGACAAGAGTCATGTTTCCATATTTGATTTTTGTTTCGATCGTTGCCTGGACAATGGGGGTACTCAATGCCGAAGGCCGTTTTGCAGCCCCGGCTGCAGCACCGATTTTATTAAATATCGGAATTATCGGGTCAGCATTCGGTATTTCCCCATTGTTGGAAGAACCGATGATTGGCATCGGCATCGGTGTTCTTCTAGGTGGAATCGCACAAATATTAATTCAAATACCCTCACTGAGAAAAGTTGGGCAATCCTTCAAACCGCAAAATTTTCTCAATGATGAGAATATTCAGCGCCTGCTGAAACTGCTTGGTCCGTCTTTGCTGGGAGTGGCGGTCTATCAAATCAATATCATTGTGCTGCGCAACCTCGCCAGTTTCATGCCCACAGGGCAAGTAACTCATTACTACAATGCCAGCCGACTCTCGGAACTTACTTTAGGTGTATTTGCTTTTGCAATCACTTCAGCCGGCTTTCCGGAATTAAGTCAGCACACTGCTGCCGAAAACTGGGAGAAAATCCGCAACACCCTGCGCTTTACCATGTCCACAACTTTACTAGTCATCTTTCCGGCCAGCATAGGTTTGGCTGTTGCTGCAGAACCGATTGTGTCTATGCTCTATCTGCATGGAGCGTATGCATGGAGCGACGTTCAAAATACCTCGCTCACGTTGCAGGCTTTTGCATTGAGTATTCCTGCAGTAGCAATGATTCGGTTGCAGACTTCAGTGTTTTTTTCACTTAAAGATACACGCACTCCGGTCAAAGTTTCATTGTTCAGTATTTTGCTGACAGGGCTTCTGGGTTGGTGGTGGAGTCAAAGCCTGGAAATATTTGGCCTGGCCCTGGGCCTTGCTGCAGGAACCTGGTGTCAGTGGATTCTGTTGTCTCTCTTTTTGCTCAAGCAATCCGAATTACGCAAAAATTGGTGGCCCCTGCGGTCGTCTTTGCTTTATATTCTGGCTTCAGCAGGAATGGGAGGTTTTGCCTGGTATTCCAGAGGATATGGATCATGGGAAAACGGACCTTTTCTTGTTTACAACTGGGTGATTTTTGGAGGAATACTGCTTGGTTCAGCTTTGCTTTACGGATTATTGCTTTTAGTTTTCAGGGAAGAGCAAGTGCTGAGATTGAAAAACCATATGCTACAAATTAACACCTAATAATTCCAGCGTTGATGCCGCCATCACTTTGGCTGCCGTAACCATATCATCAATCACTATGTATTCGTCTGGCTGGTGAGCAAGGTCAAGGATTCCTGGACCGTAGGCAATACAGTCATGCAGATGTCCGATGCGGGCAATGTGTTTTTGATCATAGGTACCGGGAGAAATGACATGTTCAGGAGTTTTGCCCAGGATGCTCTGAATTGCAGAACTTACGGCTTGGACAACCGGGGCATCTGCATCTGTCATGGTTGGTAAAAACTCCATAATATCCTTGATTTGGTAACGAAAATTAGGACGTGAATCGGCTAGTTCCTTCAACAAGTCTGTGACTTCTGCTTTGACCTCAGTGATATCTTCTTCAATCAAAAAGCGTCGATCCATGATAAGCCGACAAGAATCAGCCACACAAGGACTTGGCAAGCCTTCAAAAGATTCGGCTTCACCTCCGTGAACTGCCTGCAGATTCAAAGTGGATCGTCTTGCTCCCTCCGGAACAACCGGCATTCGTGTTTGTTTTTTGTCCAGTGCAGGAAAAAGCCGTGACTCAATTAGCTCCAAAAATGCACTCATGTGTCGAATGGCGGAATCGCCGAGAAAAGGCATTGAGCCGTGTGCGATTCGACCGAATGTTTCAACTTCCGCCCACCATGCTCCGCGGTGACCGAGACAGACACGATCAACATTCAAAGGTTCCGGAATAATTACATGATCCACCCGCGGTTTTGAGAAAAACCCTTTTTCTGCCAAAAAGGCAACTCCGCCGTACCCTCCGGTTTCTTCATCAACAGTTCCGGAAATTTCGATTACGCCAGGAAAGTCAATACCTTCTTCAAGGATGGCTTCCATCGCAATCACAGAAGCGGCCAGTCCACCTTTCATGTCGCAGGTTCCGCGGCCGTATATTTTCCCATCCCGCACCACTCCCTCAAAGGGGGCAACCGTCCAACCATTTCCGGCAACAACTACATCCAGGTGTCCGTTGAAATGAACACATGGTCCGGAATGTTTGCCTTCAATACGTGCTATGACATTATGGCGGGGGTAACGCTCAGAGTCTCCCGGGGTATTGTTGGCGCGTTCATAAAGCAGTGAAAAACCGCTTTTCGCCAAACGGTTTCCGAGCAGTTCGGCGCATTTTAAATAGTCCTCTCCCGGAGGATTGATAGTTGGAATACGTACTAATTCCTGTGTAAATGAAACCAGTTCTTCACGCTTTGAGTCGATTCTGGCAAACAGGGATTCGATCATCTATAAGTCTCTGATTGAGATTTGTATTCCTGCAATGATAACAAGATCAATATCAGTAATACAATCTGCAATTCAGAAAACAGAGATGGTTTCAGAAATAATAGAGGAATCAAAGGCAGGAATAATGGAAGTGACAAACTGTAGATCTCTAGTTAGGAGGCTTAAAACCAAAAACCCAGTTGCCTGCCACTTCCTTTGAATTTCTGGACAATTTATCAGCCTGGATGCGGTAAAATTTGGGAAAGCATGAGGGGGGCCCTTTGCTTTTCGGTCAATCTCCAGCAACCATAAAATAATATGTGTGTCCAGTGTGTTATACTATGCCTCGAGATAATTTTGATTCCTATTAGTAAATTTACGTAGAAAGTAAAGATATATTTGGAAACTTGAGCCCGGCCTTGTTGAGGGTTAGATTTGGAATAGTACTCTTGGATTCCTGGACTACGAAAAGCTTTACACGGTATGACAAAAGTGAAGAATCGAAAGTATAAAAACAATTTTGCTAGTGAGGCCAGCTTTTTGGAAAATGGACTAAAACAACAGGTGTGCTTGATTATCGTGTCTTAAGGAAACGTATTATAGGTTTTAGTATTTTAAAGACACACATTGTAGTTGATATCTCCAATGTAATAATTACTTTTGATATTTATTGAATAATATTATATTTAGGTAGGCCCTATGTAAAACAAGAAATAGACGAAAGTATTCAGAACGAGATGGAATTCTGAATTAATTTTACGTGACTTCATGTTTCTGCCTGAAACGTTCTTCCCGCCATTCTTCCTTCTTGAGAACGTCAGCTAAAGCTTCTGCAGCATCCCACACATCAGTGTAACGCAAATAAAGGGGGGCAAAACCAAAACGCATGATACCGGGTTCTCTAAAATCGCCAA
>Ga0207965_1000165_pt1 | contig 18176 bp, 18 predicted proteins | sample Knorr_S23_td_O2m_FD_185609 | JGI IMG/M metagenome (GOLD analysis project Ga0207965, IMG submission 185609) | Marine microbial communities from Southern Atlantic Ocean transect - Knorr_S23_td_O2min_ad_571m_LV (SPAdes) (version 2) | ecosystem: Environmental > Aquatic > Marine > Oceanic | place...
TAATTAAACCTAACAAAAAACCTATGACTAAAGTTATTATAGAATCTTTATAATATGGATAAAGTATTAAAACCAAAACATAAGGAGCCAACAAAACATAATCAAAAAAAAGTATTTTGTTTAAAACAAAAACTTGCATGAACATTAGTAAAGAAAATAATAGAATATTATTCTTCATCATTATTTTTTAATTCTAATAAAACTTTTTCTTCTTTTTTTGTATCGACTATAATATAGACATGTGATAAATTATAAAAGCTTTGAAATAATTCAATATCAATATCATAAAAATTAGAATTAATGTTTTTATTTATATGTTTTATTATTCCTATTCCTATTCCTTTTGGATATATAGTATTGAAAGAAGAAGTAATAACAGAATCTCCTTCATAAAGATTAATATGCTTTGGTATATATAAAAGCTTAGCATTGTTTGGATTTTCTGCATCCCAATTTAAAGAAGAAAGTGTGTTTGTGCTTTTTATTAATGTAGAAACATAATATGATGTATTTAATAAAGAGATTAAAGTAGAAAAATTATTAGAAATATATTGAACTTTTCCAACTACTCCTTTGGATGAAATAACTCCCATTCCTACTTCAACTCCATCCTCGCTACCTTTATCTAAGGTAATATAATTTTCATTTTTATTTATAGAATTATTAATAACATTAGCAGAAATCAATCTATACCTAACATTTAATGTATCAGCATTTGATTTTTTGTTGGATTCATAATATAAAATTTGTGCAAACAAATCATTATTTTCATCCAAAATTTTTGTGTTTTGTGATTTTAATTCAAAATAATTAATAAAAGAATTTCTTAAAGAAAATATTGTGCCTGATATATAATTTGAAGAATTAAAATAATAAGATTTTAAAAATACATTATTATTTAATAAGAAAAAAAAAGAAAATACAACCAAAATCCAAAAAGAAATAGAGTATTTATATAAACCTAAAATTCTAAGTAGGTTGCGCATAGTAAACTAAGACATTAAAACAGCACGAAACCCATCAATATCATTTAATGCGATTCCTGTTCCTTTAACTACAGCTCTTAAGGGTTCTTCCGCAATATGAATAGGAAGCTTTGTTTTTACTGATAATCTTTTATCTAAACCACGCAATAAAGCTCCCCCACCTGTAAGATATATACCATTATCATAGATATCTGCTGAAAGTTCTGGAGGAGAACTTTCTAAAGCTTTTAAAACTGCTTCCTCAATTTTTGCTATAGACTTATCCATAGCAAAAGCTATTTCTGAATATGTGATTTTAATAACTTTAGGTATACCCGAAACTAAATCTCTACCTCTAATATCCAAATCATCTGGTGGATCTTTAAGCTCTGTCATAGCTGATCCCACTTCAATTTTTATTTTTTCAGCAGATCTTTCACCAATTAATAAATTATGTTGCCTTTTCATATAATCAAGAATGTCATCTGAAAAACTATCTCCTGCAATACGAAGAGATTGATTAGTCACTATTCCTGAAAGAGCAATAATTGCAATTTCTGTTGTTCCACCTCCAATATCAACAATCATATATCCTACTGGTCTATCTATTTTTATACCTATACCTATTGCTGCTGCAATAGGTTCATGAATCATATAAACCTCTTTGGCACCAGCATGTTCAGCAGAATCTCTAACTGCTCTTTTTTCAACCTCAGTAATACCTGAAGGGATACAAATTACCATTCTATGAGAGACAGGAAAAAATTTTTTTCCACCATCAATCATTTTAATCATTCCTCTAATCATGTGTTCAGCTGCATGAAAATCAGCAATAACACCATCTTTTAATGGTCTAATTGTTTTAATATTTTCATGAGTTTTTTCATGCATTTGCATAGCTTCTGATCCAATGGCCAAAACTTTATTTGTCGTTCTATCAATTGCAATTATTGATGGTTCATCAACGACAACAGATCCCTTACTAGCTATTAGAGTGTTTGCTGTCCCCAAATCAATAGCCAAATCATTATTGAAATAATCAAAAAATCCCATACTTTAAATTTAAATAAATTAGAGAAAGAAAATATTTAATAAATTTTTTTTACAAAAATAAGAAAATATAACTTATTGTTCTATTAATGATAGAAATGTCTTATTCCTGAAAAAATCATAGAAATATTATTTTTATCACACATTTCTATTGAAAGATTATCTTTTATAGAACCCCCTGGTTGAATTATAGAACTTATGCCTGATTTAGCAGCAATTGCTACACAATCTGGAAAAGGAAAAAATGCATCTGAGGCCATAACAGATCCTTTAATAGAAAACCCAAATCTTCTGGCTTTATCAATAGCAAAATTTAAGGCATCAATTCTTGATGTTTGTCCAACACCACTAGATATCATCTGTAAATTTTTTACTAAGACAATAGAATTAGATTTAGAATGTTTTACAACTTTATTAGCAAATTCTAAATCTTTTAATTCCCTGTTTGATGGTATCATTTTGGTTACTCGATCCCAATTAGAATCATCATTCTTTATATTATCAACATCTTGTTCCAGTCTTCCATTAAGGATGGACTTATAACTTCTTTCTTTTTTAATTGTTCGTTTTTGAACAAGAATTATTCTATTTTTTTTTGATTTTAATATAGTCAAAGCTTTTTCTTGATAGCTTGGTGCAATAATTATTTCAAAAAAAAGAGTATTCATTTTCTTAGCAGACAAAATATCTACTTCTTTATTAGAAATTAAAACTCCACCAAAAGCAGATAATGAATCTGCAGAAAAAGCCAAATCATAAGATGAAACAACATCAAATGCTGATCCTATTCCACAAGCATTATTATGTTTTATAATAGCAAATGTTGTATCTGTAAACTCAGCTATTAATTTAATTGCAGAATCAACATCTAATAAATTATTATATGAAAGATCTTTTCCGTGTAACTGACTAAAAACATCATTTATATTGCCTTTAAAAACAGCGCTCTGATGTGGATTTTCACCATATCTAAGAATTTTTGAATTTTCATTTTCATTTTCATTTTCATTTTCAAAAGATTCATTAAAATAATTACTTATATCTCTATCGTATTCTGTAACTAACTTAAAAGCTTTAGAGGCATAATTTTTTCTAAGTTTTTCATTTGTGATAAAATTGTTTAACTCTAAATCTTCTAATAATTTAATGTATTGGTTTCTTGAAGAAACTACTAATACATCATCATAATTTTTTGCTGCAGCACGAATGAGAGATACTCCCCCAATATCAATTTTTTCTATTATTTCACTCTTATCTTTTATCTTTATAACTGTTTCTTTAAAAGGATATAGATCAACAATAACCAAATTAATTTTAGGTATATCATGAATTTTTTGATCTATAAGGTCTTGTTTATTAGAACTTCTTGAGAGAATAGATCCAAAAATTTTAGGATGAAGTGTTTTAACTCTTCCACCAAGGATTGAAGGATAACCAGTTAAAGATTCAACAGATTTTACTGGAATATCTAAATTTTCTATAAACTTTTTAGTTCCACCAGTAGAATAAATAATTATTCCTTTTCGAAAAAGAGCCATACAAACCTCAGAAATTCCCTCTTTATTAAACACAGAAATTAAAGCAGATTCTATTTTCAATTTTTTCATCCTCAAAAGTAATATTATAATTTATTTAAAATGTATTTTTCAATAATTTGAGGAAAAAATTTATATTCTAATTCATGAATTCTAGAGCTCAAACTTTCCAATGTTTCATCTGAATTAATAGAAATGGATTTTTGAAAAATTATTTTTCCCTTATCATATTCTTCATTAACAAGATGAATAGTTATTCCTGAACTATTATCCCCTGATTTAAGAACGGAATTATGTACATTATCTCCGTAATATCCCTTGCCTCCATAATTTGGTAATAATGCTGGATGAATGTTTATAATTCTATTTTTATAATGTCTAACAAGATTTAATGGAATAAGATTCATAAATCCAGCAAGTACAATGTGAGTGGTTGAAGTCTTTTTTAAGTAATTATGTAAACTTCCGTCTTTCAATTCAGCATTGGATATAATTTTTGTTGATACTTTATATTTATGTGCTCTCTCCAAAACAAAAGCATCTTTGTTATTACAAACAACCAATGTAATTTTAATGCTATTATTACCCATAAAATATTTAATAATATTTTCAACATTTGAGCCATTACCAGAAGCAAATAATGTAACATTATGTATCATTTACAATTAACGTTTAATTCTAAAGAGGGATAAAAATAAGCCAAATAATAAAACAAAAAATCCTATCCATAATAAATTAATAAAAGGTTTTTGAACTGCTTCAATTATTACCCAATTTTTTTGGGTTGTTTGAAACGTTATCTTAAAACTTTGAGAATCAGGAATAATTTCAGACAAATAAATTTTAATTCCTAAGTCATCAATTATATCAGGAATTAGACCCACCTTATTGTCTTCAATAATATATACTGGTTTAGCTATATATTCTTGATTATTTGCCATTATATTAATACTAGCCTCAACTGTAAACCTATTTTTATTATTAATATTTTTTGTTGTTATTTTTTCAAGAACAGAAACATAATCATTTAAAAAAAATATCTCATCTATTTTAACTACAATTGAGTCTTTTTCTTTCCATACAATTTCTTGCTTAGGATCAGGAAACGTTCTTACATGAACGTAGAGGTCTTCTATAAAATTATTTTTTATATCAGGAGAAAATACTATCATATCAGAGTTTGGATCTGTCTGAACTTTAGGAAATAAATTAAACTCATCGTCACCATAACCATCATCATAAAAACCTCTCCTTTTATTAGTAAATTTTAATTCAAAATATGTAATGTTTTTGTTTTCTAATTCAATAGTATCGTTCTCAAAAATTATATTGCCATTTAAATCAACATCTTTTTTTAAAATGTATTGATTTAATAAAGGAATATATTCTAAATAATTTTCATTTATATATCCTGAATAATTCTTTAATTGTTTCCTCTTACCAAGATAATCTACATCATACTTCCCTATTTTCCTTTTTTCATTAAGAAACAAAAGCATGTTATTTTGATTAACCTCATCTGGAAAATCATTATTCCAAACTAATCCAGTATAGTTCTGTGAAACAATCGATGAGTAACCTGAAGAAAACAAAATTCCTATTAACATCATTGCCACTCCAATATGAGAAATTGAAGCTGAAGAAATAAAGTTTCTATTTTTAAAAAAATATAACAAAACACTACCATTAGAAAAAATAGAAAAGAAAGAAGAAAATAATAATATCATATACGAAATATTATTTACAGGATAGAACAAAATGACAAATGAAGATATAAGCATTGTAAGTATCAATGGCCGAGAAATAAGTTTGATCAATTCTTTAGATTTTTTTCCTTTCCACCATAACATTTGAGCTAATCCCGAAAGAATCGCGATAGATGATGCAAACCATATTTGTGCATTAGAATAAAAAAGTTCTTTTTGTACAGGGGGTGCGATGTTAGAAAATCCTCCAAAAAATCCAACAATTGAATTGTAGACAGGAATAGAGGTGGGAAATATTACTTGAAATGCCATAAGAAGTAATGTAAAAACACCAATAAACAACCAAAAATCAGCAGAATATTTTTTTATTTCTTTTTCAGAAGTTGGTATGGTTTTCCATCTTTTAATTAAATAATAAATACTAATAAAAATAAATGAGAATAAGTATAATAATAGTTGACCACTGAGTCCAAGATCAGTAAAAGAATGAACAGAACTATCTCCGAGAATTCCACTTCTTGTTAAAAAAGTTGAGTAAAGAATCAATAAAAAACTTAATATTGAAAGTATCAAAGAAAGTTTGTAGTTATCTCGATTTTTTTGCGTTAATACTATGGAATGAAAACTTGCTATAAGAAATAACCATGGTACATAAACGGCATTTTCTACAGGATCCCAATTCCAATAACCCCCAAAATTTAAAGTTTCATATGCCCAATAAGCCCCCATCATTATTCCAATTCCCAAAATTATAGTTGATACAATTAGAGACTTCTTCGCTGGTTCAATCCATCCTATATAATCTGCTAAACGCAAAGAAGAGATTGCATATGCAAAGGGAATAACACATAAAGCAAAACCAAAAAATAAAGTTGGTGGATGAATTACCATCCAATAATTCTGAAGTAAAGGATTAAGACCTGTTCCATCTTCAGGAATAAAATCTGGATTTAATTGAAATATAGGAGCAGCAATAGCATCTTTTAAAAGAATAAAAGGTGAGCTTCCAATTTTGATATCAAATAAATTAATACCCAGAACCATGGACGTTAAAAACAATTGTATTACACCAATAACAATCATTACTGAAGTATTCCACTTCGATACTGGTTTATTAATAAATATAATCCCAATAACTATGTTCCAAAATATCCACAATAAAAATGAGCCTTCTTGACCTTCCCAAAATGAAGATATTTTATAATAAATAGGTAACTCTTGAGAAGAATGTTGAAAAACATAATAATATTCAAATCTATTATTTATGATCAAATAATAGATTACAATAAAAATTCCAACAATAAAAAATGAATGAATATAAAAAGTTAATGATCCAAACCTAAACCATTCTATTTTATTTTTTGATTTTTCAGAAATTAAAAAACTTATAATAAAAACAAGAGAGAAAACAAAAGATGAAACCACAAAAAAATGACCAATATTTCCAGCTGTAAACATCTATAAAATTATAATTTAATGTTATTTTCTGTATACTTTGAAGGACATTTTAATAAAATTTCATTTGCAATAAACCTTTCTTCATTATAGGAACCTATAACCACAATTTGTTCTGATAATAAAAAATCTGGAGGCATCGGTTCTCCATAAAAAACACTTTCTATTTTTCCATTTTCATCTATCATATCAAAAGAAAAACTTAATTTATTTTTACTATTCATTAAACCCTGAATTTCATTATTTTCATTTTTATTAAGCTGTCCAACAACATGAATCTTAGAACTATTTCCTATATTATACATTGATCTGGCTTCTGAAAAAGAAACATAAGTACTTGCATCTCCAAAAGTTGTTATAATTATAATTATAACTATGCTTATAAAAACTATAGAAATAGCATGAGAGTTTTTCATTTTTTATTTTGTTCTATTTTATCAATTTTTTTTTCTATTCTAAACATATAGTAAAATAATGCTAAGAGAATCAACAAAAAAATTATTACTACTACATATATTTTTCCTTCACTCCTCAGTGTATCTGCCATACTAACTTGCTGTGCTATCAAAATGATTTGAATAATCATATTTATCATATTTTTATTATTTATTTAAAAATTTTATTCTAACTCTAATATTAGTAATCCAAATACCTAATAATATAAAACCGATAACCGAAGGATAAAAAACTACTCTTAACTGTGAATTCATATCATAAACATTAAATCCAGGATTTCCACCATTACCAGGATGTAAAGAATCAGTCATTCTAGGTAAAATAAATATCAAAGGAATAAGCATCGCAAAAGCAAAAATATTATAGACGGAAGAAATTTTAGCTTTTTTCAATTCATCTTTAACAGATCCTCTTAAAACAAAATAAGAAAAATAAATAAGAAGCCCTAATGCAGAACCATTTAGCTTAGGATCATTTGTCCAATATGTTCCCCAAGTAAATTTAGCCCACAACATCCCTGATATTATTCCCAGTATTCCAAAAAAAACACCAACATTCGCATATTCATTTGATTTTATATCATAATTTATTCTCCCTTTAGAAATATAATAATAAGAGTTTATAGCTGAAATAAACAAAAGAAAAATCATTGTAAACCACATGGGAACATGAAAAAACAATACACGAATAGCTTCATTTAAAATTGGAAGTGCAGGAACATCAAATAAGAAGCCTGCTATCGTAACATATACTAACAGAAAAACACAGATGATTTTAATCCATTTCATATCTTAATTTCTCCATAAATAACCAAATAATATTTTTGATAATGATAATGTTATAATGTTTAACAAAATTAAAAGATAGATATCATCTTGTACCAGATTCCAAGAAAAATTTGAAGCAGAAATTTTAGTAATCTTTATCAAAATTAATAATATAGGTAAAATAATAGGGAAACTTAAAACGCTCATTATAGCAGAATTATTTCTCACCTGATAGCTAATGGCTGAAACTAAGGTCAAACAATTAGAAATACTTAACGACCCCACAACAAGAATAAAATAAAAAAATAAATATGATTCTATAAAACTTCCTATAAGTAAAGAATAGAAACCGAATGCTATAAAACATAGTATTATTAAATAAAAAAAATTATATAACAACTTAGAGAGTATTAATTCTGTTGGAGATAAAAGAAAATAATAATAATAATCTCTTTTTTTTGACTCATGAAGAAAACTCTTTGAGATAGAAGTTATTGATCCAAACAAAATAAGAACCCAAAACAAAGAAACCCAAGTACTTAAATCTTTTATTCCGATAGATCCAAATGAAAGATATACCACAAAAATTGATGATACTAAATACAATGCCACTGAAAAAAAGAGGTGTCCTTGACTTAAATCAATTTTTAAATCTTTACTTACAATTATGAAAATTTTCTTTAGCATATTTGTACAAAAATAATAACAAATTACTAACGAAATTCAATTATGGGACATTCAAAAAATTTATTTCCACATAATCATTATGTAAACTCAACCTTAAGAAAAAAACTTATAAAACAACAACCTTTACTTATATGGCTTTCTGGATTATCTGGATCTGGAAAATCAACGATTGCGAATGAACTTGAAAAAAAGCTCTATGAAAATGGATGTTTATCCTATCTACTTGATGGTGATAATATTAGAGTAGGTTTAAATAACGATCTTGGTTTTACTGATGAAGGAAGAAAAGAAAATATAAGAAGGATTGCTGAAGTATCTCGATTAATGATTGATGCTGGTTTAATTGTAATAACAGCATTCATTTCTCCATTTAACGAAGAAAGAGAACTTGCAAAAAGTCTTGTTCTTGAAAATAATTATTTTCTAGTACACGTCAATTGTTCAGTTGCAAAATGTGAAGAAAGAGATGTAAAAGGCTTGTATAAAAAAGCACGAAATGGTGAAATTAAAAACTTTACAGGAATAGACTCTCCATACGAAATACCAAAAAACCCCAATCTAATAGTTGATACAGAAAAAGAAAATATTAATGAATCTGTAGACAAAATCTTTATTGCTATAAAAAACAAAATTAAAGGCTAATGTCTTATGATGATTTTATAAACGTAGCTCTTGATGCCGCTGTTTTAGCTGGAGAAAAAATTATGGAAGTATATAATGCTTCTGAATATATTGATTTTGAATCAAAAAATGACAATTCTCCATTAACAATAGCTGATAAAAAATCCCATGATACAATTGTGAGTATGCTTAAAAAAACAAGAACTCATATAATTAGTGAAGAAAGTGAAAGTATAGATTATAAAATAAGAAAAAAATGGAAAGAGTATTGGTTAATTGATCCCCTTGATGGAACTAAAGAGTTTATTAAAAAAAATGGGGAATTCACTGTCAATATTGCTCTGATTAAAAATAATTCTCCATTTATAGGCATTGTTTATTGTCCAGTAAAAAAAATTCTATATTGGAATGATTCAAATAAGAATGTTTTTAAAAAAATAATTGGAAAAGAAAAAAAACAACTAAATAAAAGAAAAAAGATTGATCAAGTAAAAAAAAATTTAAGAGTAATTGTTTCTAGATCACATTTAAATGAAGATACAACTCAATACATCAAAAAATTAAATGATCCTCAGCTTATTTCTTGTGGAAGCTCACTTAAATTTTTATACATTGCTGACAACAAAGCTGATATTTATCCAAGATTTGGACCAACAATGGAATGGGATACAGCGGCGGCACATTCTATTCTTAAAGCATTAGACATAATGGTAACAAATCTTGAAGATAAAAGGGAGCTTTCTTACAATAAAAAGAATCTATTAAATCCATATTTTCTTATAAAACCATAATTTATTATTAATGAGATTTCTAATTGTTCCTTTGAAATAAAGGTCCTACTCTTTTATCTTTGAAAAAGATGATAAAAGAAATAAATAATATAAAATCTAAAATTGAAAATTATTCTGGGTCTTCATCTGAAGAAATAGAAATTTTTAGAATTAAATACGTAAGTAAAAAAAGTATAGTAAATGATCTTTTCTTACAATTCAAAAATATGGATTCCAATGAAAAAAGAGCTATAGGAAAGTCCCTTAACGAATTAAAAACTATTGCTAAAAACAAATTAATTGAGCTATCAAATAAAAAGGATACAAATAAAAATTTATCTAATGATGATATTGATCTTTTTCTTCCACCTCAAAATGATACAGTTGGTTCTTTACACCCCTTAAGAATTATAAGAAATAAAATCATAAAAATTTTTAGAGACATTGGATTCACTATTGAAAATGGGCCAGAAATAGAAGATGACTGGTATAACTTCACTGCTCTCAATTTTCCTAAAAATCATCCTGCTAGAGAAATGCAAGATACATTTTTCATTTCCAAAAATCCAGATAAAGTTTTACGCACTCACACATCTAATGTACAAATAAGACTTATGGAAAAACAAAAACCTCCAATAAGAGTAGTTATTCCTGGCAGAGTCTATAGAAATGAAACCGTTTCCGCAAAATCTCATTGTTTTTTCCATCAAGTAGAAGGACTATATGTCGACAAAGACGTTAGCTTCAAAAACCTTAAAGAAACTCTATACTATTTTGCCAAAGAAATGTTTGGAAAAGAAACAAAAGTTAGATTTAGACCTTCTTATTTTCCATTTACCGAACCCAGTGCTGAAATGGATATTTCTTGGAAAAATGGATGGCTTGAAATTTTAGGTTCTGGTCTCGTTGATCCTAATGTACTTAAAAACTGTAATATTGATCCTGAAAAATATTCAGGATTTGCTTTCGGTATGGGAATAGAAAGAATAGCTATGATTAAATATGGAATTAATGATTTAAGACTTTTTTCTGAAAATGATAAAAGATTTTTAAATCAATTTAAAGGTGTCAACTAATCTAATACTATTTCTATTCTTTGTGCTCTCTCCAAATATTATTATTGCTCAAATAGTTCCTTCTTTTCAAGGGATCTATGATAAAAAATCGACTTCTTTTTCTACAAGCTCAAGCTTAACATTTGATGGATCAAATGATAAGGTAACTACAAATGGAACATTAGATAACTTAGGTGGCTTTACATTAGAGCTTTGGTTATATCCTCATTCTGCTTCTGGTAGTATGGCTATAATAGGAGAAAACAATCTAATTGAATTTGGATATGGTAGTGCTACATCATTAAGAATTTGGACTAATTCTGGAGGCAACAAATCATGGTCTTTTAATTCTACCACCTATCCATTTAACACATGGCATCATGTTGCAGTTGTTGGAGACGCAACAGCTTCTCCTTATTTGAGAATTTATGTAAATGGAGATCTAAAAGCCTCAGGTGGCTCAAATCCAGGAAGTACTTTTGGAGTTGGTCATAATCCAACATCATACACAATTTACCTTGCAAAAACAGTTTGGGGAACTGGAGATAATTATTATGATGGGTTCATGGATGAGGTTAGAATTTGGAATGATCTAAGAACACAAGATGAAATTAAAGCAAATATGTTTAAACAACTTAATGGTGATGAAAGTAATTTACAGGCATATTATAAAATGAGTACAGCAACTGGAACTACGCTTGTAGATAACAGTTCTAACTCTTATGATGGAACAATTTCTGGAGCTACTTGGGCAACAACTTATGTGCCTTTAGGAAATTTAAATAGTAGTTATCAAACAGACATGGAAGGACTTTGGGAAGCTACTGGAACAAGCACATCACAAGCGTCCAATGGATTGACAATGACTGTAAGTTCAACATTATCTGAAGAAAACTTTGCCGTATTTGGAAATAACAATACATCAAACACATCTACTTCAGATCTTCCAAGTGGTACGGTGATTCGATCAGCAAGAATATGGCAAGTTGATAAAAGTGGTACTGTATCTGCAAGTGTTATTATAGATATTAGTGATGCAACTGGTAATAGCCCAACAATAGGAGCTGCCACCAACTACAAACTATTACATCGCATTGGAACAAGTGGTAATTTTACTTCAGTAGCAACAGGGGCAAGTGTGAGTGGTGATAACATTACTTTTTCAGGAGTAACTATACACAAAGGATTCTATGTAATAGCAGCAACTGACTCAAGTAATTTATAATTTTCTTATATTTAATTTTATAAACTAAATAACATTGAAGCCATGAAAAAAAAATCTCTACTAAAAATTACATTATTTTTTAAGCTAATTAAAGTTCTAATACTAGCTTTTATATTTATTCCTGGGGCATTTTCAAAGGATAAACTTTCAAAAAATAAGAAAGAAATTGTAGGTTCTATAGAAAGGCAAAAAGATAGACTCATAGAGATAAGTGATAAGATTTGGGAAGCGGCAGAGACATCTTTACAGGAATTTAAATCTTCAAAGTACCTATCTGATTATGCTGAAGAAAATGGGTTTACAGTAGAGAGGGGAGTGGCTGATATCCCAACCGCTTTTACAGCTACCTATGGATCAGGGAGGCCATACATTGGAATAATGGGAGAGTATGATGCAAACGCTGGCATATCTCAGAAGCGTCAGCCAACGAAAGAGACAAGGATAAAAGGTGGGGCAGGACATGGATGCGGTCATAACCTCTTTGGTACAGCAAGTCTTGGTGCAGCAATTGCTATTAAGGAATTAATTGAAAAGGGAGAAATTTCTGGAACGATCATATTTTTTGGTACTCCTGCTGAGGAGACCATCTTTGCAAAGGTGTGGATGGTAAGAGCTGGACTATTCGATGATCTTGATGTTTGTATGGACTGGCATCCTGGAGATAAAACAGAGGCAAGTACACAAAGCAGCAAAGCGCTCGTTGATTTTAGAGTAAAATTTTATGGGAATGCCTCACATGCTTCTGCTGATCCGTGGAATGGAAATAGTGCAGTGGATGCAATGGAACTATTTACTACAGGGTTAAACTATTATAGAGAACATATTAAGCCAACAGCGAGAATTCATTATGATATAGAGAAGGCTGGTGATGTGGTGAACGTGGTTCCTGAATATGCTCAGATATGGACAAGACTTAGAGAGAATGATAGGGATGATGTTGATATTTTATACGATAGAGCTAAAACCATAGCTGAGGCTGCCGCTATGATGGCAAATGTTACTCACGAAATCGATTTAATTTCTGGAATTTATGAGATTCAGCCAAATAGAACGGGCGCAGGAATTTTGCAGAAAAATTTAGAATCTCTCGGTGATATATCATACACTGATGAGGAGATAAAATATGCAAATACTATACTTAAAGAGGCTGGAAAACCTGAGAAAGGTATTGACGGAAAAATTAATCCTTTACGAGAAACTTTTCCTGCTCAAGGTGGATCTACTGATGTTGGAGACGTTAGTCAGGTTGTGCCGGTTATAAGTCTAAGTGCTACAGCCACTGCTAAGGGAGGACCATGGCATTCGTGGGCAGTAGTTGCTTGTACAGGAATGTCAATAGGACATAAGGGATTAGTTTATGCATCAAAGGCTCTAGCTATGACGATGTCTGATCTCTATGAGAATCCAAAGCTTTTAGAATCCGTGAAGAAAGATTTTCTTGACAATAAAGGCTATAAGGTATATGACCCAAGGATTCCTTCTGGACCTCCTAGGTTAATCGATTAGTCTCTTTTTATTTTAATGTTTTTAATATAAAAATGAATGTGGAAAAATAATTGCTATGCTTGTAAGCATAATTTAATATTCTAATAATTTTTCTTTTACTTCTTTCATTAGCCACATTGGAGTTGAGGTAGCTCCACAAACACCAACTTTTTCATTTTTTTTAAACCACTCTTTTTTAATTTCACTTGAAGATGAGATAAAGTAAGATTCTTGGTTATGAGATTTGCACACATTATATAAGACGTTGCCATTTGAAGATTTAGTTCCAGACACAAAAAGAATTTTATCAAAATTTGTAGAGAATTCTTGTAGTTGCATATCCCTGTTACTCACTTGTCTGCATAATGTGTCATGAGGAATTACTTTTATACCTGACTTATTTAATTTTTCAATTATTTTATAATAATTATCCCTGCTTTTTGTTGTTTGAGTGTAGAGTGTGATTTCTTTAGGTAGGTTATCAAAATCAAGTTCATCTATTTCTTGAAAGACAACGGCATCTTTCTTAGTTTGACCTACAAGACCTTGAACTTCTGGGTGACCATGTTTTCCATAAATATAAATTTTTTCTTTTTTATCATGAGATTTTTTAATTCTATTTTGAAGTTTTAGGACAACTGGACAAGATGCGTCGATTAGAGTAATATTGTTATTGATAGCGAGTTCATATGTTGAAGGAGGTTCTCCATGAGCTCTGATAAGAACTTTAATATCTTTCATGTTTTTTAAATCCTTGTGTTCAATTATTTTTAATCCCATTTTTTGGAGTCTTTTAACTTCCATATTATTATGAACTATATCTCCAAGACAGTATAATTCTCCACTTTCTTTTAAGATGTCTTCTGCTATTTCAATTGCATATTCCACTCCAAAGCAAAATCCTGAATTATTGTCTATTATAACATCGAGCTTCAACATAGGTGCAAATTTAATGAGATATCTAATCTATAATAAACTTAGACTTAAATTTTTTATAACATGTTCTATTTATTAATAGGAGTAACAATTTATATTAACCTCTACACTTATCAAGTATATGTTTTTTGAATAATAGATCAGACCTTAGAATATCATAAAATTCTTCGATATAAGTTTTAATCCTATTAAATTCTTTTTCAGAAATTTTTTCTTTAAAATTATTGATGGTTGATTGAATATTGTCATATTGGTTTATGTATCTTAATCTAATGGACTGAAACATATTTGCATCTCTATTACAGAGTCCACGATAGACTCTCTCAGTTACACTAGAAGTATTTAATATTGGGTTGGGTTTTGCATAGGATGCATTTACAAGACCACTATGATCAAAATCGTATGGTACTGCAATTAATCTAGTATTTAAATATAACATTTCGACATTGTGTTGGTATGCCATTGACCAGTCAGTATTACCAATCATATAAGAAAAAATAGCAAAGTTTATAGCAGAAGAATCTGTTACAGCAAAAGGGCTTACTCTTCTATCAGGAAATTTTTTTGCGTTTATTCTTTTTGCAACTTTTGAATTGTCTTCAACTAAGAAAGCAAACATATTATGTTCAATTTTTTTATTTCCTTTTATCTCAATTATTTTTAAAGTAAGAGGTTGTGTTTTTAGATGTACGGATGAAAAATTTTCGTACAATTTATATGCCATCCACTCTTTATATATGAGTTCATCTTTATTGCTTTGATTTTGACAGGGAACTACAAGTTTAAGAGTTCTGAAGTTTTCAAAGATGGTATTATTTGCATGTTTTTTTGAAATTTTTATTTTCATTGGCTTGAAGTAGCATAATCTTTTTCTAAAATTTCCCCTTACCCTTACTTTAATTTTTATGGTATCATGTTGTCCATCGTTAGATGCATATATCATTTGTGTTTTTATGAAAGTAGAATCATTTGTGTTTTTGTATAATTCTTTAAAATCAATAGGCATTTCTGCAGATAGATTTAAATTATTTGAAAATAATTCTTCATTTTGAGAAAAAGATATTCTTGGTAATAACATTAGAAATATTATAAATAAAAACATATTTTTGAGAGTTACTTTATTAATTTTCATATTCATTTGTTATGTCTTTAAGGAAATATACTAGCGCATTAAATTACAGAACACTAATTTCTGTAATTATTTCTTTTATTGCAACGAAGATTGCTTATTACTACAATTTAGTTTTTGATTTAGATTTAACGTTAATATCCGTTGCCGTTGTTTTTCCATTAGTATTTACTTTGGGCAGCGCATTTCAAAGAAGAGAAAAAGCTCTTGAACATTTGGGAAGAGCTAAAGGTGCGCTCGCTTCTATTAAATATTGTTTTTCAGCTTCAAAAAATATAGTTGATGAAGAAAAAGAAAAAATATATTCTGGAGTAAATAGTGTTAAGAGTGAACTTATAAGTTTTCTATACGCTAAGTCAAATGATAAAGCTAAGTTGAATCAATCTATAGGAATGATTCAGAGTTTTATAATGGAGCATAGAGATGCACTTGGAAGAAGTCTTTCTCTTAGAGTTTATAGGTTGATGCGAGATGTGATTATGGGAATAGAAAATTCTATTTCTATAAAGGTTCATAGAACTCCACAAAGTATTAGGGCATATTGTGAATTGTTTATTTATATTTTTCCTTTTTATTATGCTCCGACTTTAATAAAAAATGTTGATTCAGGTTCGGGAGAAATAATAAATTCACTTCCTGTTCCAATGATTGATAATGATTATGCTTTTATTGTTTATGGTTTAAATATTATCATCTCATTTATTTTAATTTCTCTTTTTAATGTACAAGAGCAAATTGAAAATCCTTATGATCAAGATGGAATGGATGATATAAAACTTAAAAATTATGAGCTAGACTATTAGCTCGTTATTTCTTTTTTAACTTCTTTAGCAACAACACCTCCAGATATTATTGCTGGTGGAACTCCAGGTCCCGGAACCGTCAATTGTCCACAAAAGAATAAATTTTTTAACTTTTTGTTTCTAATAGAAGGTTTAAAAATTGCCGTCTGAAATAATGTATTTGCTAGTCCGTATGCGTTTCCCTTAAAAGAGTTATAATCTTTTTTAAAGTCTCTAATGGCATAGCTTCTTTTATATATAATATTATTTTTAATTGATTGTCTAGTAATTTTTTCAAACCTTGAGATGATTAATTCAAAATATTTATTTCTTATAAGTTTATTATCTTCTAATCCTGAGGCTATGGGAATTAATAAAACCATATTTTCATGATTTTTTGGTGCAGTTTCAGGATCAGTTTTTGAGCTAAAAGAGGCATAAAATAGTGGGTCAGAGGGCCATCTTGGTGTATTGTATATTTCTTTTGAATGATTATTGAAATCTTTGTCAAAAAAGAGACAATGATGTTTTATATTTTTTAACTTTTTATTAATTCCTAAGTAAAATATTAAGGCAGAAGGTGCCATAGTTTTTTTCACCCAGTATGATGGCGAATAATTTCTATATTTTTTTATTAAAATATTTTGATCTATGTGATGATAGTCTGCACCGCAGATAACATAGTCTGCGTCATACGTTTTTTTTGTTGTTATCACATGAGATATGGCGTTGTTTTTATAATTAAATTCAACTACTTCTTCATTATTATATATTTTAACTCCTCTTTCTTTTGCTAAAGATACCATTGCTTCGACTAGTTTGTAGATCCCTCCTTTTGGGTACCAGGTTCCAAGCTTTATATCTGCATAATTCATGAGGCTATATAATGCGGGCGATGTTTTTGATGTTGCACCAAGAAATAAAATTGGAAACTCTAGAAGTTTAATTAAGAATTCATGTTGGAAATATTTTCTAATATGGCTATGCATAGAATTGAAAATATCCATTTTAAAAATTCCTTTTAATATATCATAATTAAAAAATTCAGTAATTGATTTACTGGGTTTATGAACGAGACTATTTATTCCTATTTCATATTTGTATTTAGCCTGTGAAAGATAAATATCAAGTTTTTCAGAACTTCCTTCTTCAAGTTTTTCAAAAAGTTCTTTGAGTTTTTCATAGTTGGCAGGAATATTAATTTTCTTATTATTAGAAAAAAATATTTTATAAGAAGGGTCTATTCTTATTAAATCAAAATAGTTATTTACTTCTTTTTCAAAAGTTTTAAAATATGTTTTAATAACATCTGGCATCCAGTACCATGACGGACCCATATCAAAAGTAAATCCCTTTGAATTAAATTTTCTTGCTCTTCCTCCGTTTGTAGAATTTTTTTCTAATATATATACATTGTTCCCTTCTTCTATAAGATGTGTTGCTGCTGATAAACCAGCAAATCCACTTCCAATGACGCAAATATTTTTTTTATTTCGTTCTTGCATTATGATTTAACAAATTCCAGATAACAGTTTGTTCATTTATTATCAAA
>Ga0207965_1000167_pt1 | contig 18099 bp, 14 predicted proteins | sample Knorr_S23_td_O2m_FD_185609 | JGI IMG/M metagenome (GOLD analysis project Ga0207965, IMG submission 185609) | Marine microbial communities from Southern Atlantic Ocean transect - Knorr_S23_td_O2min_ad_571m_LV (SPAdes) (version 2) | ecosystem: Environmental > Aquatic > Marine > Oceanic | place...
ATTCGGCACTCTGGACGAGGACAGGTGGTGGGATGCCGAGACTTACGCCAACGGCCAGATCGTTTCGCTGTCCAAGGAGTTCGTGCGCGAGCACTACATCGACATAGGTCATCATGAGACGTTGTATGATGCCAGAGAGCAAGGGACCGAGGAACCCCCGATACCGGCTTTGCCTCAGGATATGATAGACAGGACTGCAGAGCTGTACGCGTCGATGTACAAACGATTGACCGGAGCCGAATTCTGAGGTGCATGATGGGTGCTCACGATTACGAGGAAGATTCTCGCAACCAGGATGTCCTCATATCTGTGAACCGGGAGATTGTCCCTCGTCAGGACGCCAAGGTCTCTGTCTTCGACGCCGGATTCCTGTTGGGCGATGGGGTATGGGAGTCATTCAGACTCCACAAAGGCACCATTGCCTTCGCAGATGACCATCTCGACAGACTGTTCCACGGCGCCGAGGCAATATCTCTCGACATCGGCTTGACCCGCGAGGAGGTTCTCGAAGAGGTGCACCGTGTGATCTCGGCCAATGACATGCATGATGACGTCCATGTTCGCATGGTAGTCTCACGTGGACTGAAGCCCACCCCTTACCAGGCTCCGTGGGTGATATCCGGGCCTCCGACACTGGTCATCATTCCCGAGTACAAGAGGGCAGACGAGCGCAGGGCAGTGGATGGAATCAGTCTCGTCACCGTTGACATCAGGAGGGGCGAGCAGAACGTCCAGGACCCCAGAATCAACAGCCTGTCGAAGCACAACTGCATCGCAGCATGCATAGATGCTGCTGCCAAGGGCGGCGACGAGGGGCTCATGCTCGATCCCTCGGGAAATGTGGCGACCTGCAACTCGACTCACTTCTTCATCGTGCGCAACGGCGAGGTCTGGACCTCGACCGGCGAGCACTGCTTGGATGGCATCACCCGCCAGAAGGTGCTCGAGCTGTGCCGCTCCAACAGGATTCCTGCATATGAGAGGGGCTTCACTACAGAAGACGTCAGCACCGCCGACGAGGCCTTCGTGACAGGGACGTTCGCTGGCCTGACTCCTGTCGTGGAGTTCGACGGCGTACCAATGAGCGAAGGACGCAGGGGTCCTATGTGCAAACGCCTCCAAGCCCTCTATGTGGATTTAGTCCGGAGTGAGTGCGGTGGCTGACGGCGTCAGCATCGCAATGTGGTCGGGACCACGTAATATCTCCACGGCGATGATGTACTCGTTCGACAACCGGGAGGACTGCTTCGCCAGCGACGAACCGCTCTACGCCCACTACCTAGCGAGAACCGGCATCAAGCACCCCGACGCAGATGTCGTCATGGCACACCATGAGACGGATGCCGCTACGGTGGTCGACTACCTCACCGGCGAGATTCCCGGAAGTGCAGGAGTGTGGTACCAGAAGCACATGTGCCACCACATCATTCCTGAGATGGAGACAGGATGGCTGGATTCGCTGCACAATTGCTTCCTGATTCGCAACCCTCGCGAGGTCCTGCTGTCTCTGTCGAGGATCACCGACGAGGTATCACTGTGGTCGACCGGTCTGCCGCAGCAGGCAAGGCTGCTACAGCAAGTAGCCAACGAAAGCGGAGAAGTCCCGCCTATACTCGACGCCCGTGATGTCTTGGGGGACCCTCGGGGTATGCTTGGTCTGCTGTGCGAGCGTGTTGGGATACCCTTCAGTGAGGAAATGTTGTCCTGGAGGCCGGGTCCGAGGGAGTGTGACGGGATATGGGCCGAACACTGGTACGACTCGGTCTGGTCCTCTACGAGTTTCTCTCCTTACAGGGCTCGGTCAGGTAATCTCGCCCCCGAGCACGAGGCGATTCTGTCAGAGGCCTTGCCGCTGTATGAGAGCATGTACTCACTGAGGATGACCTCGTGATTAGTCCCGTATCAGGCGCTTGAGCCTAGCCTCGAAATCATCCACAGGCTCCTCTTCGGGTTCAGGTTCACGCGGTTCCTCAAGCTCCTCTTCGACAGGTGCCTCATCCGACTCCTCTTCGACAGCCTCTCTTGCAGTCTGCTCGATTATCTTCTCCTCGGCAGCGGCCATGGCCATCTCCATCAGCTCCCTGCTCTCGCGGTAGTTCCTGACGATCCAAGCCAGCGCCACAGACACCCCAATGACCAGTATCGCAGCCGCCAGTGAGGTCCCCATACCGGGGTATTTTGAGGACTCAGCATAGCCGCCCGAGAGAATCAGCCGGGAGTCATCATCACTTGAATCGGAATCAATGTCCCAGGGGAATGCGCAGCCTATGGTCACCACGATTTCATCTCCATCATCAGCCGACTCCGGACGGTCTATTTCGATGGTCGGGGAGAAGGTGCCCGTAAGGTCGACCTGATGTGTCATCGCATAGTCGCCGACCTCCAAGTTGAGGCTGCAATCAGCATTGTACTGCTCTAGTAGGGCCCCATCGCCGTCGCCCCGCTTCGTCAGCACCCTGATCTGCTGCCCCGAGCCCTCGCCATCCAGTTCCAATCCAACTAGTCCGATGTTCCAATCGGTCCTTCGAATCTGAAAGTCCCCAGTATCCACAGCAATCTCAACACCCCTGTCATCCAGCAGCCGCAGAGTCAGCGTACGGGAGCCAGGTTCAGGACCCCAATCTTCTGCGCTGAGGTTGATTGGTTCGGAGGAAGAGCCTGCAGCGACGGCACCGGAGAACGAGTCCAGCATCGCCCCCTCATCGTCAATCAGCAGAATAGTGAATGAGAACGAATCAGAGCCGTTGAGCACAGAGCACTGTGCTATCACTGCTCCGACCTCGCCCTGAATGCTGCAAAGAGCTGCTCTCATCGAAGGCTGGGAAACATGAGTAGTGTAAGTCAGATTAGAGCCATCTACATTGAGCCAGCCAGGCCCACTCGAAATCGCTGGAAGTGCCCAGCCCCCGCTCTCGTGCCATTCGAGCAGCCCAGAGACCCAGTCGACAACCGAGCTCGAGGCGTCGGTACCGTGAATCTTGATAATCGCATAATCTCCTGTCACCGCCACTATGACAGGAGAAGAGGCCCACGAGTACCCCAACTGCTCGGTGTCTAGGGAGACATTGCGCTGGTTGCCAGCGGAATCCTCAGCTAGTATCCTGATGGTCTGGACGCTGCCGTCCCAGTCTTCAGACGGGATGACCTCCAGAGGAATACCCTTGATCTCGCCTACACTCAGAACCACTTCTGTCTGCCCAGAAATCGTCCATCCTACCGGCAGACTCAGTAGATCCACATCCAGACTGATGGTGCTCGGTGCGTTACCTAGATTGTGCAATTCGGCAACTGGGTGACCCCCGTCTGCTGAAATCACCCAATCCCCCTCTCCGGTAAGGCTGAAGTTGTGGAACACTGCCAAGCTCAAAGGAAGGGTGATTTCTGTCAACCCACTTCCATCCGCCTCCCTCAATCTTACGTGTAGTTCCACGGCCCTGCCATGTTGAGCCGTATCGGAGGGTGTGATATTGAGAATCATTGGAGCAGTTTCGCCGGGAGAAATCACAGCGGTTGACACGGGGAAATCGACCTCCCAATCGCTTCCGTTCACCCACACAGTTGGCCAGGCCTCCGTGGGTGAGTTTCCGAGTTGCACTACGGTCAAATTAATGCTCGACCCATCTGGTTCGATTTCCAGATTGGCTTGGTCTGCGATTACTCCCCAACCTGAAACGTGGGTGACCTCAACGCTGAAGTTGAAACTATCCATCACCTCACCTTGGGCCTCGGCAGTGACGCTGACCGACATCATCGAGCCGTTCCAGGCATCTTCGGGTACAGAAGCCTGCACGGTCATCTGGACCGATTGGTTGACTCCGATTCCTGCCACAGAATCCCCACTGGAGTTCCAACTCAGAGAACCGTCCTCCCCAATTAGGGCCACACTGTAGGTGACTTTGAGCTCCAACCCATCAATCAGGTTGCCAACGTTGGTCGCATTCACATCGAGGACGAGCCCCCCTCCCGGAGCGACGCTGAAGGTGCGCCCGTCTGCCTCAGAGCCCGCGACGCTAGCTGTCAGGTTCCAGCGGTGGTCCTGACGGGCCTCCAGAGCGACCACATCAGAATCGCTCACCGACTGGTCGCCCATAGAGGTCATGTGCATCCTGATGCTGATTGGGGTGCCGGCTGGAGTGGTAACGGGAAGCACCACCGTGACTGGGATGTTCGTCAGGCTGCCCGCACCTAGGGAGACCATGCCGTTGGAGAACGAGACGGACACCCCCGGGTCTTCTGTGATGTTCTCGTCGAGCACTACCTCGTGAGTCAGGCGGTAGGTATCTTGTCCGTTCCCGGGATTTTCCAGCCTCACCATTACCAGGGCCTCCTCCCCGACCTCGACCAGATGGGGCTGCTCCGTCGGCGAGGTCACGAGCAGTGACGCCCTGTGAATCTGCAGGACCTCCAGCGATAGCCTGATGACATGGTCAGCCGACTGGTCGCTGGCATCAGAGAAGGAATGGAAGGCCGGCGGAGCATCGTCGGGGAGGTCAAGAGTCAGAGTGCCGGTGGCCAGCGAGCCGGGAACACCGGACATTATGATGGAGTCCCCGACAATGGATAGGTCGCCCGAGGCGCTCCACGACCATCCCTGAACAGTCATCCCGGCATCTGACAGGGACCAGCTCAACTGGCTTGTCGCAGACGGCATGTCAGCTCGAATCCCCCACTGCAGGCCGCTAGCCGGAACACTGCGCTGGTGGCCTTCGTTGACGACCCCTGACGCCTCGAAGGTCAGGGACAGGGTCTGACAAGCCTCCTCCTCCCCGCTCCCGACGCACATAGTCAGAGGAGTGGAGACGTATTCGCCGAGAACCGCATCCGATGGGACCCCCAGCCTCGCTGTCAGCATCATCATCTCATCGGCAGCGAGAGAGATCGCAGGCTGCTCTGCTCCGTCCATGTCGTAGAGCCTGAGATTGGAGCCCCAGGCAGTACTGTCCCATGAGATGGTAATCTGGTTCTCTGCAGCGTTACCGAGGTTGTGTAAAAGCATCCAGGCCTGGGCGTCGGTGTCCAAAAGGCCGTAACCGATGCTCGATGCTGTCCCATCCGGACCTCGGAGCGACAGGCCCCGGGTCCGATTTGCCTCCAGCGGCAGTGAGGCGGACACGCTGACGTTCTCCGGGTCTTCGTCCAGCGTCAGCGTCAGTCCGAGGTAGCCGGCATCAGAACCTAGAGCGTCAACAGGAGCATGAACCCGCAAATGAGGGCTCCAAACTGTATTGACCCCGATTTCGACACCCGTTAGTCCACCAACGGTCTCGTCGGACCAACTCCATCCCTCGGGCAGGCTGGCATCGTCGACAGCGAGGCTCCACACCCCCGCAAGCCTGCCCGTCGAACGCACGTTAGGAGTCGCCAGCGTGCTTTCCCCGGGAGTCACTCTGATCGGTTCGGTAGGAATCTCGAAAGTCGCGTTGTATGGTGCCACGATGGCTAACGTGGTGATTTGGGCATCGTTGTCTCGCCTAGATTGAGAGACGTTGGAGTAGGGGTCGAGGACCAGTTCGAAGACATGTTCACCAAGCGGACCACTCCACTCGACACTGAACGATTCAAAGGAGCCCGAACCAGTGGGATCCACCGGCTCCATTGTGCCTGCCTCGTAACTGGCTATCAGCTGACCGTTTACATACAGCTTAGCTTCAGTCTCATGATCGGTGTCCGCAGTCCCCGAGTTCTCAAACAGCGCAGTCACTGTGACGACCTCTCCTGGATCGGGCTCGCTGGGACTGAATTCAATGCTCCTCTGGTCCAGCAGCGGTCTGATATCAGCCAGTGCGTGCGACACGACCGTGTCACCGAGAACCAGATCCAGTGTTGCATCGCCGTCTACGTCAGCCAGTGCGGGGGCGGACCAAGTCCTATGGGGCAAGTCGATGAAGCCGCCCCAAACGAAAGTTGAACCATCGTCTCCGTCGAAGGCCCACAGCGCACGGCCATAAGCGACGAGAAGCTCCTGATCGCCGCTGCCGTCGATGTCCATCCATGTCGGCGGCGCGACGGCAATCTCGTCGTTCGGAACGCCGCTGCTCTGCTCGAGATTCTTCTGCCAGGCCTGATCCGGGCTGGAACCACTCACGTCGTGACAGCCGGCATGCCCGTGCCTGTCGGTGGTCTCCTGCGTCCAAGTCACCCAGCACACCCTGTCGTGCTGGCCGTCGCCGTTCGTGTCTATGGCCACTGGAGGTGCGTCGGCGAACCCGTTGGAGGCCTCGAATGACCAGAGTTCGTCGCCGGTGCCTATCTCCATGCCGACGAACTCGGCGCCGTCCTGCCCATTGGAACCATCCCAATCAGTTGGAATGGTCAGTATCATTTCGAGGTCGGCAGAGTCCCCATTGAGCTCGGCGATGATGGGGCCAGGGAGTCTGATGTGGGGGGAACTGGTGTCTCCATCGGAATTGCCCAGAGTCAGCCCGTCCCAGTTCGAATCCCCCGTGTCCGAGTCCAGTTTCCACACCCACATCGCCCCGCTGCTCTCCTGAGTGGTCGTCAGAAGCACGTATCCGGTGGTTTCGTCGGTCTGGGCGAAAGCCGGGTCGGAGGGATGGCTCCCCTTGTCCAGAGCGGCTTCCCAGAGTAGACTGGCCCCGGTATCCGACAGCCCTAGGGCGACCACGACCGGTTCTTCGGAGACTTCGTCTATTGCAGCGATTACCATCTCCGCATCGCCATCGAGGTCGAGGTCAGCCAGCAGCGGCTGGGTGGTTGGCTTGTGCCCTCCAAGCCCGTTTGTAAAGCTCGTCGCTTCGCCGCTAATCATCAGGGACTCGTCGTTCCAGGACCAGAGCAGCTGGCTGGAGTCCCCTGAAGGGGACCAGCCTGTCACCGAGCAGGACAGCCGAGGAGACCAGGCATCGAGATACAGCGTTCCAGAAGCGTCGTAGGCAACCAGTACCTCCTGAATTCCATCATCATCGACATCCACCACCACGGGGGCGGCCTTGACGTACTCCGTCAGGCCCATGTCCACTTCCCATGCCAGATCGGCGTCCTCACCCTCGACGATTCGGAGGTAAGTGTGGTCGGAATTCTCATCAGTCTGTACTAGGATGGTGTAGAGAGAGCTGCCCCCACAACGCTCGAAGGATCCCTCGTCCTTGGTCACCGACGCAGACAGATCTGCAACTGGGGTCGCCAGCGCATCGGTGCCGAGGGAGTACGAGCCGTACACCCAGTTGACCGTTGGCTCGACTACCGACATCAGCTCGGCTGCATCAGAGGGCGCGCCGTTGCCGGCACCTCCGTCCGGGCTGTGCACCGGGACGTCAGCGATTCTGTCGGGGGTCCTGCCCGACTGAGGCCACGGCTGGCCACCATCGGTCCAAGGCTCGTCAGTCCCACCTCCAGTCTCCATTCTGAAAGGTGAGTCGAAGTGTACTAGGGCAGGAGACATGGACATCAGCAGCAACATTGCGACCCCCAGACTCGCTTGACGAAGCCGAGAGGGGCGATTGTCCGAGGGGCTGACCGTCATCAGAATCGGAGATGGCCTTCCGAATCCACTTGAACGTTCGCCCTATACCCACATACAGACCTACGGTCTGATTGACCTATATGGCGAGCCGGACCTCTTTCCCCGTCCGTTGCGCTTATACAGGGCGGGCGCCTCGCTAAGGCGCACGGAACTCTCCTCCAGAGGCAATGCCGATGAGGGACGGGAGAATAACTCCCTTTCCTCCGGCAGGCCTCGGAGCGAGTCCCGACGGAGGAAGAAGGACATGTACAGCCTCATAACCCGAGATGATACCATCCGCATTCCCGCCGAGTACATCCGAGCAGGTCGCAAGTTGGAGGAGCATATCGACGAGTTGGCCCACGACGCTTTCGAGGGGAGATTCGACGAGAATGAGGACTACACTCTGCTTACCTTCGACCACGAGGCAGTCGGTCGTGGAAAGATTATCCACGGCGATGGGGCGATCTACCAGAACGTCCGATTCAAGGCCCTCATATTCACCATGGAGAACAACGAGGTCGTCGATGGCGCCGTGTCGGAAGTCTCAGAGTACGGCGCCTTCGTCAGGATAGGGCCGGTCGAGGCCCTCCTCCACAAGTCCCAGATTCTCGACGAACCGGTACAAGTCCACCTGAGTGCGCAGAACAAGAGGATTGAGGGATCGCAGAGTGGCAAGCATCTCGAGGAGGGCAGCCCGGTCCGCTCGAGAATAGTCTCCAAGTCGATTAACCAGAACGACCCGCGTTCGTCGAAGATCGGCCTGAACTGCAAGATGGATGGCCTTGGGGCCTTCGACTGGCTAGGGGAGGAAGACTGAGATGGTCAAGCAGCCTTTCGCCTGCGGCGAGTGCAACAGGATTCTGCCCGATCCCGAGAAGAAGAGCGACCCCCCTCAGTGCACGCACTGCCCCGGGGCCCCTGTGACCACCGATTGGCAGGGCTTCGTTGTCATCATGCACCCTGAACGCTCGGAGGTCGCAAAGAGGCTCAATGTGACCGAGGCGGGCAACTATGCTCTCAAGGTCAACATCCGTTAGGGGGGATTCGAATGGAAGTCATCGAGAGGAAGGAGAACCCCCTGCTCGACCGCGTCGAGATTAGATTCCTGTGGAACCATGACAATTCACCGACCCCGTCTCTCAAGGAGATGGTGGCCGCTGCAGCTAGGGCGGAGCCCGGCGCCAAGCAGGAACTGGTCTTTGTCAAGGAGGTCAGCACGCGCTACGGACGACCTCAGACCACCGGACTCGCACTGGTATACGGCTCGTCCGAATCGGCTGCGCTTGAATCCGAGTACGTCAGAGTGAGGCACGGTGAGAAGACCGAGTCGAAGCCACCAGTAGTTGCAGTAGTGCCTGAACCCGCAGAGGCGGTCGACGAGGAGTCGGATGAGGGCGAATCAGAGGATGGTGGCGAGTGATGGGTGATGGGCCGAATCCCAACGGCAAGCACTCGAAGTACTCCGTTGAGGGCGGAGAGCTCGTCAGGAAGGGCGAGTTCTGCCCGAACTGCGGCCCGGGAGTATTCCTAGGCATCCACGATGATCGCAAGGTCTGCGGTAAGTGCGGACACTCAACTCAGTCAGAGTGATTCAGCCCGTAATTGTCCCAGGTCCCGTCGTTCGTCAGGACCCTGTCACCTATCAGAGCCACTCCGAACTGGTCTCTGGCGGCGCACTGCACCTCACCGTCTCGTAAGGCTCCGTCGTGCCTCCATCCCGTCCACCTCCAGCATTCTCCATCGTGGACGGCATCTAACACTGGACCAGGGGTCCGCACCACCTCGGGCTCGGACTGCAAGTCGTCAAGCAGGGCTATTCCGCCGCTGTTGAGCAGCAGAAGCCAACCACCCTCTTCGTTGTGCCTGACACCGCTGAGCGAGTCGGGCAGAGGTACCACGGTGCTGAGGACGTGCCCCCCGTTCTCGCTATCCACAGCCGTTACTCCACCGGCTTCGGACCAGATGACGATCCGACCATCGTTTTCGTTGCTTGACACCAACGAGTCACGCGAAGCCAGCGCAGATAGGTCCGGCCACTCTGGGTACGGTGCGCGCCAGATCTCCACTGCCTCCTCATCTATCCTGTAGATTCCCCTGCGCAGAGTGGCGAAGACCACTCCGTCCCCTGCTCTCGAAACAGCCATGGGCTCGGCGTCTAGGAATCTGGACCAGATCGAAGAGGAGGGCATCAGGTCGGCTGTCTCGGTCCTGTACCTGAGCATCTCCCTGCCACCGCCCTCAGCCCATTCTCCAACAAGAGGCAGAGCGGCCATCCTCGCCTGCTGCAATTCGTGCTCGACCCATGTCCCGACCCAGACGCCGTCGAGCACGGCACCTCCTGTCACTGAGGCGGGAAATGGTCTGACGGGCTGATGCAGAGGGGTGCCGAATTCGTCTATCCTGACCAACTCACCCGAACTACCTATGACAACGGTGGCAGAATCACCGCGGTCCACCCTCACCGGCTGGAAGCCCAGAGGCGCTTCGTCCATGACAAGCGCCGCACTCGTTCATGCTTGAAGGTGTGGCTGAGAGGATTAAGGCGCGACCCCCATCGCATGCCCGTGGTCACCCTGCTGCTCGCATCGAGCTCCGATACCGCCTCACTCAATCTGCATGATGCCATGCTGAGGCTCAGCGGCTGGGGCGAGCCGGCGGCAATTGGCCACGGCCTCCTCCGGGTGCACGAATCCCGTCGGGTGCACCTTCTGCTAATCGAGGAGCTGCACATCATGGCCGACGGTATGGACCGTACCCACGAGGAGGCCACTGGATGCACTGTTGATGAGGTCCTCGTCCTGTCTCGCCACGTCTCGGCGACCGAGATTCCCGCACTGACCCTTCACGCCATTGGCATACCGGGCGAGACCCCGCACGGGGAGAGGGGACAGGCCGGTGGCAGGAAGGGAACCGTCGTACCTCCCTCGCCACGCTTCGCTTCGCTGTTCAGGTCGATGCTCTCACTCGCACGCTCGCGCGGACTCGACGAGGTGTTCGACCTGACTCTGGAGACCACTCATCACGGTCCCCTCCTCGAGCGGCCGGCCCTGTACATCGAGATCGGCTCGACTGAGAGGGAGTGGAGCAGTGTTCAGGCAGCCGACCTGTGGGCCGAGGTGATATCCGGCAATCTGGGACTATCTGGGAATCCGCCTGTTGAGTGGAGCCCGGGGGACGATGTGATGATTGGACTCGGCGGCGGCCACTATGCGCCTCGACACAAAGCAGTCCTCTCGGAATCAGAGTTCTGGGTGGGTCATCTTCTGGCCAATTACGCCCTCCCTTTCGAGGAGCCGTCAGATGGCGGCTCGCCGGGCGGGACTTGGAGGCATTCCATCGAGGTCTCCGTTCAGGCCACCCGGTCGGCTTTCCCCGGTGCCAACCTGTTCGCCCATCTGGACAGAAAGTCGTTCAAGGCTTGGCAGCGCAACGCCATCATGGCTCTTCTGGAGGAACTGGACGTCCCTATCCGGCGAGGGCGCGAACTCAACTAGGCCTCAGCAATTGTGAAGGCTCTCCACACTCTGCAACCCCTAGATGGGTCTGTTCGGGCGGGCTATCGTAAGCATGATGCCGCTGACTCCGCGGTTCATCATCAGGTGGGTCGCCAAGAGGTACGTCGCCGGCACCGACATCGCCAGCGCCATCGATCTGATGAGCCGTATGAGCTCCGAGGGCGCCTGCTTTACCGTGGATGTCCTCGGTGAGGATGTAGAGTCGCTTGAAGAGGCCCAGTTCTTCATGGGTGAGTACATCAGGCTGCTTGATGCAATAGTCGAGAACGGCTTGGATGCAAACATCTCAATCAAACCGACTGCATTCGGCTTGCTGATTGACGAGTCAGTAGCTCTGGCGAACATCGAGAAGTTGCTCAGAAGAGCCGCTGAGGATGATATCTTCGTGCGATTGGACATGGAGAGTCACAAGGTGACACAAGCCACCATAGACACCGCCTTGGCCATGCACTCGAAGGGCCTGACCAACATCGGGGTCGTGCTGCAAGGTAGGCTGTTCAGGACACCCTCGGACATCATAGGAGTAGAGAATGTCACTGGCCGGGCCACTGATTTCCGCATCTGCAAGGGGATCTACCTCGAGTCAGCCGAGATATCACACACCAGGTATCGCGAGATAGTTGATGCCACGAACCAAGCCATCGACCTGATGCTAGACTCGGGCGCTTACACGGCCATCGCGTCGCATGACACGCCGGTAATCGAGCATGCGCTGACATCCCTCGAGTCACGCGGCATGGGCCCTAGTCTGGAGGACCCCAGATTCAGCGAACCAGTCGCGCGTTCGTCTGGAAAGGGCCCTGGATACGAGTTCCAGTTCCTACTCGGGGTTCGAGGTAACATCAGGCGCAATCTCGCAAGACAAGGGCACAGGACCAGAGTATACGTCCCGTATGGGACAAAGTGGTATGAGTACAGCATGCGTAGACTCAGGGAGAACCCAGAGGTGGCATCGCATGTTGCCAAGGCCCTGCTGATGCCGTGGTCCAATCGACGCTAGTATCGCGTCCTAGGGGGATGGAGGTATATCCTCCTGAGGTCTCCAGCCGTCCTGCTTCCGCTCAGCGTCCTGCCCTTTCCCGTGTGCAGAGCTCGAATCCGCCATCTCCTGCCATCGACTTCGAGAATACTCCCACAGGTGAAAACCCTCTCGGGCTCGCACTCAATGTTCGAAGCAATGCTGTTCTCACCATCAGTGAGTGTCAACCTCACCACGGCTCTGTCACGGCGCACTGCCCACATCGCCCTGATATCTGATGCCCCCAGCTTATCATGAGGTTGTGAGGCTTCGCCGTCGATTCGAGTTACCTCCCAGAGAGCCTCGTCCCGTTCGAAGACGTCCCCGATTGAGATGATCTCATCCTCGTCGACCTCGATGGAGCGTGCCTCGCTCTCCTTGCCGTCGGAGAGCGTCGCACTCACTCGCACAGCCTTCGGAGGGCGCAGTACGATGGTGTGGACCTCGCCGCATTCAACGCACTTCGCCAGAACGTCGTCACCGCTGCCCCTCGGGGTCCTGCGTAGGACCTCGTGCTCGGTGCTCCGCGAGCAGTTTGGGCAACTCGCCGCACCCACATCACCTCCGTTATCCTCAGATTGCACGAGACTCCGGATTGCCCTCCTCTCTTGAAGCCATCCTCGTATGCGATGATTGAATAGACGCACCCCTGAGCAATGCCCATGACCTCCGATGGCAGTGGCTTCGGTCTGCCTCAGATGTCGGAGCGGGAGATGTTCGACAGGCTCCTGTCCGAGGATTCAGAGCGGGGTGACTCGGAGCCAGCCATCGCTGCTGGGATAGGCGAGCAGATGCTGCACATGAGCCTGCGGCCCCTGCCACGCTCGATGAGGGCGAGAATCAGGGATATCAGCGCTAAGATCCCGGCTAGGAACGCCGTACTGGTCGGAGGCGGCATAGGCCATCTGTCGGCATGGCTCCTCGACCTGTGGTGCGGGGATCCCGCCAATCCCCCTGTACAGCCACCGCCTCGCCCTGAATCGTTCCGGATCGTCGAACCCGGAGGTAAGTTCGGCGTCATTATCGACCGCCTCATCCGCCGCCACGGCGCCGAGAGTTGGACCCAAGTCATCCAGATGACTTGGGGCGAGCTGGCCGCGGAGGCAGCGACTTGGTCGGCAGCCAGCGCATCGCTACCGGACTCGGCCAGACCCTACCCTCTGCCTATCCCACTGGACCTCGTGATTATCGATACGGCAGAGACGGAGAGGGCTGCGACGGCAGCAGCAGCCTTCGAACTGCTCTCACACGGCGGGGTGATGCTGGTGCAGGAGCCAGAGGTGCCCACCGGTGATGTAGGGGAAGCCGAATCGGGTTCGACCATGACCCCGGCACAGCGGAAGGTGGAGTCCTTCAACGACTGGATTGAGTTTGTCAAGCAGGTCAGCGAGTCTCACTCTCTGGGCTTCGTCGAGCTGACAGGCGGGACACTGGCCGTGCTGCGCCGGGCTTGAAGCTCGAAGATGACATGCTTGAATCCGCTTGAGTTCATCCCGTGCTCCTCCGATATGACCACCGTGCTAGTGTTGCCCAGTGCCTGCATCACAAGGTCGACCCTGAGGTGCCCGTATCCGTAGTGCTCGTCGTGCTCGTTCTGCCCCTCCTGCATCTGAGAGTTCTGCATGATTATGCTCTTCATCTGCGCCACTGCCGATGGTCCACCCGAATCACCCTCCCTCTGCATCTCGGGGTGGGCCTCAAGCACGATGGCGAGCGCCCCAGACACCCATGCGGTAGCTGCCGAGGTGCCACTGGACCAACCCCACCACGCACCATTGTCCATCCCGCCTGCCATGAGAATCGGGACCTCGTGAGCGGGGGCTACGACCTCGGGCTTCTTGTCGGGGTCGTCGCGAGGCAGAATGGGGTTCGGCCAGATTCTGCCGTTGTTGTCGCCCTCGGAGCTGCCTGCCCAGATGCCTCCCGTTCTGGTTATGCCGCCGACGCAGATTACGTCCTCGACTGATCCGGGCGACTCCACGTCTCCGTCGTCATCCTCACCGTCGTTTCCAGCGGCGGCAACGACGAACACCCCCTCGTCGATGGCATCCTCCACTGACTCCTCGAGGGCGTCACTGGACAGGAATCCAGAGCCGAAGCCCTGATCGCCTCCCAGGCTCAGGGAGACGATGTCCGCCTGATTGTCCACGCACCAGTCGACAGCCTCTGCTATTTGCTCGTCATCCCCAGTGCCCTCCTCACCTATCGCCTTGGCCACAAGGAGGCTGACTCTAGGGGCGTTGCCATGCAATCCGCCCTCCGCCACCACGATTCCCGCCATCGCAGTACCGTGTCCTTCGTTGTCATAGGGCTGGGTCACACCGTCTATCGCATCCAGCCACCCTGCCAGTTCGAGTTTCTCCAGATCTGGGTGTCCCATGTCGATGCCAGAGTCGACTATGCACAGGATGACTCCGGTGCCGTCTCCCTGTACGGCATCGAGTCCTGTGAGATCCCTGTACTCATCCTCCCAAGTGAGCAGTGCCGAAGGAGGGCCTCCGATATTGACATCCTCTATTTCGGCCCAGACCCAGAGCATCACAACGGCCACGCTAAGCAGCACGATGATTGCAGCAGAGACGCCAATGACGATGCCCAGAGCGTCATCGGTGCCGCGTTCCTCCTCGTTGTCGTAATCCTGGACCGGCACTCCGTCAGCATGCTCCGCTTCAAACGCGTCTGCGACGTCGGAGACATCATCATCCTCCCACCAACTATGTTCGACCATCAGTCTCGCCCGTACTCGGACGCGTGCCGCCCTTGAATGCTCGTCAGGTCTGCATGCGCAGTCTACCAGGCCTCAGGCCTGCTGAAGTGGCTGACTATGGTCGTGTTCGAACTGCAACTCGGACACTCGATACGAATAGGCAGCACTGCATTGCATTCCGGACACGGCGTGCCCGGCTTGCCCAAACCCGAGCATTCAGCAGAGCAAGGGACCTCTATCCTGCCGCTCTCATGCCTGACCGCGGGGGTGGAGCCACTACAGATTGGGCACTTGCCCTGCTCGGCTTTGACCGTCGGCTCTGGTGCTTCTCCTGCGACTTCCCTCGCCCTGACCGACTGGATTCTGTCTTCGGCCCCACCCAGCATGAACTGTGGATACCACAGCACGTGCATCAGGAAGGCCGCTGCGAGGAATCCGGTTATGACGAACATCCCCACCATCAGGTTGCTGTAGTCGACTATCGGCGGCCGCTGAGATATCACATGCGAGCCCGACCACGACATCAGGTTCACCAGTATCATCCACATCCCGAGGCTGAGGCTCCATGCCCTCAGGCTGTGGTCCCTCCACGCCTTCTGGACGACCCGAGGATCAGGGTGCGAGTGGCGCTCCTCCACGTGGATGTCACGAGTCTCTATTACCGCGCGGTGGACGACCACGATGGACAGGAAGAACAGGACCAGATTGGAGATTCCCACCATGGCCCAGTCCCTGCCTGTGGAGCCTGCAGGGAAGTCGGGCGACTCAGAGTGAGAGCTTATCGCGCCCAATTGCACCGCCATCATCGCTAGCCACAGATAGACTAGGTTCTCTCTCATTATCGGGTACCTTGTCCACATCGTCACGAAGACACCCGCCCAAGCGATTATCGATAGCAGCGCCAGCATCAACGACAGGTCAGACAGGTTCTGGAAGCCACTGAGCCCCACCCGGTTGTAGTCACCCCCGCCGGCCAGCTCCCCGATTCCGAGGTCCCAGGCACCCAGCACCATGCCGGCGAAGGCCAATCCGAGGCAAGCCAACTCGCCAATCCCCCACTGCCTTCTAATCATGGCAAGATGGAATGTGAAATCCTCAAGGAAGATGTCCAGTAGCGCCAGCCTCTCGTCCTTCTCGGAGAACCTCCATGGCAGTTGTACATCGGTCAGGCGAAGCGCCTCTCTGCTCGAAGCAGCACCGGCCGCCGACGCAGTTCCGCCCTCATCCACGTTAGCGCCGAATCAAGGCACCGCATAAGGGACGCGCTGCGACGGTCCGCCTGAGCACCGATAGAGAGGGAGTGGCGCCGAGAGGGAGATTTGAACTCCCGAGGGAAAATCCCACAAGATTTCCAGTCTTGCGCAATACCAGGCTATGCGATCTCGGCAGGCGTCCCGGCGAGCGATGCCAAACTCTTGAGTCTGTTGCACTCACACAATCAAATCCGCAGTGGTTAAATTGAGCCCATTGATGGCCGAGCCACCGCCACTGTGGCTTAGGGGTATAGCATCCCATTGGTAATGGGAAGGTCGGGAGTTCAATTCTCCCCAGTGGCTCCACCCAGAACCTCTGGAGGCAATCATATTCCAAGATGAAAATGCTGCTATATCTCCCTGTTCGGAGAACAGGACCAATTCATTCATAATACCCTAAACCCACGTAGGTACATGCCAGCCGAGCGTAAGAGACTAGCAGGAGCCCTTGTTCTCCTGATGCTCCTATCACCGATTGCCGCCGCAGCGAACTCGAATTGGGTAGGGCCTTCATCGGTCAACCCCCAAGGAGATGAAGTGACACTGACGGGGTTCAGGGTACCGGGTAATGCCACCGTACTCGATGGGTGGCTACATGTCACCGACTCGCCCATGGCCGCATCCCTCGATAGCGGCATAGTGTGGGAGGGCACCGATTTCTCCTCAGGCACCTTCTTTGGCACCGAGCTGATAAATGACGAGACACTGACCCTAGCGGACGACGGGACACGTTCCAACATCACCACCTTCGATGAGGGTGATATCACGGTCAACCTCAACGGCGCGTACAAGTACTCGCCCGGATGGCGCCACCTCTACGACTATGGCTACAACATCGGGATGTCAGGCTGCAGCGGGGGCAACGGAACCTCTGTAGAGAGGGGCTGGGACAACGATTTCGACACCGACCTCGACAGTGACGAGATTCTCTGGACCGACTACTTCTGCGACACTGTGGTTAATGGAACCACGATCTACTGGCTGTTCGAATTCTTCTCGGTCTCCGCAGGTTCCAACTGCGAGTTCGCTGGCAATCTGATGAAGGCGGGCCTGAACACCGACGGCGACAACCAGTTGGACTCCAATGAAATCACCAATCAGACCTACTTCTGCCATCAGGCCAAGCTCTGGGGGGCAACCACCTTCACCAATCTCAACGGCACAATCTACGGCGATGAGCAGACACTGCCTCACGGCACGGTACCCTCTGCAGCGACAGAAGGTATAGTCGCCGTCGGCACGATGCCCGGCGACCCTGTCCCGGCCGGGACTTCGGGATACTTCCTGATACCGCAGGTGGACGTCCCAGATCCTGCGGAGATTAGTGGATACTACCTGACCTTCGACCACTGGTACCACCTCGACAGCACCGCCGCAGGTGGAGGCGACGGCGCCTGGGTCGAGTACAGGATCAACACCAACGGCTGGACCGATTGGTCCTACATCGCTCCTGACGGCGGCTATCCGAGCACCATGTCCACCAGCGCTCCCACCCCAGCGGGCGCCCCCACTGGGGCCGTCCCGGTGTTCGCCTCGCCGACCCATAGCGGTTGGGTCTCCAGCAACATCTCGATGTCATCCATCTCCGATATCGAGAATGCTAGCAAGATACAGTTCCGGTTCCACATCTGGACCAACCCCAACGCGGCCAACGAGAGGCCGGGCTGGTTCCTAGACAACATTGACTTCCACAACGATGGCGTTGAATTCGGCGCATGGCACGGCGGCTGCTACACCCCCGGCTCGCCCTGCGCATACTCTCCGAGCCAGTACGGTGCCCTGCAGAAGACAATGGATCTGACGGGGACCAACAGCACCCACGAAATCGAGATAGACATGGAGTGGGACCTGCAGGGATCCTATGCTGACAACGCTTGCGTCGAACTCTCTCTGAACAACAACACATGGACAGACATCTCGTCCACCAGTTCCAGCACTGCCAATAACTGCGAGGACAGGGCCGGGGCAATCCCAGGGGTCAGTGGCTACGATGGCGTCTCCGGAGACCAGAGCAACGGCGTCCGCACCGTTGCGTTCGACATCCCTACTTCATTCCAGAATCAGGGCCAAGTCTACATCAGGTTCATTGTAGACAGTGACGCATACGTCCCTCACTACGGAGGGAATGCCCCCGGGGACAG
>Ga0207965_1000169_pt1 | contig 18027 bp, 17 predicted proteins | sample Knorr_S23_td_O2m_FD_185609 | JGI IMG/M metagenome (GOLD analysis project Ga0207965, IMG submission 185609) | Marine microbial communities from Southern Atlantic Ocean transect - Knorr_S23_td_O2min_ad_571m_LV (SPAdes) (version 2) | ecosystem: Environmental > Aquatic > Marine > Oceanic | place...
ATTTTAATTTTTCCCTTCGTTGTTTCATTGCTTCGAGAATTTCCTTATTTTTCAATCGTCTTTGATTGGCTCTCTTTGGACTATCAAAAAGCCAAGCAACATTCAGACTCACAGTGACTGGTTGCATATCCATAGCAAACCGCATTTGAGGAGGAGCATTGTTGCCCATTATTGTTCGATCAAGATCAGTCGCTAAGGCACTGGATGAAGTTTTGAGTTTTCTCACATCCAGATTAAGACTGATCTTTTCATTCATCGCATAATCAAATCCTATTTGATACAGGTGATCTAAAGATTTATCAATCCTAAAAGTTGCTCCTTCCAGGATGCCATAGGCTTTTTCTTTGTGAAAAGTAGAATAAAGGAGTCCAGCACCAATGTAAGGTCTAAATCTTGCATCTTTGGGTTTGAAATAATATTGCAAAGTGGCATTGGGGGCAATGGGAGTAAAAGTTGCCAATTTGAAACCGGTTCCCGTAGACCTCTCATTAACATCAATACTAGTAGGTATGCCTGCCAAAAATTCTATTGCCAAGTTGTCCGTGACTAAATAGCTGAAAGACAAAGTGGGCATGCTGTATTTCTCAATTTCAATTAAGCTTTCATTGCTCAACTGTGGCACTAAAAAAGTATAACCAGAACGCACTATCCAATTGCCCTCTGTGACATCAGCTTTTGTGGTATCGGCTAGCCCAATACCGATTAGGGTTATGCAGAAAATAAGGATTATTTTTTTCACTAATCGCATCTCCATTGTTTCTATTAATCTATTTATATTAATGATATTTATAGCCTGTAAAAAGGAGACTTAATGAAGTTATATAGGTTGGTGATTCAAGAAATAATTTCTAGATTACTTCACCCAACTCTTTTGCCCGATCCAACTTACTTGATTCATCTCCTGGCAGATATCGACACGCTAAAAGCAGCGTTATTGCGGAAATTATCAATACTCCCATTGAGGCTGCGAGGGCAGTTTTCAAACCTTCTGCGTCTGAGTACCCCTGGCTGATCAAGGTGTCACTGAGTAGGCCAACGGAATACGGCCCTAGGGCAAGACCTAACATGCTTACCATTAAAATATAAAAGGCACCCGCTATGGCTCTCATTCTTGGCATCACCAAGTCGGCAACTATGGCTGGTGCTATTCCTACCCACATGGGTGATATCAATTGAACAATAAAGTTCCAGATATAAGAGGCATAAAGGTTTTCTGAGTACAGAACACCAAGATTAAAGGGTGCAATCAATAGAATAACTAGGAAGGCAACATAAAAGCGGCCATTGACATATTTTTTTCTTAATTTATCCCCGATCATCCCACCGAGAATGACTCCCGTCATTCCTGCTATAGCAGCAGTAAGACCTAAAACGGTTGCAACTTCTCCTTCACTGACTCCAAAGTTTCGCATGTAAAATGCCGGACCGAATGCAGCCCCGGAATAAGTAATAAAAGAGAGGAAAGGAAAGCCGATAACAGAAAAGAGCAAAGCCTTGCTCTTGAAGATCATTGAGTAGGTTGCATAATCCCTAATTGGCAATCCTTGGATCCAACATGCGACGACGTAACATCCCAACCCGAATGCAATCCATTGAACCATGTCCCCTGTCCACAAAATTAAGAAATAGCTGGCTATGGCAATCATCAGGGCAATCAAAAAATTGATGCCAAGGAGTTTTTTATATTGCTTGGAACCCAGCAATGCCAGTGGAGTCATGCCAATAAATTCATTCAGCATTTCTTTAAAGGGATGCGGGTGCTCTGGAGTTTCGATCCCATCACTCATACCCCTCTTGGGTTCTTTAATTTGCCATGTGAACAACGCCAATATCAGTCCGGGGATTCCGACTCCCATAAAAGCTGCTTGCCATCCTCTTAGCCCGAATGGTGCTAGAGATGGATCGGGATAGGCATTGTTCCACAATTCAACTATCCACCCACCTAAAAAAATCCCAATTCCCGCACCTATGTAAACTCCGCTGGAAAAAATAGCCAAGATGGTGGTTCTAACTTTTGGCGGAAAGTAGTCGGAGAGCAGGGAATAGGAAGCTGGGCTGGCACTGGACTCCCCTATGCCCACTCCGACCCTATAAACGGACAAGCTGAAGAAAGATTTAGCTGTGCCAGAAAGAGCAGTCATTAAACTCCAAGTCACAAGGCCAATGCTTATAAGTTTTTTTCTTGACCAGACATCGGCAAGCCTCCCCAAAGGTAGGCCAAAGATTGCGTAAAAAACTGCAAAGGCGGTACCGAATAAAAAACCAAGATCGCTGTCAGTAATATTTAGATCAGCCTTGATGTCTTCTGCGAGTACCGAAAGAATCTGCCTGTCTATGAAGTTGAAAACATAGACTATGACCAACAAAATCAGAGCGATTTTAGCGGATCGCCCTCCGATTTCAGGATGACTATTTTTGTTCATAAAAACCGTTTGAAAGTAGGAATGTTTCTTATCATATAATACTTATTAGCAATCTCCATTACTTCAAAGAGATAAATGAAAGTGAAGGATTGATTTTTCTGTTCAATTTTTGATGAGGAATATAGATGCCATTAGTGAGACCGCTTTCTCCAGAAAGCAATCCAGACGTTAGCAAATTAGCCGAATTTTTTAACGAGACTTTAGGGTTTTGTCCAAATTCGGTGTTAACCATGCAAATAAGACCTGAAATTGCACGGTCTTTTATAAATTTAAATATGGCCGTAATGACCAACCATGGGAGAGTTACTTCCGCTTTTAAGAGAATCATTGCCTGGGTCAGCAGCAACGCAGCGGGCTGCAATTATTGCCAGGCACATGCAATTCGAGCCGCAGAGCGGTACGGTGCGGAACAAGAACAACTGGATAATATCTGGGAATATAGAACCCATGAATCATTCAATGAAGCTGAGAGAACTGCACTGGATTTTTCCTTGGCTGCATCACAGCTTCCCAATGCAGTTGACGAAGAGCTCCAACAGCGAATGCATAAATATTGGGACGATGGAGAAATCGTAGAAATTTTAGCTGTTGTGTCTTTATTTGGTTATTTAAACCGATGGAACGACAGTATGGGGACAAGCATTGAAAACAGGGCAACTGAATCGGCAGAAAAATATTTAGCAAAAAGTGGCTGGAACAAAGGCAAGCACGCATAAAATCCAATGGAACTAACTCCACCAAATTCTATATAATCTTATATCTTTAGGAGAAACAACCATGTCAATCACCAACAAAAAATGGATCTTAAAAACCAGGCCTGTAGATTTAGTTAAAGAATCTGATTTTGAGTTTATAGAAGAGGTTTTACCTGAAATAGAGGACGGAGAGATTCTTACTGCCAATCAATACCTTTCCGCTGATCCAACCCAAAGAATGTGGCTAAGAGATGTTGAAGGATACATGCCACCGATACAAATAGGCGAAGTGGTTCGGTCTTCAGGTATTGGCAAGGTATTAGAGTCGAAGAATCCTAAATACACTGAGGGTGATTTAGTAACTGGTATGGTTGGTTGGCAAACACATACCATCAGCACAGGGAAGGCTGAAAATGCATTCCGAGTGATCCCCGATATACTCCCGATTCCAACAATGCTAAATGTTTTGGGTATCACGGGAATAACGGCCTATTATGGTCTTTTAGAAGTAGGTCAACCCAAAGCTGGGGAAACCGTTTTAGTCTCAGGTGCAGCCGGTGCAACCGGTTCAGTGGTAGCTCAAATAGCTAAAATCAAGGGGTGCAATGTAATTGGCATTGCCGGAGGCGAAGAAAAATGTGCTTGGTTAAAAGATTGTGGTCTAGACCATGTAATCGATTATAAAAATTCAGATGTTCACAAAGAACTGCCTAAAGTTGCCAGCTCAGGTATCGATGTTTATTTTGACAATGTAGGCGGACCGCTACTTGAAACGGTACTTTGGCATATCAATTTAAATGCCAGGGTTATTATTTGTGGAGCTATATCAGGATATATGAGTGAGGAACTGTCTCCAGGACCCAGGAATTTAATTAATCTTTTACTGAAGAGAGCCCGCATTGAAGGGTTTCTTGTCCTTGATTATTTACTTAGGGGGGATGAGGCCATTGAGCATTTAGTAGCTTGGCTGCTTGAGGGAAAAATAAAGCACAGGGAAGATATTCAGGAAGGCATTGAGAACTGCCCTGAGACGTTGAATAGATTATTCACGGGTAAGAATATTGGTAAACAAATGTTAAAAATATAATTTGAATGTGGATTGTAACTGTAGGAGAAAATTGTGAAGAAAGTTTACCTATTGTTGGCCGTTATTGGTGCCGTTGTTCCCATGACTCAATTTGTCCCTTGGATTCAGTCTGAAGGATGGTCCTTGTCACCCTTTATTCAAGCTTTAACTACCACCCTGCCAGCAACTGGGTTTACTCTAGATTTGGTTCTTACCTCCATTACTTTCTGGATCTTTGTCTACAGCGAACAAAGAGCGTTAAATGCTAAATTATTTGGTTTGGTCGCAGTTAATTTATTGGTCGGACTTTCTTGCGCCCTTCCTCTGTACCTCTATTTGAGGATAAGCGAAAATTGAAAGCATGAATGAAACAACAGAAAAAAAGGAATTAAACAAGCCGGAGAAGGCATACAAGAATCTTGATTTCCTTAACAGTACAGATGCGCGTACCTTGCGGATTTTAGCTGAATATTTACACCCAAAGGCGCAGTTTCTGTCCCAAGGATTGCAGAACACCATAGTTGTATTCGGCTCTGCCAGAGCCCCTGCTCCAGAAGAAGCAGAGCAAATCAAAGCAGCTAACCCAAACGACCCAAGACTCAAACTTACCAGCTATTACGAGCAGACTGTTGAATTAACAAATCGACTAACACAATGGTCCCTAGATCTGGATGAAAAGGAACAACTCTTTGTTGTTTGTACCGGCGCGGGACCTGGTGTAATGATGGCAGCTAACCGTGGTGCTCATGAGGCGGGAGGGAAAAATGCAGGCCTGGCCATATCTCTGCCAAACGAAACTGTTGCAAATCCTTATGTGACACCTGAACTGCATTTTGAATTTCATTATTTCTTTACTCGAAAATTCTGGTTTGCCTATTTTGCCAAGGCCTTGATTATCATGCCGGGTGGTTTTGGGACTCTCGATGAATTATTTGAAATATTGACTTTGATTCAGACAAAAAAGATCGAAAGACCTCTTCCAATTGTTTTATTTGGCAAAGAATTTTGGAACAAATTGATAAATTTTGAAACATTGGTTGAATTTGGCACCATCAGCCCTGAAGATCTCAATCTTGTCCACCTCAGCGACCAAGTGGAGGATGCATTTCAATTTATTACCTCAAAATTGAAGACTGAGCTATGAAAATAATGACCGCTACATTTTTTAGAAAAGCCCACCGATGGCTTGGACTCATTGTCTCTATACAATTGTTGATGTGGACTGCTTCTGGTTTATTTTTTTCAATTCCCGATATCACTGACGTCAGAGGTGAACAGTATTTAACCCAGACCCCTTCAATCAATATCAATCAAATGGCTCGTGAAAACATAGTGCCGATCAGTGCAATTATTGACACCGCAAAAATCAATCTAGAGGCCAGTGAGACTGTACTGTTAAAACATCGAGCCGGGAGGCTGATTTATCAAGTAGAAAAAAATCCTCCAGAAAAAAAACTCATTTTTGATGCTCTCACCGGCCAACTAATGACCTACATTACCCCTACAGAGGCGATGTCCATTGTTGTAGATCGTACCGAACTAAGCCCCACTGACGCGGTTTTAATCAATCAATCTAAAACTGGGTCAGAATTCAGAGGTAGGGATTTGCCGTTGTACAAGGTAACTGTGACCAAGCCTAAAAAAGGTATTGTCTATGTTGATCCAGTGACAGGGGAAATAGCTGCAATACGAACGAAGCTTTGGCGTGCTTGGGACTTTTTATGGTCTCTTCATATTATGGATTACCAAGAGCGAGATGATTTCTCTCAGTGGCTCCTCAGATTATTTTCTGCACTTGGAGTATTGACCGTGCTCTCTGGAATTATTTTGTGGTTCTATTCCGGAAAAGTTCAGTCGGGCAAGCTTTCTTGATCATTTTTTTCAAGCAGTAACAGGATAGAATTGAATCCAAAAAAATACGGTAGAAAAAGAGATTCTTATGGAATATTTTAGAACCTCAGACGAGCGATTTGAAAATCTTGAGGGGTATCCTTTTGCACCCAATTATGTTTTTTTATCGGATTGCGAAGGCGGTGAGTTAAGGATGCATTACCTGGACGAAGGTCCCGTTGATGGAGAGGTTGTTGTTTGTCTTCATGGCCAACCAACCTGGTCGTACCTTTATCGCAAGATGGTTCCTGTCCTGGTCAAAGCCGGTTATCGAGTCATCGTTCCAGATCTTGTTGGTTTTGGTCGTTCAGACAAACCCACTAAAAGATCCAACCACACGGTGCAACGACACATCGGCTGGATCGTAGAGTTAATTGAACAACTTGATCTGCAAAATATAACCTTCTTTGGCCAGGATTGGGGAGGCCTGATTGGATTGTGCGCTGTTGTTGATACACCGGATCGTTTTGCAAGAGTGGTCGCTGCAAACACAGGTCTTCCAGTAGGAGTCCCTGAAGCAATGAATGATTTTGCCCATCAATACTACGATTCAATACCTCTTGTGAATGCCAATGAAATGGCGATCAATCTGGTGAAAAATGAGAACGGTTTGGGCTTCCTTTACTGGGTAAAGTGGTGTGCAGAAACACCCGATTTGGATGTCCCATTTGTGGTTAGGTCATCCGTCATGCATGGATTAACCGAAGGTGAACAAAAGGCCTATGCAGCGCCTTTTCCAGATGAAAATTACAAAGCTGCACCCAGACAATTTCCAAGCAATGTTCCGATTATGTCTGACAACCCTGCTATTCCATTATTTAAGGAAGCCTGGAAATTTTTTGAAGCTTTCAAAAAACCCTTCATTTGCATCTTTGGCGATAGCGATCCGATAACAGCGGGAAGTGACAATGAATTCATCAGGCGGATACCCGGTGCCCAAACCCAGAAACACCAACAACTAAAAGGAGTAGGCCATTTTTTGCAGGAAGATGCCGGTTCCGAAGTAGCTGAACTTATGGCTGGATTTATGCACGACAATCCAGTTGGATTAGGATCTTAACCATGGTATTTACAAGTTTCAGGGAGTCTTTAGTCAAAGTCTACGAAACAAACGTCGTCCGATCCCGAGTTTGGCTTTGGTTTGAAAACGATGTTTTGATTAAACGGGTTTGCATCGGTGAAACTAAGGTAAGATAGCTTAAGGGAGACTATGAGAGGGTTTTTGCCAGAAATAAATCCGTTAAGGGAGTATTCAATTGCTTCCCCTTCTTTAGCAAGATTGCAGGAAATAGCCAGTAATCTACCAAAATTACTGCTGACTGGTAGAGTTCCAAGTACTCTTCAATCCCTGCAACGTGATGACCTATCCATTGACGACTTAGTGGCAAACAATTTAAACCATGATTTAAGACTGGCTATGGTGCAACTCAGTTTTATTGCTCATGCCTACATCTGGGGTGGTATCAAGCCGCAAGGACACTTGCCTGAAGTGGTTGCAAAACCCTGGGTTCAAGTTGCTAAATTGTTCGATAGGCCTCCTGTCCTTAGTTATGCAAGCTATTGTCTCGATAACTGGTTTCTAATGGACCCAGAAGAACCTATTTCTCTTGAAAGTGTTGGTTTGATCACCAATTTTTTAGGAGGCGTTGATGAAGACTGGTTTGTAACCATACATGTATGTATTGAACATGCTGCTGCAGATGCAATTGAGGCAGCAGAAGTTATTTCACAATGTACATCAGAATCGAGTGAGGAGGAGATGGCATCTCTTTTTCATCGTATTGAGCTTTCTTTAATTGACGTCAACCAAATTTTTTCCAGAATGACGGAAAGGTGCGATCCTTATATTTACTACCACCGAGTCAGGCCGTTTATCTTTGGATCTAAAGACAATCCCGATCTTAAAGGCGGACTTATTTATGAAAGCCAGTTTGAGAATAAGCCCCAATTTTTCCGGGGAGAAACAGGAGCACAAAGCAGCATTATCCCCAGTCTGGATGGAGCTCTAGGCATCCAACATAGCACCGATAGTCTTCGGCATTATCTAAATGAGATGCGAGAGTATATGCCTCCTGAACATAGACAATTCATAGAAAAAGTAGAAACTACATCCAAAGTCAAAGAACTTGTCGATCAATCAAGGAATCTAAAGGATTCTTACAATGCTTGTCTTGAGCAAATAAGAGCTTTCCGTGCCCTGCATCTAAAATACGCCGGTGCCTATATTCATAAACAATCTCAACAAGAAAATCCATTTGGTAGCGGAGGTTCAACGATTAGGGGAACCGGTGGAACCCCTTTTATGTCTTATCTTAAAAAACACAAAGACGAAACTGAAAAGCATAAAAAATAGGAGATACAACCAACTAATTCAATAGATTAGAAGTGTTGCGGAACTACATGATGAAGAAGATTGGTATCCATAAATTATATTCCCAAAATTCTACAGAAGCTGACCGATTGCTTTGGGGCCGTGAAACAGACCCTGTAAGCCGCAGAGGTTTTCTAGGGAATGTTGGTCTTATTTCAATGAGTACTGTTTTAGGAGGGGCAATCCCATTTGCTAAATATATGCCCCAGGGTTTAATCCCGGCGGCCTTGGCACAAAGCGATACGAGCTTTGAAATTCCAGGTAAAGAGGGACTTGTTATTCTTAATGACAGACCCATTAATGCAGAGACCCCTGCACATCTACTTGATGATAATATTACCCCTGCAAAGCATCTTTTTGTTCGTAATAATGGTATTCCTCCAGATATTTCAGAATCAGATTATGAAAGTTGGGAGCTTCAGATCGAGGGTGAATCTTGCAGCCGACCACAAAAAATCCAACTAAAAGACCTTAAAACTCAATTTAAGCATCATACATATCAACTACAGATTGAATGCGGCGGTAATGGTCGATCTGAATTTTATCCACCTGCAAGGGGAAACCAGTGGACCACGGGAGCTGTTGGTTGTCCTAAATGGACAGGCGTTAGGCTATTGGATGTTTTAAATTATGTCGGAATAAAAAACGACGCAGTATATGTTGCATATGAAGGCGCGGACAAGCATTTATCTGGCGACCCCTCTAAAAGACCAATATCGAGAGGAGTACCTTTGAGAAAAGCGTTGGAAAAAGAATCCCTAATTGTCTGGTCTATGAATGGGGAATCATTACCTCTGCTCCATGGTGCTCCGCTTCGCATGGTTTGTTCTGGTTGGCCCGCATCTGTAAGTGGAAAATGGCTGACAAAAATTCTTATTAGAGATCGCGTGCATGATGGAGAGAAGATGGGGGGGAAGTCATACCGAGTCCCCTGTAATCCCGTTGCACCCGGAACGGATGTAGACGATGCAAATATGTGCATTATTGAATCTATGCCGGTGAAATCATTAATTACATTTCCAAAGTCAGGGATTAATTACAGCATTAATAAACATATGGAAGTGCGTGGCCATGCTTGGGCAGGTGATGCGAGTGTTAAGGATGTATATCTTTCAATTAACTTCGGGGTGACTTGGCAAAGAACCATTCTTAAAAAGCCAGTTAATCGCCTTGCATGGCAGCATTGGTCGCTATCAATAGATTTTCCAAAAGAGGGTTACTATGAGATATGGGCGCGTGCTGAGGATAATAATGGACAGTCTCAGCCTGTGGTATTACCGGGATGGAATCCAAGAGGATATTTAAATAATGCTTGCCATCGTATTGCAGTTAATATTCAAGCTTAATATGGGATTATTATGAGGTTTGTTTTAGTATTCTCAATGATTTTTTGGTTTAGTAATCTACAAGCAATTGAAGATAAAGAGACCGGATTAGTAATTTCCTCAGGTTGGGATTTAGTCCGCGCTCATTGCGGCAGTTGTCACTCACATAAGTTGGTTACATCACAAAGAGCAGATCGTCAAACTTGGTTAAGTATGATTCGATGGATGCAAGAAACACAAAACCTCTGGGATTTTGATTCTACTACGGAGAATATGATTCTCGATTATTTAGCTAGGGAGTATCCACCCAATTTTAATCGAAGACGTCAACCCATTCTTCCCAATCTTACGCCCATCAAATCGGTGAGTAATAAAATCGATAATCAATGAAACAGAAACTTAGCATTATTATCACGAATATCTAAAAAAATTCTGTCTTCACTATTGTATTTAAATAACTACATCCATATAATGTTTTAGCACATTAATACATTAATACATTAATACAATGAAATTAGATCGAAAATATACTCAAAAACAAGAAAAAAAAGCTGAAGATAAATTGTTTGAAGCCATTAAAACCTTACAGGATTTTGAAGAGTATCGATCATTTTTTCAGGATATCCTTACTCCGTCAGAGTTCCAGGCCATAAAAGACAGATGGACAGTAGCAGCCCTTCTCTATGAGGGCTATACGTATAGAGAAGTCAATGCAATTAGTGGGGTAAGCATTACCACAGTTGCACGTGTAGCAAGGTTTTTATCTGATGGTTCAGGTGGATATCAAATAGCTCTCGAAAGATTGTAAGAAAATATTTATTCAAAAAATACGCAAGGTTGGACTCCCTCCAGTCCAGCTTTGCGGCTTTTTGATTCTCATCCTGGGTTAGTTTTTTGTTTTAACAACTCTCTTTCCAATTGGAGACTCAAGCCTGCTCTTAGATTCTCAGTGCGTTCAGATGGCAGTGTTCTCCACCAAGCTACTGTGTCCCTGGCTGTTTCTCTTGTGGGTCGATTCCAGAGTCCTTTAGCTACTGACCTCTCACCACTGACGAGAGCGGCACCAGCATACTCTGAAATAGGCGGTATCCAGATTGGAAATGCACCTTCATCGATGTTGCCCTGAGCTTGGATAAATTCATAGTCAATCCAGACTGGGACCATGTCAGCAGCAGTAACCGCAAGGCTGTCATTTAAAAGATCACCCATTGTGAAAATGCCTGCAGGCGTCACTGTATTGTATGTGCCAATTATGTTCTTATCGGCGACATCGATGGTAAATTTTGCCAAATCCCGGACATCGATAATCTGGATCATATCTTCCGGTGTGCCTGGCCAAACCATTTCGCCACCCAGTAGGGTGCGCGCGAGCCAGTAGGTATAACGATCGGTGTGATCACCAGGACCTGCAACATAGGTAGGGCGGAGTATGGACAGTCGGTCTTCGCCAAATTCTTCTGCAGCTCTTTTCTCACACAGTGCCTTAAGTGGTCCATAGGTTTCAGGGGTTACTTTTTCGATGCTTTCATCAGCAATCTTGGCCAATGGTGCGTCTTCGTTTATCGGCTGAGCCAGACTGGCATAGGCTGAAACTGTAGAGGTATAAATGTAGTGTGACGCGACAGGTGCAAGCAGCTTAGCCGAGTCCTTGACATGCCGTGGCACATAGCCTGAGTTGTCAATAACCACGTCCCAGTTGTGTCCATGCAGAGTATCCAATCCGTTATTTCTATCGCCAATAAGGGTTTCTAGATCAGGGAATAATCCGCTATTGGTGCGACCTCTGTTAAAAAGGGTCACAACATGTCCTCGTTTTAATGCTTCCCTAACCATGTGTGGGCCTAGAAAACCGGTACCCCCTAGAATCAAAATACGCAGTGATTTCCCATTGAAGCTTGCATGATTCTTCGCTGTAGATAGTTGGAGAGGATTTCCAAAAGCAATTGCCCCAGTTCCTAACAATCCTGCTTTTAGGATCCGACGTCGTTTATGATCCATTTGTCTTGCCAAGTTGTTGAATGATCAGTCACAAGTTTATATGAGGCTCCAATAGATATCTATTCACTCTCGGTGATCTGATCAACTTGAGGCACTGGATTCGTTGAGGTAAGGTCTAAACATGAAAAAACTATCACTCCTCTTCATATTTTCTTGCTTTATTTTAGTGAACATAGCCTATTGGCAAGATCCTTGGTTATGGAGAAGGTTTTTTAATACTCTGGGTCAGATTGTTGCGCCAACAGAGCATACGATCCTGAAACCCAATGAAGTGATTGGGCCAGCTGATGCGGTTTTCTATCTGCCTATCAATGACGATCAAAGGACAATCAAACAGGAGTCAATTGGCCATGCTATTGACTTCGTTAAACAATTTGACACTTATGCTTTTGTCGTTGTTCATCGAGGTGCTATCCAAGCAGAATGGTATGCCGATGGTTGGAACAAAGACAGTTTGACGCAATCACAATCCATGCATAAATCAATAGTTGCGTTGTTAATTGGAGCAGCACTTGAGTCTGGAAAAATTGACTCAATCAATGACCCGATTGCTAAGTATATTGATGAATGGGAGGGTGATGAAAGAGGTGCAATCACCATCCATCAACTGATGATTATGTCCTCAGGATTGGAGCAATACAGATTCAAACTCAATCCATTTACTGACGATTTCAAGTGGCTTTATTCGGGCAACAGCATCGGTCCTGCTTTGAGAAATCCAAAGGCAGGGTGGCAACCAGGTGAGAAATTTGATTACAACAACATCAATGCTGAACTGTTGGGGCTGGTTATTGAAAGGTCAACCGGTCAACGTTATGCAGATTATCTGCGAGAACAACTTTGGCAGAAGATGGGGGGTGAGGAAGCACTTGTTTGGATCGACAGTGAAAATGGGGATGCCTTTACATCATGCTGTTTGATGGCCAAGGCAGTCGATTGGGCCAAACTTGGGATAATGATGCTGAATGAAGGCGAAATCAATGGCCAGCGAATTGTTGCCAAGGATTGGATCAGAAAAATGATCACCCAATCCTCTGTTTCACCCTGGTATGGGTTGCAAACCTGGTTGGCTTATCCCACAGAAATCAACCCGAGATCACGCAATCCATTCAACTCTGGTGCTTATGCCAGAACTGAGGAATTTCTAGCAAACGATGTTTATTATTTCTCCGGGAGAGGGGCACAACGGGTTTACGTGGTACCTTCACATGAATTGGTGATTGTAAGATTAGGGCCTGCTCTTGGCAGGAATCCCCTGAAACCGGGATGGGACAATTCTTTTTTGGTCAACACCATGATTAGGGGTATACAATTGGTTGAGATCACTAACTCAGAAAACTAAAAACATTAGGCCAATGGGGTGTAGCCAAGCGGTAAGGCAACAGGCTCTGACCCTGTGATCCGCAGGTTCGAATCCTGCCACCCCAGTATCTACAACATTATCAACATAGAAAATCTTGTAAAACCTAAGTTGGCTTAATAAGATGAACTTTCAATATCAGCCACCCATGTTTAGGGAGGATTGTCGATTAGATGGATATCAAAGAAGCACAACATTATTTAGGAGAGGTTGATGTACAAGCTCTGGCCAAGGCCATTCTGGACCAAGAACCACAGGCCTGGACGGAACAATTGATTCGCCAACAGACCTACGAGGTGCATCAGGATACAGAGTCGATTGTGTTGCTGTTTTGCGATGAATCCTGGCCAGAAGGCGAAATACACCGAGAGTCTGGTTGGGATCGCTTGGCTGAGGTCGCCATGCCGCTAATCGATCATATTATCGATACCTACTACACCCCGGGAGGCACGCTGTTGCGTGCTATGGCGGCGAAGTTGAAGGCAGGGGGTCGAATTAGCCCGCATGTAGATTCACTGGAGTCGTTCCATATGGGGCATCGCATCCACGTACCCATCACGACCAACGCCGCTGTTCGTTTCATGATTGAGGGCAAGCCCTATCGGTTTGAAGTGGGCAAGGCCTATGAACTCAATAACCAGAAGACGCACAGTGTCATGAACATGAGTAAAGAGGACCGTATTTCCTTTATTTTTGATTATGTTCCGCCCGATCTAAACGAAAACGCATAAGATCCAGGTCATCAGTATGAATGAAGCGACCAGTCCCAAGGATATAAGTATTGCTCAAGCAATAAGTTTTATGCGCTCTAATCGACCGCTACGAACGGAAGAGCTTTGTCGCGATTATCTCAGCAAAAACCCAGGATGTACCGAACACCTTCGCTTATTGAGCCACGCATTGATGAAACAAAATCGGCTAACGGAAGCAGAAGAAAAACTCCAATTTGCCATATCTTTATCGCCTAATTATCCACAGTTGCACGAGGATCTAGGCAGTGTTTTTGCGATGCAATCCCGTTTTGATGAAGCCATCCCTGAGTTGGAAAAAGCCATCCAACTGCAACCGGCATTGCCGCTGGCACATAAAAAACTTGGACAGGCCTTGGCTGCGGTGGGGCGGGGAAAAGAGGCCGATGAAGAATTTCAGAGATATATCGATAGCGACCCCAATCGAGAAGCCGTTATCAAGGCTGCTGAGCTATTGAATGAAGAACGAAGCGAGGAAGCTATTGATGCATTGCGAGCTGTACTCAAAAGCAAGCCCGATGATGTCAACGCCATGCGTTACTTGGCCCTTGCCTATCGACAGGGCGATAAGAACCTTCAAGACGCAGAAGCGCTATTGCGCAGTGCTGTCCAGCAGGCACCGGACTTTATCCCTGCATGGTTCGACTTGGGATCATTATTGAGTATTCGTGATAAAAGAATGGAAGCCATTGCTGCTTATCAGAAAGTTGTTGAACTGGATCCAGAAAACGCTGCAGCTTGGGGTGGTTTAGGCAGTGCTTATGCCGTCGCTATGTATCCTGAAAAGAGCGCTGAGGCCTATGCTAAATCCATTGCATTAAAACCGGATGTACCGAATGTACTGATGGGGCAAGCCCATGTACTCAAAACTCTGGGTGATCAGGCTGGGGCTCTCAAGTCTTATCGTGCAGCGATCAAAATAAAACCTGATTTTGGCGAAGTCTATTGGAGTATGGCGAACCTCAAAATTTTCCAGTTTGAAGAGGAAGAAGTAAGCGCCATGTTGCAACAGTTGGAGCAGGACAGCCTATCAAAAAGTGAGGAGATTCATTTTCGCTTTGCGCTTGGTAAAGCCTTTGAAGACAAGAAGGATTATGAACAGGCTTGGCACTACTACCACACAGGCAATCAAGAACAACGGGCGATTGTGGATCACTATCCAGTGGAAATGGAAATGCGTCATAGTCAGCTAAAACAGATTTTTAATAAAGAGTTTTTAGAAGAACGTGCGGATGTTGGTTACGATGTTTCTGATCCAATATTAATTGTTGGTTTGCCTCGTTCTGGCTCAACTTTGGTTGAACAAATTCTTGCCAGTCACAGCCAGGTGGAGGGAACTTCGGAACTGCCTGTGTTAGGCAAACTGTCTGAGTCCATAGGTCAGTACCGCACCGACGGTATTAAATACCCGGAGGCAGCCAAGGACCTTCGCAACAAGGACTGGCGTGCTTACGGTCAGCAATATATCCAAGAAACACAGCGCCATCGGGTTACAGAAAAACCTTTTTTCACCGATAAATTACCCAACAACTTTCCGCAGGTAGGTTTGTTGAGCCTTATCCTGCCCAATGCCAAAGTGATTAATGCCAAACGACATCCCTTTGACAGTTGTTTGGGCAGCTATAAGCAATTGTTCAGCAGAGGGCAGAATTTCACCTACGATATGCTCGATCTGGCACACTATTATCAGCAGTACGATGCCATGATGAAGTACTGGCAGGAAGTACTGCCTGGTAAGGTTCTGGATGTGCATTACGAAGAAACAGTGGACGATTTAGAAAACCAAGTTCGCCGCATTCTAGATTTTTGTGGTTTGCCCTTTGAACAGAGCTGCGTGGACTTTCATCAAACGGAACGCGCGGTAAAAACAGCAAGCTCAGAGCAGGTCAGACAGCCTATTTACACCGGTGCCCTTGGTACCTGGCGTCGTTATGAAAAATACCTAGATTTATGGCAGGAGCAACTTGGCGACATTGTTGATGAATTGCCCGAGGTATCACGAAACGCCGGGTTATAAATTCAAAGATTGATGCTTTAATCAAAGGGCCAAACTTCCAGACCGTGGATGGCATTGCGAACATCTTTGCTCAGTTGAACCGAAGCCAGAGTTGAGTTCTCAGCTAGATCATAAAGCGTTACCGTCGACGGTGAAGCACCACCAGCAACCACAATGTCGGAAACCAAACATAAACCCCGAGCAAAACCAGGTCTTGCCAGCTTTTCATCCTCAGCTGTTCTGTGAGTGAGTTTGTTAGGATCATACTTCGGAACAGCCATTGCCCGATCTTCATCACCTTCCCCACGACCGGTATATCGAAGAACATCGTCTGCAGAGTCATTGAATAAAACACCATCTCGGAAAGGTTGGGCGTTGTGTGTGCCCTGTGGTAATTCTACAGCCATGTTGATGGCACCGCCGTTGAAGTGAAGCATGCCTCCTGTTCGCAGCCCAGAGATATACATGCCATGGCGATTGCAAAAAACATTATTGATGTGCATTTTGTTCAACATCAGGGGGCCATTATGAGCCAGTGGATCAAAGCCCACAGGTTTGAATTTAGCGCCCCTACGTTGAATGTTCATCCCCCAGTTGAAACAGTGTTGATCCAAATCAAAACCCAGAACACAGTCAAAACCAGTAGAGGTGAGAAATAGGCTTCGCTCAAATACAGTAATTTCATGACAATGCTTAAGATAAGGGTTGCGCCATGAATCAATCAATTCAAAATCAGGAGTGTAGGCAAACAACTCATCACTGGCAGCAATAAAAACTTGCTCACCGTCAAAAGCTATTCCTCTTAGGCCTCGGTCCCAGCCACGACCTTGCCAGTCGATTCCAGAAGTATTCCAATCAATGGTTTGTTCTACCGTCTGATTTTCAAGATCGATTAGATACACGCCACCATGACTTTGCCCTTGTTGAGCGCCTCGCACCACAGAACTGGTGACAAGCTTTGTCATACAATATTGAAGAGGGACTAGTCTGGTTGCCTCAAAATGTTTTTCTCAGGGTCAACCATGTGGTTCGAGGCTGAGCAAGAGTTCTTACATTGTTGTTCAGGTCACTGCCGAAAATACCCGAATAAGTGTTTCCACTGGTATTCACATAGCTATAGTTTGCCTGATCAAAAACATTGTCTATATACACACCTACTTCCCAACCATTCCCCAGATTATCAAGGCCAATTGAGAAATTGCTCTCGTTGTGGGATGGTGAAATACCATTGGTATCATTTTGTATAATATTCCAAGACCTGTTCCACATTCTGGATTGAAAGCTCATGCCATAATAGACCCAGAGATCGGCTCCAGCGATAGAACCAGGTTTTTCATAGGTAATACCGATATAGCCTTTCCTATCAGGAGAATTGGGCATGATCATACCTTTGCGATAAACCGAACCACCGGGTGTGGTGTATTCCGTGGTAAATTCAGAAGTTTTGACGAGTGCACTACCACTGATATTGAGGTTTTCCGTGATCTGGTATTTCACATCAATCTCAAGCCCCTTGGCTTCAGCATCTCCAGCATTCACAGTACCGCCTACCCACCAAGGACCGACGCCACCCCAATGTGCGATCTGCATATCAGACCATTTCATCAAAAAGTATTGAGCATTTATTTGTAAGGTATTGTCCTTCCAGGTGCTCTTGATGCCCACTTCGTAATTGTCCATGAAGTCTGCATCATATTGTGCTGGCACTTGCCCGGTGGCAACTGCACGGGGGGCGTTGTCGCCTCCTATTCTGAAGCCTTGACTGAATAAGGCATACACCATTTTGTCTTCATCAATGGTGTAGGTGGCACTAAACTTATACAGAGTATCTTTATCTTTACCCTTGCTGCGTATTTCTCCATTCGACGCTATCCCGCCACCAGCAAATGGAGGTAACCCTTCTGGAAACACATCCCTGTTGTAGGTATCGCGTTTAAATTCAGACCAGCGCATACCAGCACCCAGTGCCAGTTTGTCGGTCACATCGTAGCTGAATTCACCGAACACCGCGGTTTGTTCCACTGTATCTTTATAGGTGTCGGCGTAGCTAATGTCGGTATTGATTGGGCAATCTACAAAATCGGCATAGTAGTAAGCGTAGTAACAGGCCCAATAATTCGCATAGTAAGCGGCATCGGTGGACATGTAGTCAGG
>Ga0207965_1000170_pt1 | contig 17896 bp, 18 predicted proteins | sample Knorr_S23_td_O2m_FD_185609 | JGI IMG/M metagenome (GOLD analysis project Ga0207965, IMG submission 185609) | Marine microbial communities from Southern Atlantic Ocean transect - Knorr_S23_td_O2min_ad_571m_LV (SPAdes) (version 2) | ecosystem: Environmental > Aquatic > Marine > Oceanic | place...
GGGTGACGGTGAGCCGGCCTATAGGCGGGGTTCTGTCCACCGGCCCCTTGCGGGAGTCCGGATGGGTGACCATCCATCTGTGCGGCCTACCCGGGAGTGTCAGCGGGCGGGCAGCCCTCTCCCTGTTCGGCCTTGCTCCGGATGGGGTTTGCCTAGCCGGCCAGGTCACCCCGGCCGCTGGTGCGCTCTTACCGCACCGTTTCACCCTCACCTGTGCCCGATCCCAAGGGGCCGGGCCATCGGCGGTCTGTTCTCTGTGGCACTTTCCTGCGGGTCGCCCCGACTGGCCGCTAGCCAGCATCCTGCCCTGCGGAGCCCCGACCTTCCTCAGCGTGGAAACCACGCCGCGGCCACCCGGCCGGCTCACCGTCCCGACCAGTCTGGCGCCAGAATTCCCCTTGCGTCGCACCGGTTCTGCCACTAGCAACACTCCGGACATGGAAGCACTCGTCCGGACCCCGGGTCTGACCTCCCTGGCCGTCCGTCCGGCGCCCGTCGACGGCGACCGGACCGTCGAGCCGTGGTACCTGCGGGGGGCCTGTAGGGGCCTCGATTCGGCGATCTTTTACCCCGATCCGGTAGAGGAGTCCGCTATCGAGCATGCGCTTTCCGTGTGCCAGAGGTGCGACGTTCGGCCAGAGTGCCTAGACCACGCCCTGTCAAGGCGAGAGCCCACAGGGATTTGGGGTGGGACCACCGAGCGGGACCGCCGCCGGATCCTGCGTCGCCGCCGGTCAGCCTGACCGGCCCAGCCTGCCATGGCCCTTGACGACTTCGGCGGTTGGCCCGGCCTGCTGGCCCGCCTGTGCGACGGCGAGGACCTGTCGGCCGACGAGGCGGAGGCCGTTCTGACCGAGATCCTGGGCGGAGAGGCCGAACCGGCCCAGATTGCCGGTTTCCTCGTCGGGCTGAAGGTCAAGGGGGAGACGGCCGAGGAGACGACCGGCCTGGTCCGGGCCATGGTGGCGGCCGCTGAGCCGCTGGACCTGCCGGAGGGGACCATTGACATCGTCGGGACAGGGGGCGGCCACGGACGACGGGTCGCGGCCCTGAACGTCTCGACCATGGCCTGCTTCGCGGCGGTTGGGGCGGGCGCCACAGTTTGCAAGCACGGCAACCGCCGAGCGTCGTCGACCTCAGGAGCCTTCGACCTGCTGGAAGCCCTCGGAGTAGATATCGAGATCGCCCCGAACCGCCTGGCCGTCCAGGTCGCCGAGCACCGAATCGGTTTTGCCTTCGCCCGGACATTTCATCCGGCAATGCGCTTCGCCGGTCCCATCCGGGCCGGGCTGGGGATTCCGACCGTGTTCAACGTCTTGGGCCCGCTGTCCCATCCGGGCCAGCCGAAGCGACAGGTCATCGGGGCCGCTGATCCGGCACTGGCTGACCGAATGCTGGAGGTCTTCCGGATCGGCGGCTCGACGCACACCTGGTTGGTGACCGGCGACGACGGCCTGGACGAGGTGGCCCTGACCGGTCCCACACGGATCCTGGAACTCCGTGACGGAGCGGCATCCGAGTGGACCCTGGATCCGACCGACCTTGGAATGACATTGGCCGAAGCATCGGACCTAGCTGGGGGGAGCCCGGAGGCCAACGCTGAGATCGCCCACGATTTATTCGCCGGTCGAGAACGCGGCCCGAGGCGTGACATCGTGGCGCTGAACGCCGGAGCCGGGTTGGTGGTAGCCGGGGTGGCCGACGGGATCGCCGACGGCGTTGAACGGGCCATCGCTGCTCTGGAGGACGGGTCGGCGGCCGCCGTACTGGAGTCGATCAGCACCTGAGTGGTTCGGGGCCCACGGTCAGCAACGGGCAAATCCAGGCAGCGGTCGCTCTCCATCGAGGAAACGGGCTACCAAGTGGACAGCGCACGGATCAGACATAGATGGTGCATGGGCCCACCGTTCGGATTCCACTAGGACCGCATCGCCCAGCCTGTCGGCTAGCCGGCGGGCCCAGGCGGTGGGGGTGATGGGGTCGAGGTGGCCAGACAGGATGAGCGTCGGCACATCACTGGCTACCGGCCAGTCGACGATGTCAGGTGACCTTTCGACCTGCCAGACAGCACACAGCGCCCGGACCTTGACCTCTCCGCGGGCCACAGCGTCCAGGAGGGGATCTCCCGTCAGCATCGGGTCGGCGTCGTTGAACGGAAGCTCGTCGGCGCATTCGGAGGAGAGTCTGGCGCCCTCGCTGGTCGGATCACCGACCGATCGCCCGGTTGACGCCACCTCGGTAAGGGCAGCGATCGCTTCGGCCAGACGGCCCTCGGAAGCCAGGGTTACGGCCCCGTCGACCACGTTCAATCCGGCTGGGGCGGCCAGGGCGTCAGCCACCAGTCGGATGAGCCGGGCGTCGTCGTAAGCGGAGGCCTCACCGGACCAGATGGTGACGGCCACTGGACGATCGGCCAGGTCGTCCAGCACCGACCGCAGGGGGCCGACCAGCCCCCCAGGACAGGTGGCGTCGGCCCGGCAAAGGTTCTCCATCGAGGTGAGGGCGTATAGGACCCCTTCCGGTAGGTCATCGTAGAGGTCGACCTCGGGGGGCGTCGGGGAGTCGAGAACCGCAGAGGCAACGGAGGATCCGTCAATGCGGAGCAGTTCGAGGGCGATCCGGGTGCCGGACGAGACCCCGTGTAGGTGCCAGGCATCGATGCCCAGGGACCGGCGAAGGTGAACCAGGTCAGCGGCGGTGGATCTGACGGTGACTGACCCCCGATCCACCCCCTTCTGGTCCAGCCGGTCGCGGCAGGCCTGTATGGCCTCGATTGGGGGCGTGGCGGGGTCGTCCACCTCGGGGCAGTCCAGAGACGGGGTCGAGGTTCCCCCACCTCGCTGGTCCACGAGAACGACGTCGTGGCCTTCGAGCACCTGGGATCGGGGGACCAGCCACCGGTAGCGGTCACCGACCGCCCGTCCACCCGGCCCACCGTGTAGGTGGAGTACCGGTAGCCCGGTGGGGTCCTCGGCCCAGAGGACGGCCACGCCGAGGGTTCCATGGTCCAAATGGAGACGATGACAGGAGACGGTCAGGCGGGTGGGTACCGCCTCACCGGGACAGTCCTCGTCGACGAGAGAGAAGGCCGTTCCGGGGTCAGGGTTGTCGGTGGTTTCCGAGCCGCAGGACGCGGCGGCCAGCAAGAGGCCGATGGGAAGGAGGGGGCTGGCCAGCGTGCGCCACACCGCGGCCACCGTACCGATCGGCGACACGATGGGTCGATCAGCGGGTGGTTGGGTCAGGTGGGCTGTCACACCCCGCAACGAGGATGGGGTCATGCGAGACGACACCCTGGTTATTGATTGTGGGACCTGCACCGAGCACGGGACCAAAACGTGTGACGACTGCGTGGTCACGTTCCTCTGTGGGCGCGACCCAGAGGACGCCGTGGTCGTCGATCTGGCCGAGTTCCGAGCTATTCGGATGCTCGGAGACGCTGGCTTGGTTCCGCCCCTGCGCCACACCGATTCGGTACGAGCCGAACACTGATCGCGGGTCCCTCTGCCGGGCCGTGTCGTGAGACGATGACCCGATGGAGCTGACCGCTAACCAGTTGGCCACCGAGTTGGTCGATCTTGGTCGCTCTGCCGGACTTGATGCCGTAGGTATGGCGGATGCCCGCCCCTTCCCCGAGGTCCGAGCGGAGCTGGAACGTCGGCGAGCCGCCGGACTGTCCGGAGGGATGCAGTTCACATACCGGAACCCAGAGCGTTCCACCGATCCCAGCCGCATCCTGGAAGGAGCCCGATCGTTGGTCGTAGCGGCCCGGCGAACGCCAGCTCCGCGGCTGGCTGACGTGGGTGCCGGTCGGTTGCGCATCGCCGCTTACGCGCGTCACGACCACTATGCCGACCTGCGGCGGGGCCTGAGCTGCCTGGCCGATCACCTCCAGGCCGACGGATGGGCGGCCCGAGTGGTGGCCGACGACAATGCCCTGGTGGACAGGGCGGCCGCTGTCCGAGCCGGGATCGGCTGGTGGGGTCACAACGCCAACGTGCTCCTGCCAGGGCGGGGTAGTTGGTTCGTCCTGGGTGCCGTGGTAACCGATGCCCCGTTACCGACATCCGAACCGGTCGACGACGGCTGTGGGACCTGCCGGCGTTGCCTCGACGGATGCCCGACTGGGGCCATTGTGGAACCGGGCGTAGTCGACGCCCGCCGGTGCCTGGCGTGGCTGGTACAGGCGCCGGGGTCAATCCCCCGGGAGTTCCGAGCCGCCTTGGGTGGCCGGCTCTACGGGTGCGACGACTGCCAGGAGGTTTGCCCTGTGGGGCGGTCGGACCGCATGGCTGACGGAACCGACGACCCATCGGCCGACGTGGAGGCCGCCTGGGTGCTCCGGGCCAAGGACGACGAGCTCATGGACCGCTTCGGTCGGTGGTACATCGCCGACCGGGACCCGACCTACCTGCGTCGCAACGCCCTGGTGGCCCTCGGGAACACGGCGACCGGCGAGGACCGGGCGGTCGTCGGGCTGCTTGAGGTTTACCTGGCCAGCGACGATTCGATCTTGCGCTCCCACGCTGTCTGGGCTGCCGACCGGCTGGGTCGTCCCGACCTGCTGGACGGCCTAGACGCAGGGGGTGACTTGTTGGTGGCCGAGGAGTTAGCTGCCGTTCGGGACAGGGTGGAGGCGTGAGGCGCCACCTGCTGGTCACCAACGACTTCCCCCCGAAGGTCGGGGGGATCCAGTCCTACCTATGGGAGCTGTGGCGCCGGCTTCCGGCGGACGACATCGCCGTGCACACCACCCCGCATACCGGGGCGTCTGTATTCGATGCTGACCAGGCGTTCGTCGTCACCAGGTCCCGGGAGCCAGTTCTCCTGCCCACCCCGACGGTGGTCCGACGGGTCCGCAACCTGGCCGAGCGACAAGGGGCGGAGTTGGTCGTATGGGATCCGGCGCTCCCCGTGGGCCACGCCGCCCGCCGGGTAGGCCGCCCCTACGCGGTAGTACTCCACGGATCAGAGGTCACGGTCCCCGGACGCCTCCCGATGGCCCGATCAATTCTGGCCCGGGTGCTTCGTGGGGCCTCCCTAGTGATCTGTGCCGGCAACTACCCGGCCGCTGAAGCAGAGCGTGCTGCCGGCTGCACCCTGCCCACCGTTGTCGTCCCGCCCGGCGTGGACACCGATCGTTTTCGGCCCCTGGACGAGGCAGAGCGGGCATCGGTGCGTCGTGAACTGGGGCTACCCGTGGATGCTCCGCTCGTGGTCAGCGTCAGCCGCTTGGTGCCTCGCAAAGGGATGGACACCCTGATCCGATCAGCGGCCCGCCTCGGACGTACCGAGCCGGACCTGGTGGTGGCCATCGCCGGGTCAGGGCGGGACCGACGACGTCTGGAGGGTCTGGTGGCGTCGACCGGGGCGCCGGTCCGCCTCCTAGGCCGGGTACCCGAGGAACTCCTTCCCGGGCTTTACGGGGCCGGAGACGTCTTCGCCATGCTCTGTCGATCACGGTGGGGAGGTCTGGAACAGGAGGGGTTCGGCATCGTGTTCCTTGAGGCCGCTGCCGCCGGGGTGCCCCAAGTGGCGGGCGAAAGTGGGGGGGCCGCTGAAGCCGTCGCCCACGAGAGGACTGGCCTGGTGATGGGGCGACCGGACGCCGTCGAGCAGGTGGCTTGCACCCTGAGCGACTTGCTGGGTGACAGGGAGCGACGGACCGAGATGGGTCGGGAGGCCCGCCGGCGGGCTGAAGCTGAGTTCTCCTATGACGTCCTGGCCAGGCGTCTCCGGGCCGGCATCGACGACGCCACCCTGGTCGGCTGACCGGACCACGGGGACCCACCGCGACCGCCGGGGGACCGGTAGTGTCAAAGCCGAGGAGGCGGCTATGACCGACCATGCCAGCCAGCGAATCGTTGTTCGGGCGACGCCGCAGCACTGCTTCGAGACGGTGCTCGACGTCGAGCGCTTGCCCGAGTGGGCTCCTGATATCAAGGAGGCCGTTGTGCTGGTCCGTGACGACGAGGGCCGTCCGGGCGACGTGTCCTTTCGCGCCGCGGCCATGGGTCGGAGTACCTCCTACACCCTGCGGTACAGCTACGGGTCCAATCCGCTTCGTATCTCGTGGCGGCTGATCGACGGCGACCTGCTGGAGCGGATGAGCGGGGAGTACGAGTTTCTGGCCGTGGAAGGGGATCCCGAGGCCACGCTCGTCGTTTACGACCTGGACGTTGATCTCCTGATCAGGCTTCCTGGTTTTGTGAGGCGTCGCCTGGAGGCCAAGGTTGTCCATGCCGCCATCGACGACCTGAAGACTCGGATCGAGGTCGGCGCTCGCTCGACCTGAGATCAGCCGCGTTGCGACGCGACGACCGGTGTCGGGTTTAGACCGGGGGCGAGGGTTTCGTCTGCTTTTCCCTGATCGAGAGCGAGCAGCGGACTGGCCAAGCGCTCAGGAATCTTCAGGGGGCTCTGAATCTTCTGGATCCGTGAGGTCCTCGGCCCGGAAGCTGTCGTAGTTGGCGCACTCCACCGGTGAGCCTTCCTCGGGAGGATCACCGTCGCTAACCGGGACGTTGATAGCGGCCGGGCCGTCGTCTCCGTCGAGCAGGATGACCACGTGGTCGATCTCGGCGCCAACCACCAGATCAGTAGCCGTGCAGACCATCATGGCGAAGGCCAGCCGGTTACCTGTGCTGTCGTCTTGGGGGAAGCCTTCCAGGCTGTCAAGGTGGATCTGCAACAAGCCAGCCTCCAGGACGGTGCCGATCACCGATGAGCCCTCGGCGAACGGCGAGATGACTCCGGCGTCTTGCTCGGCGGGGGAGGGACCGGCCAAGACCTGATCCAGGATCACGGTGATGGAACCGTCGCCGACGATCTCACGGTCTACCGCCTCGAGCAGGAGTCGGTCGTCCCCGGCACCCCGGGCTAAGTAGATCTGCACGGTTTCGGTCATAGCCGGCGCTTCGGTGGTGGTCGATGCTGCTGGGAGCAAGACATCAGGCAACTCGGCGGCCAGGTCCCGGGCGCTGTCGTCGACAGGGATCGAGCAGCCGGTGAGCACCGCTAGCACGAGGAGGGCCGCCGCGGTCCGGCATCCGCGGGTCATGAGTCCGCTCCCGGGAGGGGCAGTTCGAGCACGAATCGTGCTCCTTTCCGACCATCGACCCGCTCCTCCACCCATACTCGACCGCCGTGGAGTCGGAGGTCCTCGGCTACGAGGCTCAGGCCCAGTCCCGTCCCGCCGTCGTTGCCCCGACGACCACCGGCGGAGCCACGCGAGAACCGATCGAAGATGGCCTCCCGCTCGTCGGCGGGTACCCCGGGACCTTCGTCCTCGACCACGATCCGGATCACCTTGTCGGCTTCCAGGCCGATGGCAGTTGAACCGCCGCCGTAACGCCGGGCGTTATCCAACAGATTCGACATCACGCGAGCTAGGCGCCGCTTGTCGGCCACTATGACCAGCGAACCGGCCCCAGGGGGCAACTGGACCGGGATGGCACCAGCCCCCTGAGCGGTGGCCTCCAGGAACAGCGCCAGGTTGACCTCCTCGGGGTCAAGGGAGGCAACCCCGGCGTCGTAGCCCGATATTTCCAGCAGATCGTTGACCAGCCGGTTGAAACGTTCCAGGTCACCGACCAGCAGGTCCAGAGCGGTCCGAGAGCGGTCGGAGAGCTCGTCACGGCGCGCGTTCAAAACACCAACGCTGGCCATCAGCGTGGTTAGCGGGCTGCGAAGTTCGTGGCTGACGTCCGACGCGAACCGGGCGTCGCGTTGGATGCGGGCTTCCAGCGCCCGGGCCATCTCATTGAACGAATCAGCAAGGCGGTCCAGGTCGGGGTCGGCCTGACGGCTCAGCCGGGTGTCCAAGCGCCCCCCGGCAATGGCCTCGGCGGCCCCCCGGACCCGCCGGAGCGGGCTAAGCGCCCGTTGGCTGACCCATGAGCCCAGCAGGGCGGCAAGCAGGGTGGTGGCCGCCCCGGCGCCCAACAGGACGATTTGGAGGGAGTCCAGGGTCCTCTCCACCTCCACGAGGTCTAGGACCGCGTAGTAGTCGGCGTCGAAGGCGACTAGCGGGATGGCCACCACGAGGTGGGGTTTGTCCCGGACGGTGGCCAGCATCTGTCCTGCCTCCCTTCGGGCCATTAGTTGGACGAGGGAAGGCGGAAGATCGTTACGGTCCAGTTCGGGGGCCGGGAGCCAGGCCTCGCCGAGTCGGATGATGCGCTGACTGCCCTCGATCCGGGTAAGGGAGTCGGCGATGGTGGGGAGGTCCTCGATGGTCGAGTCGGGGGTGAGCTGGTTGGATAACCGGGTGGCGTTGCTGATCGCCATGGCCGCCGCGGCCTGCTCTCGTGTATCTAGGAGTTGCTGACGGGTGAGGAGCAGGGTGGCGGCCGCTAGCACCAGGGACACCAGGAGCCCGCCGACCGCGAAGAGCATGGAGATCCGGGCTCCGAGCCCGAGGTTGCTAGCCGTGTCGTTCATCCGGGGCCGACCCCGCTTTAGGTCTGCAACTTGTAGCCCATGCCGCGCACGGTGACTACGTAACGGGGGTTGGCCGCGTCGGGTTCGATTTTGGTTCGGAGCCGGCGGACGTGAACGTCTACCAGGCGACCGTCGCCGAAGTAGTCGTAGCCCCACACCCGTTCCAACAGGTCCTCCCGGCTGAGCACTCGCCCGGAGGAGGAGGCCAGCTCCACCAGAAGGCGGAACTCAGTACGGGTGAGGTGAACCTCGGTTCCGTTCTGGCGGACCACCCCCTCGTCGGGGAGGATCTCCAACTGGTCGACCTGGATGAGGCTTGGGCGGGCCTCGTCGGGTCGGGCCCGCCGCAGCAGGGCCCGGATGCGGGCCGAAAGTTCCTTGGGGTCGAACGGCTTCCGTAGGTAGTCGTCGGCGCCCGCCTCCAGGCCCGCGACCACGTCGTGGCTGTCGGAGCGGGCGGTGACCATCACGATCGGGACGTCTCCCAGCCGGCGGATGCTCCGGCACACCTCGAAGCCGTCGATGCCGGGGAGCATGATGTCGATGAGTACCACGTCGGCCGGCGTCCTGTTGAAGGCGGCTAGGGCGGCCTCTCCGCTGGCCGTCTCCTCGACGTCCCAACCCTCCTCCTCGAGGGCCATGCGCACCGCGGTGCGGATCCGCTCGTCATCCTCGACGGTCAGGATGCGGGTTCCCATTACCAAATGGTGCCCCATATGGGGTGGTGTTGTCCCGCACCGGGGGGTCTACGGCCCATCAGGGCAGGTGGCACTGCGGGACCTAGTAGTTCGAGGACGGGTCCGAGAGGGCTCCGGCTTCAAACAGGAGTTCAGCAAGCGGCTTTGCCAGATCACGGTTGGTGGCCATCACGACGAGGTCATCTGACCAGTTCATTGACGCCTCCTCCCCTGTGACTGCAACTGGGAATGGGGGAGCGGAAGAAGTTGTCTTAAATAACGTGATCACTCCACCGGCCTCAGTCACCAGCACAGACCCCGCTGAACAGTCCCACGGGCTCAGCCCCCATTCGAAGTAGGCGTCCACCCGACCACAGGACACCGAAGCCAGATCCAGGGCCGCTCCGCCGACCCGCCGGACGTCACGAACCCGGGGGAGGATGGTCGCCAGGGCCTCGGCCTGTAGTCGTCGTCGCTCCGAGTTGTAAGCAAACCCGGTGGCGACCAGGGCGGCCGCCGGATCACCCACCGAACTGACCCAAACTGGACGGCCGTTGCGGGTCGTGCCCTGACCGTGAGCGGCACAGAACTCGTCTCCCAAGAGAGGGTCGATGACCACACCGGCCACCGGACGGTTGTCCACCTCGACGCCGATCGAGACCGAGAACCCGGGATGCCCGTAAACGAAGTTGGTGGTCCCGTCGATGGGGTCCACTAACCAGCGGACACCCGATGTGCCGGCCACTCCAGCGCCCTCCTCGGCTAGGACGGCATCGTCAGGTCGCGCGTCGAGGATCCGGGCCACGATGCGCTCCTCGGCCCAACAGTCAACCTCGGTGACAAGATCGGTGACCGTCGACTTGGTAGCCGAGACGTCCACGCCGCCGGCCCGTCTCCGTAGTTCCGGCACCACCTCTCGAGCGATAGCCAGGGCGAGGTCGCGTAGATCGGCGGGATCCGACATAGTTCGGGTGGTCGAATCAGTCGACGGGATAGTGGTCCCGGGCCGCCTGTTGGAGCTGGCCGGTCTTCCACTCAGCCATGGCCCGTAGCGCCAGGACGGCCACGATGCCCACCCCGAGGGCGGCCAGGACGGCGCCCAACAGGCCTAGAGACCCGGCTAGTGCGGTGCATTCGTCGGAGCACTGGAGGTCAGTTACCGCGTAGCCCACGAGGCCACCGCAGGCACCGGCCAATCCGACGGCTACGGCGGCGACGACACGGGCCGCCACGGACGGGGCGGCCGACTCCGGACCAGTAGCGGTGGGCGGAGGGCTCGGTTTGGCGGTGGTCACAGGTCGGAGGCTACCGCTGGCCGTCTGGGGCACCGGGAGGGCGATCGGCGCGAGGTGTCAGACTGCGCCGGTGGCAGCGGCTCGGACTCGACGATGGCGGGTGGTTGGTGGGCTGCTTGTGGATCGGTCGACGGTCCTGCTGGTAGCTAATCGGCGAGGTGCCTTTGACCGGACGATCGGTCGTCGCAACGGCCGCCTGGAGTGGACGCCGCCCGGCGGCGTGGTGGATCCGGGAGAGGAGCCCCTGGCTGCCCTGTCCCGCGAGGTGGTTGAGGAAACAGGCCTGATCGTGGAGCGGTGGTCTGAGGTCCTCTATCGCGTGTCGGTTGAATTCCCAGGCCGCGACATGGTCCTGGGGGTGGATGTATACCGAGCGCTCTCTTGGACCGGTGAGGTGGTGCTCGAGGATCCGGACCACATCGTGGAAGACGCCCGCTTCGTGGACGCCGAGGCAGCCGGACCCCTGCTGGCCACTGCCCCCCGTTGGGTGCGCGAACCGGTGACCGAATGGTTGGCCGGTTCCCAGGCCGGGGAGTCGGAGGCTCCCGAGTTCTCTTACGTGGCCCGCGGATCAAACTCTGGAGATCTAACGGTAGAGCGGCTGAATCCTCCCGATGGCTAACCGAAGACGCCCACCGGTATCGGGAACGCCGATCCTGCACGTCGACATGGACGCCTTCTTCGTATCGGTGGAGCTGGTCCGTCGCCCGGAACTTCGGGGACGACCGGTGGTGGTCGGCGGGGAAGGTGACCGCGGGGTGGTGGCCGCCGCCTCCTACGAGGCTCGGACGTTCGGCGTCCGGTCGGCCATGCCGTCGACGCGGGCCCGCCGAATGTGTCCGGATCTGACCTTCCTCCCGGGAGACCATCGGCACTACGGCGAGGTGAGCCGCCGGGTGATGGAGGTCTTCCGGCGGTACACGCCGCTTGTCGAGCCGTTGTCGCTGGACGAGGCGTTTCTCGACGTGTCCGGGTCGGAACGCCTCCACGGGTTACCGACCGACGTGGCAGCGGCCATCCGGACCGACGTCCTGACTGAGGAGAAGCTGACGTGCAGCGTGGGGGTGGCCCCCAACAAGTTCCTGGCCAAGCTGGCCAGCGAACAGGCCAAGCCGTCTGCTGGTCTTGCAGGACCGGTCCCCGGGAGCGGCGTGCACGTGGTTTCGGCCGACAGCATCCGGGAGTTCCTCGACCCCCTGCCGGTAGAGGCGGTTTGGGGGGTGGGGCCTCGGACCCTCGAGCGCCTCCAGCGCCTCGGAGTTGCCACGGTGAGCGACCTGCGCCAGGTCCCCGAAGTCACCCTGGTGTCAGCCGTGGGCCAGGCCGCCGGGACCCAGTTCTGGCGACTTTCCCGCGGGATCGATGACCGATCGGTGGACCCGGACCAGCCGACCCGGTCGATTGGTCACGAGGAGACCTTCGCCCGGGACCTGGTAGATCCCGACGAGGTTCACCGGGAGCTCGTCCGGATGGTGGATGCCGTGGGCCGGAGGCTCCGCGAGGCCGGGGTAGCTGGCCGCACGGTCACCGTGAAGCTCAGGTATCCGGACTTCACGACGATCAGCCGATCGCAGACACTTTCGGAGGCCACCGACCTGGTGGTTGAGGTCCTGGAGGTGGCCATGAACCTGCTCGACACCGTGGATACGTCGCCAGGCCTCCGCCTCCTGGGGGTATCGATGAGTGGCCTCCAGGACGCTTCCGTTCGCCAGCTTCGGCTTGAGGACGTTGAGGATCCGGGGTGGAGGGACGCCGAGGAGGCGGTGGAACAAATCCGGAAACGGTTTGGCACGGCCTCGATCGGTCCGGCGGCCACCGTCGGACCTGAGGGACTGCAGCCCCGAGAACGAGGGGACAGACAGTGGGGTCCCGACGGCTGAGGGAGGCTTGGAGGGGTAGTCGCCCGCACCGATAGGCCCGGTATGCGCGTTGTTGGTCGCGACGCGCTGTGCGATGCTGGAGGGGACCAGAACGGGTGTCGAGGCGAGGAACGACCGGGTGCCACTGTCGGAGGACGAGGAGAGGATCCTCAGTGAGATCGAGGAGCGGTTGTCCGAGACCGACCCGGATCTCGTACGCGAGGTGAGCGAAACCACGGTCTTCACGCAGCCCCTCCGCAGCATGAAGTGGGCGGTAGTTGGCTTCGTTGGCGGCGTACTGGTGATGGTTGTGACCCTCTCGACCTCTTTCGTCCTGGCCTTCGTGGGCTTCCTGGTGATGCTGGGTGCCTCCCTGGCCCTGGAGCGAAATGCCCGCCAGGTGGGGCGGACGGGACTGCGAGTTGTGGCCGGTTCGGGGCGGACAGCGGGCATCCGCGAGGTTGTTGGTGGCACAGGCGCCCGGGTCCGGGAGCGCATGCGCGACCGATTCCGTCGGGGCGATCACGGCCGGGCCTGAGGCGACCTTCCCCGGAGGGGAGCTCGACCAGATCGGGGCCATGGTCCGGGAACGTGTCCTGGCCGTAGACGTCGGAGGCACGAAGTTGGCCGCCGGCGTCGTCGACCCAGACGGGCGGGTCCGGAGTCAGGCTCGTGCCCCCACCGGAGGTCGGGACGCCGACGAGCTCTTTGGGTCCTTGGCCGACCTTGTCGAACCGCTGCTGGACGCCGAATCAGTGGCCGGAATCGGAGTCGGTTGCGGGGGTCCCATGTCGGCCGGTGGGGACCTGGTGTCACCGCTGAACATTCCGCAGTGGAGGGACTTCGCCCTTGCCGGGCGTCTGGCCGACCACACCGGCCTCCCGGTGGTGGTGGACAACGACGCCAAGGCCCTGGCCCTAGGCGAGGGGTGGTGTGGGGCGGCGATCGGCGAACGGGACTATCTGGCCATGGTGGTGTCTACGGGAGTGGGTGGCGGGCTGGTCGTAGATGGCCGCCTCCTGGACGGAGCGGCGGGCAATGCTGGCCACATCGGACACGTGGTGGTGGAACCAGACGGTCCGACTTGCGCCTGCGGCCGTCGGGGGTGTCTGGAGGCGGTGGCCTCCGGGCCAGCCATCCGACGGGATACCGGTCGGCCGGCTTCGGAGGCCGACCTGGAGGTCCGGCGTCGGACTGGTGACCTAGTCGGGCGGGCGGTGGCCACGGTGGTCAACCTGCTCGACATCCCCCTGGTCGTGGTGGCCGGCTCGGTTGCCCTGGGCTTTGGTGCCCCGTTCTTCGAGGCGGCCCAGGAGCGCCTGGATCGGGAGTGTGGGCTGGAGTTCACGCGAGGTGCGAAGATCGTGCCAGCCGGGCTGGGGGCCGACGGGCCGCTGGTCGGAGCGGCAGCCTTGTGGCACCACGCCCGCCGGAGGTCGGAGGGAACCGGGGTGGAGGGCACGTCGTGAACGGATGGATGGTTCGGGTGGCTATGGCCGTTGCCGCTAGGCCGTGGCTCTGGTCGGTGGCCGTCCGCCAGACCGTCCGGCTGGCCGGTCGGGGGTGGTGGCGGCGTCCACCGTTCCTTCCCGTCCCGGCGGCCCCTTACGCCCGCTTCCGGGCCATTACCCAGTACGGCGCTCCGGAGGCCCCGCCCACGGCAGGCGACGTGGTGGTGTGGTTGTCGTGGGTCCGGAGATTTCCGAACGCGGTACCCGTCGGCCGCCGGGAGGATGGCTGACCAACCGTGAGCGGAACTGCCCTGTCATCGTGGGACGTCCGATGGCCAACCGGGACAGTGGCCGAACGCCATGGCCTCCTTGACCCGATCGACGGTCGGGCTGTACTCGTCCATCAGGTGGACCGTCCGACGATGGTGCTGGGTGCTGCCCAACGTGACGTGGTTGTCGGCGGTGGTATCGATGTGGTCCGGCGGCGGTCGGGTGGGGGAGCGGTCCTCCTCCGACCCGGCGAGGTGGTCTGGGTCGATCTCTTGGTGCCCCGAGGGGACCGCTTGTGGGAGGACGATGTGGGTCGGTCGGCATGGTGGGTGGGCGAGGTCTGGCGAGCGGCCCTGGCTGACCTTGGCGTGAGCGGGACGGTCCATCGAGGCGCCCTGAATGAGGGCCGGTGGGGCGGCCTGGTGTGCTTCGCCGGCCGAGGGCCCGGTGAGATCCTGGTGGACGGTCGCAAGGTGGTCGGTATCTCCCAGCGGAGAGACCGGTCTGGGGCGCGGTTCCAGTGCACGGCGCTCCTGGCGTGGCCGGCGGACGTCCTGGTGGATCTCCTGGGGTTGACGCCCACTGACGAGGCTCTTCGGGACCTGGCGGCCGCGGCTGCCCCGGTGGAGGTGGATCCGGACGAACTCGTCGGGTCCCTTCTATCGCACCTTCCCTGATCCGCCCGGGTCCATCCCACTGGGCCGCTTCGGTGGCTCAGGCCTCCTAACGACTGAATCTCCCGGTTGCCGGTACCCCGCCGACAGCTCCAACCGCACGCTCCGCTGAGTGGGGCCCGCCCTTGTGTTGGTGGGAGAAAATGGGATATAGTGGCAGATAATGTCAGCGATGTGGGGAATCGGGACAATGATACTCCCCGGTCGGTCGCATCGCTCCGGCCAGAGCGACGAGAGGGAAGGAGGGACCGGACATGGCAATTGTGGGAACCCACGAGCGTTCGTTGGACGACAAGGGTCGCCTGGTCCTCCCGGCCAGATTCCGGAGCCACTTCTCCGGTGTGGTCTATCTCTCCCCGGGCGACGGCTGTATTTCCCTCTGGCCCTCGGAGCGCTTCGACTCGATGGTGGCCAGCGTCGAGGAGAAGATCCGTTCCGGCGAACTGGAGCCCAACGTGCGCCGCGGCGTCTCGTCTGGCTCCGTGGAGGTCAGCCCCGACGCCCAGGGACGGGTGATGCTCCCCGAGAAGTTGCGCGCTTTCGCCCGCTTGGAACACGAGGTGGTGGTCTGCGGGGCCATCGACCGAATCGAGATCTGGAACCCCATTACCTGGGCGGACATGGCACCGGACCTGGATCGTCTGGTGGCCGAGGCCATGGGGATTACCGGCGGGATCTAACCCACGCAACTTGGGTCGAGAGGAAGTACGCACCACGACAACCACAGACCACGACGACCGGTCACCGACCGGTTCGTCCCTGGACCGTCCCCCGGTCCGCAGGATGGGAGGCCCCTACTCCGCCCGCTTGCCATCCAGCCCGATTCGGGGAGACATCCCGACGTGCGCCAGCAGATCGGGGGACGGTCGAGGGACGGGCCACCGGGACCGGCTTCGTCGAGGTCCACGGATCGGCGGACCGAACGATGGTGAAACGAGGCGGGGAGGACAACGGAGAGCGGCCCACCGACTTCGAGCATCGACCGGTCATGGTGGCCGAGGTCCTGGAAGCTCTAGCCGACGTGCCGTCCGGTGTCGTACTGGACGCCACGGTAGGCGGTGGAGGTCACGCCGAAGCCGTGCTGGCAACGAGGGGCGACCTCCGGATCCTCGGAATTGACCGCGATGACCAGGCGCTGGTGGCCAGCACCTCCCGGCTGGCCCCATTCGGTGACCGGGTCGAGTTGCACCGGGCCGCCTTCATGGACCTTGGGTCCGTGCTGGACGGTGCCGGCGTGACCCACCTGGCCGGCTTCCTGTTTGACCTGGGCGTCTCCTCCCCGCAACTTGACCGGGTCGAGCGGGGATTCAGCTACCGGGAGGCGGGACCACTGGATATGCGCATGGACCGTCGCCAGGCCGTGACGGCGGCCGACGTCGTGAACGGCTACGACGAGCGTTCCCTGGCCCGCCTGCTCGTTGACTATGCCGACGAGCGCCATGCCCGGCGCATTGCCCGCGCTGTGGTGGCCGCCCGCCCGGTGTCGGACACATCCCATCTTGCCGAGGTCGTTCGTGACGCCATTCCCGCCGCGACGCGTCGCCGTGGTGGGCACCCAGCGAAGCGCACCTTCCAGGCCATCCGCATCGAGGTGAACGCCGAACTGGATCAGTTGGGCGACGCCCTAGACGAGGCGGTCCGACGGCTGGTCCCGACCGGTCGGGGAGCCGTTCTGTCGTACCACTCCGGCGAGGACCGCATCGTGAAGCACTGTTTCGACCGGGCAGCCACTGGCGGCTGTAACTGTCCCCGCCTGTTGCCGTGTACCTGCGGGGCGACCCCCCTTGCAGTGCTACCCCGACGGGCCGGCCGTGTCCCGTCGGAGGACGAGGCCCGAGATAACCCGCGGGCAGCCAGCGCACGGCTCCGAGTGCTGGAGCGCCGATGACTGCCGTCCTTAGCCCGGCACGCCTGCCCCAGACCACGACCGACCGCCGGGTATCCGGGCCGTCGGCACGGACGGCCACCCGACCAGCCGTCGGGGTCTTCGGAGCGCTGGCCGTGGTCGGGTTCTTCGCCACCCTGTTGGCCCTGGCGGCCTTTCACAGCATCGTGGTCAGCGGACAGTTCGAGTTTGATCGCCTCCAGCGACGACTGGAGAACGGCCACGAACGGGCCCAAGTCCTCCGGGCGGAGGTGGCCCGCCTGGAGAGCCCGAGTCGGATCCTGGAGGTCGCCAACGGGCGATTGGGCATGGTGTTCCCGCCGGCCCGCGTGTACCTAGCGTCGGTGGCTCTTGACGACCGGCTGACCACTCTCGCGGCTCCCGAGGGCGACCCCTTCTCCGGATCGACCCGGTGAGCCGACAGCCCGACGGGTTGGCGGCCCGCGGGCGTGGAGCGGGGATCGACGTTCCCCGGTACGACACCTACCAGCGTTTCCGGCGACGGGCGGTCCTGGTCGGTGTCCTCTTAGCGGGGATAGCCGGTCTCTTCGGATGGCGCCTAGCCACCCTGCAACTCCTTGATCCGGACCGATTCGTGGCTCACGGCGAGATGCAGCGCATCAAGACCGTTGCTCTCCAAGCAGCCCGGGGTGCCATCGTGGACCGTAACGGCGTTGATCTCGTCCTCTCGGTGCCTCGCACGTCAGTGTGGGCCAACCCCCTCCAGGTGGAGGACCCGGCCAGGGCAGCGCGGACACTGTCCGGCATTCTGAACGCCGACGTGTCGCTGCTGGAGGAACGGCTATCCAGGGATTCCCAGTTCGTCTGGCTGGGGCGCCAGGTCTCCGACGAGGCGGCCGCAGCGACCCTTCGGCTGGGCGTGACCGGCGTTTACTTCGACGAGGAACGAGCGCGGGTCCGGCCGGGCGGCGACTCGGCTCTGGCCGTCCTGGGGCGGACGGACATCGACGCCAAGGGCATTAGCGGCATGGAGTTGGTTTACGACAGTCTCCTGTCGGGGACCGATGGCGAAAAGATCGTGGAGAGGGGCCTCCGGGGCGTCTCCATCCCGGGTGGCGAGTATTCGGTGGAGCCAGCGACCCACGGACGAACCCTGGTCCTGACCCTGGACCGCGCCCTCCAGTTTGAGGCGGAGAGGCTGCTGATTGAGGGGGTGGAGCGGGCCGACGCCGAGGGTGGAGTCCTGGTGGCTATGGACCCGGCGACCGGGCAGATCCTGGCCTCGACCACGGTCCGAAGAGACGAGGACGGACTGGTCGGAATCTCCAGCGAACACAGGGCCGTCACGTGGACCTACGAGCCGGGCTCGATCATCAAGCCCC
>Ga0207965_1000172_pt1 | contig 17881 bp, 13 predicted proteins | sample Knorr_S23_td_O2m_FD_185609 | JGI IMG/M metagenome (GOLD analysis project Ga0207965, IMG submission 185609) | Marine microbial communities from Southern Atlantic Ocean transect - Knorr_S23_td_O2min_ad_571m_LV (SPAdes) (version 2) | ecosystem: Environmental > Aquatic > Marine > Oceanic | place...
GCCTAAAGTACAAAAAATGGTTCAAGACTTTTTTGGTAAAGAACCTAAGAAGGATCTAAATCCAGATGAGGCGGTTGCTATGGGTGCTGCTATCCAAGCTGGAGTACTAGGTGGTGACGTTAAAGATGTTTTACTGCTCGATGTAACTCCACTCTCTCTTGGTATTGAAACTATGGGGGGAGTATTGACTAAATTAATTGAGAAAAATACAACTATCCCAACTAATCAGTCTCAGGTTTTTTCAACTGCAGCAGATAACCAATCAGCGGTAACAGTTCATGTACTTCAGGGTGAACGTGATGTTGCAAGTGCAAATAAATCACTTGGTCAGTTCAATCTAGAAGGTATTGCTCCTGCACCAAAAGGACAACCTCAAATTGAAGTTACTCTTGATCTCGATTCAGATGGCATTCTAAATGTTTCTGCAAAAGATAAAAACACTGGTAAAGAACAGTCAATCACAATTAAATCTTCAAGCGGTCTTTCAGATGAAGAAGTTGACAAAATGATCAAAGATGCTGAAGCACATGCAGAAGAAGATAAGAAATTTCAAGAACTTGTAACTTCTCGTAATATGGCTGACTCTCTAGTTCACTCAACAAAACAAACTCTTGAAGAATTAAAAGATGAAGTCTCTGATGATGAAAAATCAGCTATTGAGGCTGCTGTAAATGAACTTGAAGAAAGCATCAAAGGAGATGACAAAGAAGCAATCGATGCTAAAGTCCAAAACCTAAGCGAAAAAGCACAAGTTCTAGCGCAAAAAGCACAAGAAAAAGCAAGTGCTGAAGGTCCTCAAGATGATAATGCTCAAGCAAACGATGACGTTGTAGATGCAGACTTCGAGGAAGTCAAAGAAGAAAAAAGTAAGTAACTGTATAAGATGTTATAAAAACCTCCCTTGATTAACTTCATGGGAGGTTTAATAGTATAAGGGATATATGTCACAAAGAGATTACTACGAAGTTTTGGGCGTCGATAAAGGTGCAGATGAAGCCAAAATAAAAAAGGCATACAAGCGTCTTGCTATGAAATATCACCCTGATAGAAATGGTGATGATAAGGCTGGTGCGGAGAAAAAATTTAAAGAAGTTCGCAAGGCATATGATGTAATTTCTAATCCTCAAAAAAGATCAACTTATGACCAGTTTGGGCATGCAGGTGTCGAGCAAGGCGCTGGCGGGTTTGGTGGTGGTAATCCTTTTGGAGGAGCAGGTGGTTTTGGAGATATATTTGGGGATATCTTTGGTGGTGGAAATGCCAAACCAGACAATAGAGGTCCAGATCTACGCTATGATTTAGAAATTGACTTAAAACAAGCAGCCAAGAGTGACACAGTTAAAATTAGAGTACCTAAAAATGATACCTGTGACACCTGTTCTGGAAGTGGGGCAAAACCAGGAACATCTGTAAAAACTTGCAGTAATTGTAGCGGCACTGGTCAAACTACTATGCAACAAGGCTTCTTTGCCATCCAAAGACCTTGCAACCAGTGTAATGGCTCCGGAGAAAAAATTGAATCTCCATGTGGTACTTGCCGTGGTCATGGAATTGTAAGAAAACAAAAAACTCTTTCTGTAAAAATCCCTGCTGGGGTTGACACTGGAAATCGAATACGACTTAGTGGTGAAGGTGAAGCCGGCTTGCGTGGGGGAGCATTTGGCGATCTTTATGTTCAAATTCATATAAAAGATCATCCAATCTTTCAGCGAGAAGGTAATGATTTGTATTGTGAAGTCCCAATTGATTTTGCAACATCTGCACTTGGTGGTTCAATTGAAGTTCCCACCTTAGATGGAAAACTTAAAATCAGTGTGCCTTCAGGTACTCAAACTTCAAAGCTTTTTAGACTTCGTGGCAAGGGTATGCCTGCTATGAGGCACAGTGGTTCAGGTGATCTTCTATGTCAAGTAAAAGTTGAAACTCCCGTTAATTTAAACTCTAAACAAAAAAAGCTACTAAAAGATTTTTCTAACTCATGTGAAGCTAAACATCACCCAGAGTCAAATTCTTTTTTTGGTAAAATGAAATCTTTCTTTGAGTAAATTTGAAACAATTTGACACATAGTAAAAAATACCCTAGTTTAAAATTTGGTTCTTTATTTACCGATTTAATAATTCTTAAATGACAATCAAACAAATCAAAGCCCGTGAGGTTTTAGATTCTAGAGGCAACCCGACTGTTGAAGCAGATGTAATTCTTAGTAATGGCACCCTTGGAAGATCAATAGTTCCCTCAGGAGCTTCTACAGGCCAAAAGGAGGCTTTAGAGCTTAGAGATGGTGATAAAAGTCGCTATCTAGGGAGAGGTGTTATTAATGCCGTTAATATTGTTAATAATAAAATTAATGATGCTTTAGTCGGCATGTCAATCTCTAACCAACAAGCGATTGATCAAAAAATGATTGACTTAGATGGCACTGAATCAAAATCGAAACTAGGTGCAAACGCTATTCTAGCTGTATCATTAGCATGCGCTCATGCAAATGCAAATAACAACAAACAGTCTCTCTTTCGTTCGTTTGATTTTTCTAAAAACTATCAACTCCCAGTCCCTATGATGAACATTATCAATGGCGGTGAGCATGCCAATAATAGCGTTGACATTCAAGAGTTTATGATTATCCCTGCAGGAGCTCCTAGCTTTAAAGAAGCCCTGAGATATGGCACAGAGGTCTTTCATCACTTAAAGACAGTTCTCACTCTAAGAGGACTCAATACAGCTGTTGGAGATGAGGGAGGCTTTGCCCCAGATTTAAGTTCAAACGAAGAAGCATTAAAAGTGATAGTAGAAGCCATTAATAAAGCAGGCTATATTGCTGGAAAAGATATTTTTATTGGGATAGATGCTGCAAGTTCGGAGTTTTATAAAGATGGTACTTACAACTTATCCTCAGAAAACCTAAAACTTAGTAACGCTGAATTTACTGAATACCTTGCATCATGGGTTGAAAATTATCCGATTATCTCGATTGAAGATGGAATGGATGAAAATGACTGGGAAGGTTGGGAAATGCTTACTAAAAAACTTTCTCACAAAGTGCAATTAGTAGGTGATGATTTATTTGTTACCAATAGCAAAATTTTAAAAAAAGGGATTGAAAATAATATCGCAAATTCTATTCTTATAAAAGTTAACCAAATTGGTACACTAACTGAAACCTTTAGCGCAATGAAAATGGCTCTTGATGCCGGTTATACTTGCGTAATGTCTCATAGGAGTGGTGAAACTGAAGATACCACAATTGCTGACCTTGCAGTTGCAACTAGCTGTGGTCAAATCAAAACTGGCTCCCTTTCGCGCTCTGATAGGCTTGCAAAGTACAATCGGTTACTACGAATTGAAGAAGAGCTTGGCAATGATGCTAAATATCCAGGCCTAGAACCCTTTCAAAACTTTTCTTAATATTTCAAAATAAGTTGTTCTAAGATTTTTTAACTGCTTTAAGGTTAAAATAAGAATTCATTAATTATTATAGGTAACTGATTGGAATCACTGTCCACTTTCTGGCTAAGTGTTTTACTTTTCATTCTAATTCTAGCTTCGGCTTTTTTTTCTGCCTCTGAAACATCGATGATGGCAATTAATCGATATCGCCTCAAATCTCTCAGTGCAAAAAATAATCACCAAGCTAAAAGAGTAGAAAAGCTCTTAATAAATATTGATTACTTGATTGGTGGAATCTTACTAGGTAACAACTTTGTAAACATACTTGCTGCAAGTATCGCAACACTTCTTTCAATTAAGCTTTGGGGAGAAGGTTCGGTTATCCTTGCTTCACTTATACTAACAGTAATCATTTTAATTTTTGCTGAAACAACACCAAAAACTTACGCTGCAAAAAACCCAGAAAAAATAGCCCTGCCTGCCTCTTGGTTTATTGATTTATTTATTAAGGCTTTTAGGCCATTAATTTTTTTAATATCATACATTTCTCAATCCATCCTTAAACTATTTGGATTAAAAAATATAAATAATGATATTTTGAATTCAGAAGAGCTGAGAATGGCTGTAGTAGATTCAAAGCCAATACTGTCGAAAAATTATCGAAAAATGCTTCTTAATATTATTGATTTAGAAAAAGTAAAGGTTGAAGATATTATGATTCCTCACCATGAACTTGTAAGTGCAGATATTAATAATGAAGATGAAATATTTGAGCAACTCAAACGAGTGCAACATACTCGACTTCTTGTATTTGAAGGCTCAGAAAACAATATTATTGGAACCATTCATATGAGAGATGTTGTTAACGTTTATGCAAAAGATGAAATGGATATTTCTGCAATTAAAGAGCTTATTCGTGAGCCATATTTCATTCCAGAGGGCACTCCTTTATCTCAACAACTTGAACACTTCAAAAGTCAGAAAAGGAGACTTGGTATTGTCGTAGATGAGTATGGTGAAGTACAAGGAATGGTTGTTCTAGATGATATTTTGGAAGAAATTGTTGGTCAATTTACTTCCAACCAAGGTGAAAGTATAAATGAAATAAATCTACAAGATGATGGTAGTTATTTGGTGGATCCTAGAATCAGTATTCGTGAGATTAACTCTGCACTCAAGGTAAAACTTCCGTTTGATAATTCCAAGACACTCAATGGGCTAATTTTAGAGCACCTTCAAAGCTTTCCTCAACACAACGTATCTCTTAAAATAGAGTCACTAATAATTGAGATTGTTCAAGTTAGTAAGCAAGGCATTAAACTTGTTAAAATCAACAAAATAAATTAGGTATTATCTCTACCAAATAGTGTGTATCTTAAAATTTTAAGGAATAATAATGTTTAAATTTTTTACAGAAAAAAAATGGTTTCTTTGGGCCTATCTTGGTTCAGCCGTAATTCTAACTTCATTATGGGTATCGGTACAAATTGACGTACAAATCAATGAATGGTTTGGTGGTTTCTATGACATGATACAAAAAGCCCTTGCTACACCAAATGCAATTACTATGGATGAATATACAGGCGGTCTATGGAGCTTTGCAAAGCTGGCTGCCATGTGGATAGTTTTAGGCCTTGCAACCTCATTTTTAACCTCACATTTTTTGTTTAGGTGGAGAGCATCAATGGTAGAGTTTTATCACAGTGTTTATGATAAGGCTCGCACCATAGAGGGAGCTTCCCAGCGTGTCCAAGAAGATACTATTAGATTTTCTCGCATCATGGAAGGCCTTGGTACAAGCCTAATTGAGTCTGTTATGGTGTTAGTTGAGTATTTCCCATTATTAATGGGATTGTCAGTAGGAATTCCTATTATGTGGTTTGGTGACTGGGAATATGGATTAGTTACTGGCGCCTTTATTTGGGCAGTTGGTGGCACAATATTAATGATAGCGTTAGCATGGTTACTGAGACTAGTTGGCATTGAATATGACCTCCAAAAGAGAGAAGCTGCTTATCGAAAAATACTTGTTATCGCTGAAGATGATGGGAGTATAAGGCCAAAAACATTAGAAGAACTCTTTGAAGGTGTTCGATTAATTCATTACAAAAGTTATTTGTATTATTTATACTTCAATATTGGAAGACTTGCTTACCTCCAAATAAATGTTTTAGTTGGCTATATTGTCTTAGCGCCTGCAATTGTTGCTGGAGTCATGACGCTTGGCGTAATGCAACAAATACTTAGAGCCTTTGGAAGGGTTGAAGGCTCTCTTCAATACCTTTTTAATGCATGGCCAACTATTATTGAATTGGCTAGTGTTTATAAACGTCTAAGAGAGTTTGAAAGTAAAATCGAGTCAATGATAGAGACTGAATCAGAAGCGTAATTAAATAAGAGCCTGACCCATCTTAAGTTGTTGTCCAGCATGTAAATTCATTTCTGGAAAGTCTTCTGGTAGGAGCATAATTACTGTCGACCCCATATTAAATCGACCTAACTCATCTCCCTTAGCCAAACTAATCTCTCTACCTTTATAGTCATAATTTATTACTGTTTTAGAGTATGGAGGTGTTATTTGACCTTGCCATTCCGTCTGCATAGAGCCAACAAAGATTGCACCAACAAGTACAAAAGCCATCACCCCAAAATCTGTATCAAATAAACAGATTAAACGCTCATTTCGAGCAAAAATCTTCTTTACTTGGTTAACAGTCTTTTGATTCACAGAGAAAAGATTACCTGGGATATATTTCATTGATATCAATACGCCGTCACATGGCATATGAATACGATGATAGTCTTTAGGTGATAAATATATTGTTGCAAAGCTTCCATTTTCCAATTCTTCTGAAGCTTTATCTGCGAGAAGCTCTGAGGTCGAATATTGACGCCCTTTAGCTTGTAAGATTTGAGAGTCTTGAATCTTGCCTGTTTGAGAAATAACACCATCGACAGGAGAGATAAGCTTAGATTCTGATATTGGTCTTAAACCTGTCTTTAAAGCTCTTGTAAAAAAATCATTGAAGTTAATATAGTCTTCAATATTTTCAAGTTCTGCTTCAGCTAAGTTGACATGGTATTTATTAACAAACCAGCGGGTACAGGTATTTTTTATCCACAAAGTTTCGATTCTTGCGAATCGAAACATCAGACGCGATAAAAAGTGCTGAGGCAAAATATATTGAAGCAATATCATTAAGCAAGCTTTTCTAGAATAAAGTTAACAGCTGCCTTAAAATCAACTTCAACTTTGTCAGATTCCTTTCTTGATTTATATTCGATTTTCCCATTATCAGCATGAGTATCACTTATAACAAGTCGATGCGGAATTCCGAGTAGCTCAGAGTCAGCAAACATTACCCCTGCACGTTCTTTTCGATCATCTAATAACACCTCAATACCTTGCTCTAAGCAGTCATTGTAAAGCTCATCTGCCAAGGCCTTAACCCGACTAGATTTATTGTAATTAATTGGAACAATAACTAGGTGAAAAGGAGCTATAGATTCAGGGAAAATAATTCCCTTATCATCATGATTTTGCTCAATACTTGCAGCTACAATTCTAGTGACTCCAATGCCATAGCAGCCCATATTCATATTAACTGCCCTTCCATCTTCACCAATAACATTAGCATTCATAGAGTCTGAATACTTTGTACCAAGCTGGAAAATATGACCAACCTCAATACCCCTCTTAATTTCAAGCTTTCCTTTGCCATCTGGCGAAGGATCTCCAGTAACAACGTTACGCAAATCGCTAGAAATAACTTTTGAAGTATCGCGGTTCCAGTTAACACCTACAAAGTGCTTATCATTTTCATTAGCGCCACAAACAAAATCTGATAAACATGCTGCTGAATGATCAGCAATAATTTGAATATCAAGATTAACAACACCGATTGACCCAAATGTACAGCCTAATTGTTTCTGAACTTTACTCTCTTCTGCCATTTGTAACGGCTGCTTTACTCCTTGCATTTTTGCAGCTTTGACTTCATTAAGTTCGTGATCACCACGCAAAACTAGAGCAACTAGATTATCGTCATCTCCTTCAACAATTAGGGTTTTAATTGAGTTTGTTGGCTTAATTTTTAATAAGTTACAAACGTCATTAATTGTTTTTACACCTGGCGTCTTAACTAGCTCTAATGCTTCCTTAGCAGGTTTAGGCTTTCCTTGAGGAAGAGTTTCTGCACGCTCAATATTTGCAGCATAATCTGATTTATCAGAAAAACAAATCGCATCTTCACCAGAATCAGCCAGCACATGAAATTCATGAGAACTTTCACCTCCAATAGCTCCAGAATCTGCCAAAACAGCTCTATAGTTAAAACCAATTCTATCAAAAATATTGCAATAGGTTTGATGCATTATTTGATAAGTCTCGCCAAGTGATTTTTCATCAATATGAAATGAATACGCATCCTTCATCATAAACTCTCTGGAACGCATTACACCAAAACGAGGTCGAATTTCATCTCTAAATTTAGTTTGAATTTGATAGAAATTTATTGGCAGCTGTTTGTAACTTCTAAGATATTGCTTAGCAATATTGGTAATAACTTCTTCATGTGTAGGACCCAAGCAAAAATCTCTATCATGCCTATCCTTAAAACGAAGCAGCTCTGGACCATACTCTTCCCATCTTTTTGATTCTTGCCATATTTCTGCAGGCTGTGCAACCGGCATCAATAATTCTAGTGCTTTGGATTTATTCATCTCTTCGCGAATGATTTTCTCAACTTTTTGAACTACCTTTAAGCCCAATGGAAGGTATGAATATATGCCTGAAGCTAATTTTGAAATCAATCCTGCTCTGATCATTAGTTGATGAGAGATAATCTGAGCATCATTGGGAGCCTCTTTAGCTGTAGATATTAATGAGTCACTGCTTTTCATATAAAATAGAATTTATACTAAAAAATAATTTGATTTTACCTAATGCCTAATTTACAAACTTTATTAATTTATATTATTCCACTCCTATTCGCAATTACGCTTCATGAGGCAGCTCATGGCTGGGTGGCAAGCAAATTGGGTGACCACACTGCAAGGATGATGGGCAGAGTTACCTTAAACCCAATTAAACATGTTGATCCTGTAGGCACAATCCTAGTTCCTCTAGCATTACTTTTAATGCCAGGAGTTGGATTTATTTTTGGATGGGCTAAACCTGTTCCAATTAATTTTCGTGCTCTTAGGTCACAAAAATCTGGAATGATATGGGTAGCACTTGCAGGGCCAGGTGCAAATTTTCTTATGGCTATTGGCTGGCTGATACTTGCGATAATATCATTAAAATTAGAACTATTTATTCTATATTCAATGGCAAGAGTTGGAATCTTTTTAAATATTTTACTGGCGGTATTTAATCTTTTGCCAATTCCTCCACTAGACGGATCTAGAGTTATTAGTGCACTCTTACCAGGGCCATTGGCATATAAATATGGCCAATTTGAGCAATATGGTTTCCTAATATTGTTAGGCTTAATGTTTATAGGAGGCTTTCAACTATTTGTATTGCCAATTGTTGCTCAGATTCAACTACTCTTTTTAGCATTTATTTAATTAAACTAGCAACTTTATGTAGCTAAGATGAGCAGCTAAGCTCTAGGTTTTGAGCCCATTCTGGAGCCTCACTGTCATATGAATCAAACTCTTTGTGACTCTCAAATGGAGACTTTAATAAGTTAAACAAAGTCTCAATTTCATCATACTGATTTAAATCTTCAGCCTTTCTAATCGCTACTTCTGCCAAGTAGTTCCTTAAAACATACTTAGGATTTACTAAATTCATCAATATTATTCTCTGTTCAGGTTTTTCAATTTCTTGCTTAATCCTTTTGTGATATCGTTCAAACCAGGTATCAAATTCACTCCCCATAGATTGCTCTTTTTGGTCTGAAAGTCGCCTCATTGAGCGGTGGTAGTCTCTCTTATTGCTATAAAGCAATTGCAAAAAATCATTAATTAAGGTGCTATCTTCGTCAACGACTTTTAGTAAGCCAAATTTTTTCCTCATCAAAAGTGAGTACTCCTTCACTAAAGAGGATTGGTATACAGCCAAGGCATCTTTCAAGTCATCTTCATCAACCAAACTCCTCATTGCATCAGCAAGTCGCTCTAAATTCCATAGAGCAACTGAGGGTTGCCTTTCAAACGAGTAGCGACCCTGGCTATCAGAATGGTTACATATAAAAGCCGGATTATAAGTTTCCATAAAACTAAAAGGTCCATAATCAATAGTTAAACCTAAAATTGACATATTGTCAGTATTCATCACGCCATGAGCAAACCCTTGTGCCTGCCAGCGAGCAATCATTACAGCAGTAGTTTGAACTACTGTCTTAAATAAATCTAAATAACAATTTTTTCCTTTCAATTTAGGGTAGTAATGATTAATAACAAAATCTGCTAATTTTTTTACGTTTTCATTTTGACCTTTTGAGGCAAAATATTCGAAATGCCCGAAGCGTATATGACTTTCAGAAACACGGGTAACAATTGAACCACTCTCTATATGCTCTCGATATACATCGGTATCACTTGCAACAATTGCAAGACATTTAGTTGTAGGAATATTCAATCCTTCCATGGCTATAGAGCATAAATATTCGCGAATACTAGACCGAAGAACCGCTCGACCATCAGCGCCACGTGAGAATGGAGTAGCTCCTGCACCTTTTAGAGACAATTCATATCCATTTAACTCGCCAATTAAACATGAACGGCCATCACCAAGCTGAGGAACAAAGTAGCCAAACTGGTGTCCAGCGTAGACACTAGAAATTGGATCTACTTCGTCTAATTTTTTTTCACCTGAGCAGATCGCAAGTAGTTCTTCTTCTGTTAGGTTTAGTTTAAGATTTGCTTGTAAATCTTTGTTGACATGAATTAGGTGACTATTTTTGAGTTTTTGGGTATCAACTCTTGAGAAATAATCCTCGCCTAGTTCTACAAATTTAGGAGAGCTTATCATTTAGAATTTTATTGACTTGTTTTGGATTTGCTTTTCCATTGGTAGCCTTCATAACTTGACCAACAAAAAAACCTAAAAGTTTAGAGTTTCCATCTTTAAATTGCTGAACTTGTAGAGTATTGTTATTAACAACTTCATCAATTATGTTTTCTAAAGCATCAATATCTGTTATTTGTTTTAAACCCTGATTTTCAATAATCTCTTCTACACTTCCCTTTCCATCCCACATAGATTTAAAAACATCTTTGGCAATTTTTCCAGAGATTGTATTATCACTAATTTTTGTAATCAGTTCATATAACTCTAAAGCTGATATGGGTGAATCCTGAATCTCGATTTGGTTTTTATTTAGTGAAGCTGAAAGGTCGCCCATCACCCAATTGGCTGAGAGCTTTACATCAGCACCTTTTGTAATCATAGATTCAAAGTAGTCGGCGATATCTTTTTGATTTGTCAAATTTTCTGCATCATATTCACTGAGGCCAAAATCATCTATAAACCTAATTTTCTTTTCTGTTGGTAGCTCTGGTAAGCTATTTTTTATTTGAACAAGGAGTGCATCATCAATGAGAACTGGCAATAAGTCAGGATCAGGAAAATATCTATAGTCATTTGCTTCTTCCTTAGAGCGCATTGATCTAGTTTCATTCTTAACTGCATCATAAAGCCTTGTTTCCTGGACAATAGAGCCCCTATCCTCGAGGATATCGATTTGCCTTTCAACTTCCAAATTAATTGCTTTCTCTAAAAATTTAAATGAGTTTATATTTTTAAGCTCTGCACGAGTCCCTAGTTCATCGCCTTTTTTTCTTATTGAAACATTTGCATCACAACGAAATGAGCCTTCCTGCATATTTCCATCACAAATACCTATATATTGAACCAAAGCATGGATTTTTTTGGCATAAGCGACTGCTTCTTTTGCACTTCTCATATCCGGCTCAGAAACAATCTCTAGAAGCGGTGTTCCTGCTCTATTAAGATCGATTCCAGTGAAATCATCGTAGAGGTCATGTATAGATTTACCTGCATCCTCTTCAAGGTGGGCACGAGTTATACGAACCATTTTATTTTGGCCGTCATCTAAAGATATTTCAATTTCTCCTTGCCCTACAATTGGCAATTCAAACTGAGAAATTTGATAACCCTTTGGGAGGTCAGGATAAAAGTAATTTTTTCTTGCAAAAATAGAATGCTGATTGATTTTAGCATTAACAGCTAAACCAAAACTTAGTGCCATATATACAGCCTCTTTATTAAGTACTGGCAGTACCCCTGGATACCCTAGATCGACTGCACAAGCTTGAGAGTTGGGCTTAGCTCCAAATGCGGTAGATGCACCCGAAAAAATCTTTGATTTCGTTCTCAATTGTGAATGTATTTCTAATCCAATTACCGTTTCCCAAGTCATCATCAACCCTCTTTATGATTCTACAGGGAGTTGAGAATGCCAATTAGTTTGCAATTGGAATTGATGCGCAACATTTAATAAGGCTTCTTCAGACCAGTGATTTCCAATCAGCTGCAAGCCAACAGGTAAATTATTAGAAAATCCAGCTGGAATGCTCATCCCTGGAAGACCTGCCAAGTTTGCAGACAGTGTATAAATATCTGCCAAATACATTGATACTGAGTCTTTTACAGCACCTATTTCAAATGCAGTAGTAGGCGAAACTGGCCCCATTATTACATCAACACTTTTATAGACTTTTTTAAAGTCTTCACTGATCAAATGACGTACTTTTTGTGCTTTAAGATAGTAAGCATCGTAATAACCAGCAGAAAGTGCATAGGTACCAATCATGATACGACGTTTAACTTCATCCCCAAAACCTTCAGAGCGAGACCTTAGATATAAATCTTTTAAGTCTTTTGGGTCATCACAGCGATAACCGTATCTGACGCCATCAAATCTTGATAAGTTTGATGAACATTCGCACGGTGCAACGATATAGTAAGTTGGAATAGCGTAAGCTGAGTTTGGAAGGGAAACTTCATGAACTTCTGCTCCCATAGCTTCAAATTCACTAATTGACTGCATAATAACCTTTTCAACATCACTTTCTAGACCTTTAGAGAAAAATTCCTTTGGAAGGCCAATTTTTAAGCCTTTTATAGAGTTTCCTAAATTTTTTGTGTAATCAGGCATTTCTTTTATTGCACTGGTTGAGTCTTTATCATCAAAACCTGCCATAGAGTTTAATACGATTGCAGCATCTTCAGCAGTTTGGGTTAATGGCCCTGCCTGGTCGAGACTTGATGCGTAAGCAATCATTCCATATCTTGAAACTCGTCCATAGGTAGGCTTAATTCCAGTAATACCGCAAAGGCTTGCAGGTTGGCGAATACTTCCACCCGTATCAGTTCCAGTAGCAAATGGTGCTATTCGAGCCGCTACCGCAGCTGCAGAGCCTCCTGAAGATCCACCAGGAACCATTTTTTGATCCCAAGGGTTTTTGACTGGCCCATAAAAAGAGTTTTCATTGGAGGATCCCATCGCAAACTCATCCATATTAGTCTTTCCAAGCATAACCATATTTTCATTATTAAACTTCTCTGTAATAGTTGCATCATAAGGAGAGATAAATGAATCTAACATCTTCGAACCAGCAGAAGTTTTTACACCCTGAGTGCAAAAAATATCTTTGTGAGCATAGGGGATTCCGGTCAATATAGTGCCCTTTCCTTTAGCTATTTTAAGGTCTGCATCTTTTGCCTGGGAAAGCGCCAATTCACCAGTAACCGTAATATATGAATTAAGTTCAGAGACGGCTATCCTGTCAAGATAGTGTTGGGTTAACTCGACGGATGAAAAATCTTTATTTTTCAGGCCTTTAGATAGCTCAGCTATAGATAATTTATGCATCATTATTCAATCACTGTGGGGACAAGAAAATGACTTTTTCCTGTTTTTGGTGCTATTTCTTGGAATTCTTTTGACAAATCACCTTCACTCACCTCATCGTCTCTTAAGCGCTGAGACATATGAAGCGGGTGTGCCATTGGCTCTATATCACCTGTCTCTATTTCGCCCAGCTCTTCCATTAAATTAAGTATGTTGTTAAGCTCTTCTGTGCTTTGCTCTAACTGAGAATCATCGACACTTAGCCTTGCTAAGTATGCAATCTCATTAACTTGTTTATTATCTAATGACATAAAAATTAACTATTATTGACAAAAATTAGATATTACTTGTTGAAAGTTCTCTTGTGAATAACTATCTGATAAATAAGAATCACCTAAAGATTTCAAAAGCACTAGTCGTATATTACCATCTATAGATTTTTTATCTATTGACATAGCCTTAATTAAATTCTCACTTGAAACTCTACCTTTTATATTACAAGGTAGTTTTGCTTTAGTGAGAATATTTTTAACACGCTCAACATCATCTACTGACAAGTTACCTTCTAGCTCAGAGAGTTTTGCAGACATATACATTCCAATAGAAATTGCCTCACCATGAAGGTAAGTTCCATAGCCTAAAACATTCTCGATACCATGGCCAAAGGTATGTCCAAAATTTAATAGTGACCTTTTCCCACGTTCAAATTCATCTTCAACAACTATATTCGCTTTGTCTTCACATGAACGAGATACAGCATCAATTATCAAATTTTTATCACGATTCATTATTGAATCAATATTCTTTTCAAGCTCCAATAAAAAATCAACATTGCCAAGTAATCCATATTTAATCACTTCAGCCATGCCTGCAGAAAACTCTCTTTCATTCAAAGTCTTAAGCGTATCAACATCAATAATGACTGCTTGTGGCTGATAAAACGCACCAATCATGTTTTTACCGAGTACATGATTTACTCCTGTCTTTCCTCCAACGCTTGAATCTACTTGAGAAAGCAAAGTCGTTGGTATTTGAATAAAGTTAATTCCTCTTTGATAGGAAGCTGCTGCAAAACCAGTGATATCTCCAATTACTCCGCCACCAAGTGCTATCAAGGTAGCAGACCGATCAAATTTAGCCTTCAAAAGAGCATCAAATATAATGTTAGTTGTTTCAAGTGTTTTGTATTGTTCACCATCAGGCAAAATAGTCACTTCAACCTTAAAATTATCTAATAACTTAGTAAGTTTATCAAGATAAAGAGGGCCAATTGTTGAATTAGAAACGATCATAACTTGTTGGCCACTTATGTGGTTTTCAAGATAAAATTTTTGTGACAGCAAGTTGCTTCCAATGTAAATTGGATATGACTTAACACCGAGTTCTACATTTAAAATTTTCTTATTACTTACCATTAAGCAAATACCCTAATTTCTCCTTTACCTGCAACGTTTTCTATGCAGCGTCCACACAATTCTTTATGTAAATCATTTTTTCCAATTTCCTCTCTGTGATGCCAACAACGAACGCACTTTTCGTAGCCACTTTTTTTAACTCTAATAGCTAAGGTGTTATTAATATCTACTGCATCTACAGGCTTGTCAGACAGTAAATGAACTCTTGCCTCAGAAGTAATAAAAACAAACCTTAACTCACTCTGTAATTCTAATAGTGCTTGGTAATTTTTATCGTCACAATAAATATCGACTTCTGCATTCAGTGAAGAACCAATAATCTTATCTCTTCGCATTTCTTCTAGCTCCTTACGAAGATATACATTAATATCTCTGGCGACTTCGATTGAGTGATTCTTAAAATCTCCCTCCAAGTCTTCATACCAAGTCTGTAAAAAAATACTCTCACTTGAAGCGCCTGGCAAATACTGCCACACCTCTTCAGATGTAAATGAAAGTATAGGTGATAACCAGCGCACCATAGCATGAGAAATATGAAATAAAGCGCTTTGAGCAGAGCGTCTTGCTAAAGAATCTGTTTGCGTAGTGTATTGGCGATCCTTGATAATATCTAAATAAAAACCGCCTAGGTCATTTGTACAAAAATTCAAAATAATTTTCATTACATGGTGAAAATTGTACTCATCATAACCTTTAATAACTTGAGATTGAAGTTCGGCAGTCTTTGAAACAATCCATTTATCGAGCAACAGCATCTGATCTACTTTTACGAGGTCTTTGCTAGAATCAAATCCTTGCATATTAGCCAGCATAAAGCGCATTGTATTTCTTATTCTTCTATAGCTATCAGCACTTCGATTAAGAATTTCATCGGATACCGTCATTTCACCTGAATAATCTGTGCTTCCTATCCATAGCCTTAAAATATCAGCACCAAGCGAGTTAACAACCTTTTGAGGTGGAATAACATTACCTAAGGATTTACTCATTTTGTATCCCTTTTGATCGACAGTAAAGCCATGAGTCAATACCTGCTTATAAGGTGCCTTGCCATTTATCGCACAAGAGGTTATAAGGGATGATTGAAACCAGCCCCTATGCTGATCTGAACCCTCCAAATACATATCAGCTACATCACTTAAATAATCACTAGCTTTTAATACCGCATAATGACTAACCCCAGAGTCGAACCATACATCTAGTGTATCAGTAGTTTTCTCGTACTCAGATGCATCAGAACCTAGAATATCTTCCACCTTGAGCTTAAACCAAGCTTCAATTCCTTCAAGTTCAATTTTTTTAGCCACAGCTTCAAACAGTGCATCGGTATCTGGATGTAATTCACCAGTATTTTTATTAATAAATAAAGTGATTGGCGAACCCCAGTATCGTTGACGCGAAATACACCAATCAGGTCTATTTCCTACCATTAATTCAATCCGCTTCTGACCCCAACTAGGTATCCATTTCACATTCAATATCTCTTCATTAACCTTGTCTCTTAATTTTTTTTGAGTCATAGAGACAAACCATTGGGGAGTAGCACGAAATATTACTGGCGTCTTATGTCTCCAGCAATGTGGATAAGAATGTGTGATTGGATCATGCTTTACAAGTGTGCCTTTATTTTGTAATAAGTCAATAATAGTAGTGTTGGCTTTAAAAATAAACTCTCCTGCAACACCTTCAGTTGCCTCGATAAATACACCTTTCCCATCTACAGGGCAATCGACTGGCAAGTTATACTTTAGGCCCACTTCGTAATCATCCTGACCATGAGCAGGGGCTGTATGGACTGCGCCTGTTCCTGTTTCAGTAGTGACATGCTCACCCAAAATAATAGGCACCTGCTTGTCATAAAACGGGTGCTGAAGCATAATACCTTCTAGTTCAGAGCCTTTATAAACCTTATCAAGCTTGTTTGCACCATTAATTCCATACCTTTCTAATGCAGAATCATATAAATCCTCAGCAAGAATAAAGTACTTATCACCCAAATCTGCTAAAACATAATCTAATTCTGGATGCAGAGCAACTGCCTCATTTGCTGGCAAAGTCCAAGGCGTCGTTGTCCAAATAATTACTGAAACGGGCTTATCTAAACCAAAATAATCATCGACAACTTCAAAAGCTACATCTACAGCATCAGAACCCTTGTCCCTGTAGTCTACTTCTGCTTCTGCGAGTGCTGAAGAACACTCTGTACACCAATGAACTGGCTTATAACCCTTTAAGAGGTGACCATTTTTGACAATTTTTCCAAGAGAACGAACAATATCAGCCTCATACTTAAAGTTTTTAGTTAGGTATGGATTGTCCCAATCACCAATAATCCCTAATCTCTTAAAATCAACCTTTTGCTTTTCAATCTGTTGATCAGCGTACTCTCTGCAAGCTGCACGAAAGTCATCCGCATTAATCTTTTGCCCAACCTTTCCCTTCTTTTTCTCAACCATGTGTTCAATTGGAAGGCCATGACAATCCCAACCTGGAACATAAGGAGCATCAAACCCCGATAAGGTTTTGCTTTTAACAATTATATCTTTTAGGATTTTATTTACAGCATGTCCAATATGAATATCACCGTTTGCATATGGAGGTCCATCATGAAGAACAAAGATCGGTCTTCCTTTGAACTTTTGACGAATCTGTTGATGTAAATCGTGATCTTGCCAACCTTTTAAAAAACCACCTTCGCGATTTGATAAATTTGCTTTCATAGGAAATTCTGTTGCTGGCAGATTTAAGGAGGCTTTATAGTCAGACATAAATCAAGAAATATTTCTATATAAAAGAGCTATTATACTTGACACATATGGTTTAACAAGATTGAAAATCTCTGTGTAAATAGAATTTTCAACAATAGATTAAATGCTTAAAGATTGATGTAAGAGCATTAGCATTCTCTCAACATCAACGTTTATTATTTATATATAAATAGTGTATTATTTTTATAAAAATAAACTTCTATGGAGAATTTAATTAACGAAGTTATCTCTATTTTTAATCTTCGCATCTTAATTTTTAAGCTTAAGCAACTTTAACTTCAAAAAACGTACCTTAATGATAATAAAATCTCTAGACATACCAAAAGATCAAATCAAGCCTATCCTTGAACTTTTTTCTAGTGGTCAGGTGCAAGAAGCACTCGATGCCGTTGAAGTCTTAATCAAAGACTACCCTAATGATTCATTGCTTTTCAATATAAGTGGAGCCTGCTATGCCGGCTTAGGTCAATTTGATACTGCGGT
>Ga0207965_1000175_pt1 | contig 17678 bp, 14 predicted proteins | sample Knorr_S23_td_O2m_FD_185609 | JGI IMG/M metagenome (GOLD analysis project Ga0207965, IMG submission 185609) | Marine microbial communities from Southern Atlantic Ocean transect - Knorr_S23_td_O2min_ad_571m_LV (SPAdes) (version 2) | ecosystem: Environmental > Aquatic > Marine > Oceanic | place...
TCACGCATATCATTTCCAATAGCACCGGCACCACCTGTAAGTGTAGTGACAAATCCTATTTTAACTGTTTCAGCCATTGCAATTTGACTTATAATCAGTGCTGCAGAAGCTGAAATCAAGAATAAGATTTTCCTCATATTTTCTCCTTATTGTTGCAAAAGTATGTTTTACCAGTAGGACTGGAAATAATGAACCAAAGCACGAAAACAATAACTCTACTTTCTGGGGATGTCAACTAAAAACTGAGTTCATACATGCTGTAGGTTTTCTGGTTGAGGGATGCATAAATTTCGAATTCCATTCACAATTAATCTGAATCACAAATTCACAGGAAATTGCTGATTATTATGATTCAGTGTATTTGAAGATATTACCTTACATTTTTCAGTTTATATCTACTTTCTGCAGATCTTTTTAAGAGGCCAAATTAATTCTAACCGAGCTATAGTTAAAAGCTTCTTAGTTTATCATTTCAATTCATTCAGGTAATTATCCACACACACCACATCTTTTTTAACCAGTTTATAAAATTCACTGTTATGTCCTAGCCCAGGGCTGCTTCTGTGCCTCAATTCGTGAACCAGAGTGTTAAGTAATTGGTTTTTTTTTGGCAAACCAAAGAACCAGAAGTTTGAGCGATGAATTTTGATCTGTTCTTCTCCCCAGTAAATTCCTGCTTCTCCATATTGAATAAAATTCTTATGGACCGGACGCTCCCTCGTATATCTAATTGGTACAGTGGTGATTTTGCTCTTCATGATTGAAGGAAGACATGGGACTTCCAACAGCAGTTCAGCTAAATCTATAATATGCTTTTGCCTTGCTTCAGGAAATTCTAAAAACGGGTCAAGCAGATGCCAGCGGTCTAAAATGAAAAATAAAACTATTCCGCACAGCAGGAAGACTAAGCAAAATTGTGCATACTTCGAAAATAAAGTTTTACCTGATGAATGCGATTTAAGGTGCCTCTGTTTCCAGGCAAACCATTCATCCCATTCTTTTTGTAAGTAGCTGATATATTTTAATTTGTTTGTATCATCAACTTTATCAAGTTCTATCTTGCTGCTTAAGGAATATGGAGTTTGAAAAAATAAATGTTCTCTACAGTTGTGACAAATTATTCTAACAAAATACTCACCATCTTTACCTGACAATGGAATAACTTTGAATTCTTCTCCACCACATGATGGACAGTGGAGATTGAAATTTTCCTGAGAATCTTCAGGAAACAAAATACTTTTTTCAGAAGTTGAATTTATCAAGTGCTGACAGGGTAGGAAACAACTTTTCAGTAGTTTTATTTTATCTCTAAAAAGAGATTATACAAGAATTGTCAGTTACTTATTAAAAAAATATTTATGCTGACTCACACATAACAGCGGAATGCAAAAACATTAATAATTTTTAAGAGAGAGTTTTACAGTTTGTTTAATTTTCAGGTGCATATCTTTAAACTCCACTTTAGAATTGTCAACAGGTCTGTGAAAGATCAGTTTTGATAACGATAAATAGACTTTAGCTGCAGCTAATAAATTTTTTGAAATTTTTGATTTAGTAATTCTTTTTACACTTTGGATAAATTTTATCAGATATACGGAAAATAATAGAAAATTAAGGGAGATAAACTGTGATAAAATTTCTTGGCCTGTAAATTATCTTGCATTTCACACGTTTTAGAAAGGACAATGCATGTGGAAATATTAAACCATACATTAAGATGCATTAAAAATTTTTAGAGTATATACAATTGCCGTAAAAGGGGGAGCTAATGTCAGTAAGTACAAGTGAAACAGTCAAATCAATCGGAATGAAGGATGCTTCATTATTCCGGCAACAGGTCTACATAAATGGAAAATGGTCTGATGCAGACAATGGAGAAATCAATGAAATTACCAACCCGTCCAATGGACTGGTATTAGGTACCGTACCAAATTGCGGAGCTGATGAGGCGAAAAGAGCGATAGAAGCAGCAAATACTGCATGGCCAGATTGGAGTTCTAAAACTGCAAAAGAACGTGCTGTGATATTACGCCGCTGGTATGAGCTGATGATGGAAAACCAGGAAGACCTTGCGCGTATTATGACTGCAGAGCAGGGAAAACCACTTACGGAATCTCGTGGAGAAATAGCTTATGCGGCAAGCTTTCTTGAGTGGTTTGGAGAAGAAGGGAAACGAATATATGGAGATACCATACCCTCACATGCACCAGATAAACGTATTGTCGTAATCATGCAGCCCATAGGAGTTACTGTTGCAATTACACCATGGAATTTTCCTGCAGCAATGATCACCAGGAAAGCAGCTCCTGCATTGGCTGCAGGTTGTCCAATGGTTATCAAACCGGCTCCGGATACACCATTTTCCGCATTTGCCCTTTGTGAACTGGCAGAACGTGCTGGTGTTCCTCCCGGAATAATAAGCACAATTACCGGAGATGCTATTGAAATTGGTGGTGAATTTACAAGCAATCCTATAGTAAGAAAATTAACTTTCACAGGTTCAACCGGAGTTGGCAAGCTACTTATGAAACAATGTTCCGGTACCGTCAAAAAACTTGCACTTGAGCTTGGAGGTAATGCACCGTTTATTGTTTTTGACGATGCTGACTTGGAAGCCGCAATTCCAGGTGCACTGGCCAGCAAGTTTCGGAATGCCGGGCAAACCTGTGTATGTGCCAACCGGATTCTGGTACAAAGCAAGGTATATGATAAATTTTGTGGAATGTTGGCTGATGCAGCTAAAAATATTAAAGTTGCTGATGGATTTGAGGATGGTGCCCAGCAAGGTCCATTGATTAATGAGGCTGCTATTGAAAAAGTTGAAAGTCATGTAAAAGATGCCCTTTCAAAAGGAGCAAAACTTCTTACTGGGGGACAGAGACACCAACTTGGCGGAACATTTTATGAGCCCACAGTACTCTCAGGAGTAACGAAGGAAATGCTGGTTGCAAAAGAAGAAACATTTGGACCAATGGCGCCTATATTCAAATTCGAAACAGAAGAAGAAGCAATTGACTTGGCAAATGACACTGAATTTGGTTTAGCAGCATATTTTTACAGTCGAGATATTGGCCGGATTTGGAGAGTCTCTGAAGGCCTGGAATACGGAATTGTTGGAGTAAATGAGGGAATTATTTCAACTGAAGTGGCCCCATTTGGAGGAGTTAAAGAGTCCGGAACTGGGCGTGAGGGTTCGAAATATGGTATCGAAGACTATCTCGAAATCAAGTATCTTTGCATGGGAGGAATTAACAACTGACCACTTAAGCGCTTAACGAAACAGTTTTCTTTGAATTGAGATTATAAATTGAAAATTAATCTGGAATTAATGGGGTCTTTGGTGGATTTTCTCCCGGATTCAGACAAAGGGAAAGCAACGATGAAACTGAATAATGATTCTACTATTGCCGATATGTTGAACAAACTTAAAATCAAACGAAGGGTTGTTGTAGCTGTCAATGGAGATGAAGAGAAAGGACTTGACCATGTTCTCAGTGACGGTGATGAGGTACTTGTTTTCACTGTTATCAGCGGGGGTTAGCAACTAATTTACTAAATCAATCTGGATAGAATTATGTCTTACGGTTACACAGGGAAAATATTACATGTAAACTTATCAAAAGGTGAGCTGGAAATTGAAGAACCAGATGAACAGTTTTACCGCACTTATATGGGAGGTAGTGCGATGGGAATGCATTATGTTCTTAAAGAAACCCCAGTAGGAGTTGATCCCTTCAGTCCGGATAATGTCCTTGCTTTATGCACAGGAATTTTAACAGGAACACCAATATCCGGACAAAGTCGTTTAACTTCCGTAGCAAAATCACCACTTACAGGTTGTATCGGAGACGCACAAGGCGGCGGATACTTTCCTGCTGAAATGAAATTTTCTGGATTTGATGCAGTAATTATCAAAGGCAGATCTCCAAAACCCGTATATCTTTGGTTACATCATGGAGAGGCGGAACTGCGCGACGCCAGTCATTTGTGGGGGCTGACAACAGGAGACGCCGAGGATAAACTTAAAGAAGAACTGGATGATAAGAGAATTGAGGTCCTTCAGATCGGACCTGCAGGTGAGAATCTTGTTCGATTTTCTGCACTGATCAGCATGAGTAACCGTGCAAATGGGCGTACCGGAATGGGAGCAGTGATGGGTTCAAAAAACCTCAAAGCAGTTGTAGTTAGAGGGAAAATGAAACCTGCTATTGCTAATCCGGAAAAATTTAAGGAGATTCAGAAATTGGCCAAGGTAAACTTGGAGCCAACTGGTATGGATGGCTTTGGCAAATATGGGACTCCAGGTGTAACTACTCCCCAACATAAAGCCGGAGGTTTACCAACTTATAATTTCAACAGCGGCAACTTTGATAAACATGAAGAAATTGATGGCCACAAACTTTACAATGAACATCTAAGAGGTCATGAAAAAGATGACCAGAATCGTTTTGGCAGAGATACCTGTTTCAGTTGTTCAATCAAATGTAAACGTGTTTCACAAATTGATGAAGGGCCATTTAAAACAGAAGCGAAATACGGTGGTCCGGAATATGAAACCCTTGCCACTTTTGGAAGTTATTGCGGAATCAGTGACATGGATGCGATTATTCATGTGAATGCACTGTGCAACATGTATGGAATGGATACCATTTCCTGCGGGGCCACAATAGCATGGGCCATGGAGTGCTGGGAAGAAGGTAAATTAAACATGGAAGATACAGGCGGTATCGAACTGAAATATGGAAATACTGAAGCAATGGTAAAAATTACCGAAATGATAGCCAAGCGCGAAGGTTTCGGAGAGATTCTAGCGGAAGGCTCGAAGAAAGCTTCAGAGATCATTGGCCGCGGAACTGAAGAATACTTAATTACAAGTAAAGGTCAGGAAGCTCCTGCACATATGCCCCAGGTAAAACGCAGCTTGAGTGTTATTTATGCCGCAAATCCGTTTGGGGCTGATCATGAGTCCAGTGAACATGATCCTGGTTACAAAGCTTATCCGGAACGCATGAAGGAAATCGGACTGACTAATCCACAGGAGAAATTGGCACTTAACAAGGAAATGATGCGCTTTGCAATGATCACTCAGCATTTGTCCAGTGCGGTGGACAGTATCTCAGTCTGCGCATTTATTTTTGGAGCCTCCTTTCAGCTGTATACGCCTGAACAATTGGTCCAAACAATTAATGCTGTAATGGGCTGGAATGTAGATATGAAAGAGATTCTGGAAGTTGGTGAGCGCCGCCTCAACATGTTAAGGGCTTTTAATTCAAGAGAAGGCGTAGGCAGAGAATCAGACACTCTTCCGAAAAAGATGTTTAAACGGCCTCTTAAAGGCGGCAGGTCTGATGGTTATGTTTTAAATGAGGAAGAATGGGTAGCTGCTTTGGAAGATTACTACCGCTTATGCGATTGGGATGTGGAGACAGGACACCCGTCACTAAAAAAGATGGAATCACTTGGGCTAGGCTGGGTAGTTGCTGAAAATAACGTGCTCTCCAAAGTTATTAACTGAGCCATCAGGTTAAAAATTTAAATCACAGTTAGAAGCCGGTGAGAAAGTGTCAATCCAAAATAGACGTCCACTGACAGAAGACAGTCCGGCACATGATGACTTTTGGAATCCTGACGTATTGAAGGTAGTCAATACCAGAAGTCCGCAAATGCGTCAGACTTTTGAAAAAGTAAAATCTGTTGCTCCCACGAAAACAACAGTTCTGCTTTTAGGTGATACCGGTGTAGGTAAGGGAACCTTAGCCAAGCTCATCCATCAGCACAGCAGCAGGAAAAATGAGGCGTTTATTCATGTGCATTGCGGGGCATTGCCGGACACCCTGGTAGAAAGTGAATTGTTTGGTTACGAAAAAGGAGCATTCACTGGTGCAGTTAAGCGTAAACTGGGCAGATTTGATAACGCTCAAAAAGGAACAATATTTCTTGATGAAATAAATACGATATCCTCAACCATGCAGATTAAGCTGCAGCAGGTTCTTCAGGATCGTATTTTCCAGCGTGTGGGTGGAGAATCTCCTATTGAAGCAGATGTACGGGTGATTGCAGCATCTAACTCGGATTTGCAGGAAATGTGTGACCAGGGTTTGTTCCGCAAAGATCTTTATTACCGACTCAGTGTATTCCCTCTTGAAATTCCTTCTCTTCAGCAGCGTTCTGAAGACATTCCAGACTGGATTTACTATCTGCTTGACTGGTTTAACAAGCATTATTTTAAAGATATCCAGGATGTTGAACCTATTGTGGTAAAGGCGCTTCAGGAATATGCATGGCCTGGCAATATCCGTGAATTGGAAAATGTAATTGAGCGTGCCTATATTCTGGAAACTACATCTGTTCTCAGGGCGGAGAGCTTTCCGCAGGAACTTTTTTCTGGAATAAATAATTCTTCAAAAGTTGCGATGGATTTAACTCAGCCTCTGGCTGAAGTCCGTCGTCAGGGAGTGGAACATCTGGAACGAAATTATCTAAAGGAATTATTAACAGAACACAAAGGACGTATTAACCGTGCTTCCGAAACTGCAGGCATCACAACGAGACAACTTCACAAACTTCTTACCAAGCATGGAATCCGCAAGGAAGATTTTAAAGAGCCCCAATATGTGACCACATAATTAAATTGTTTCCTGCCCAGAGAATTAAATATCTTTTTATTTCTTTAAAAAGTAACTAAACTAGCTGTTATTTCAAATACTTATCGTAGTTTAACTCAGTTATTTCAGAGATAAAACTGTTTCAGTATATAATCATAAAAACAGCTGAAGTTTTTAATTCAATAGAAGACTATTCCACCTTATAATTTAAATCGGAGTATTGATCCGTAAGTTTCAGGCGCTGAATTTTACCTGAGGGACCTTTTGGTAGTTCATTCAGGAAAAAGTAGTTAGTTGGAGATCTATATTCTCCTACGGCATCCAAACATAGTTTTCTCAGTTCAGATTCAGGAACATTTTCCCCAGGACGCGGAGCTATGGCTGCTGCAACGGTTTGCCCGTAATGATCATCCGGGAGTGGGAACGCCGCTGCTTCCATTACCCTTTTGTGCCGGTATAACACATCGTCAATTTCTCGAGGTGATATATTCTCCCCCCCTTTGATAATCAGTTCTTTCAGACGTCCGGTGACAAATACGTAGCCGTCAGAATCCATCTTTCCAAGGTCGCCGGTTCGATACCATCCATCAGTGGTGAATGCTTCACGCGTTGCTTCAGGATTTTTAAGATAGCCTTGCATTAAATTTAATCCTCTTACCTGTACCTCACTTTCAGTTTCCAAAGCTGCTACAGTCCCGTCGGCGTCAGCAATTCTGACTTCGTTGCCATATGCTATTCCAGGTGAACCAAGTTTGTGCAGCTTCGGGTCAATTGGGTTTGAAAGTAACGGAGAAGCAGTTTCAGTTATACCCATCGTTTCAACAATTTTTATTCCGAAACGTTCTTCAAATGCTTTGTGCAGAGCAGGAGGTAATGCAGCAGATGCTGAGCGTCCAAACCGAACCCTTCCCAATTTTGATTTAATTTTTTCTCCTTCTTCAATATTCATCAAATAAGAGAGAATTGTAGGAACTACGCTGAACCAAGTACATTTCTGGTCAACCATCCAGGACCAGAATTTTGACGCCTGAAAACGTTGAGGCATAACTAATCCTGAACCGTTGACCAGTGTACCCATCACAGAAACTACCTGCGCGTTGATGTGGCAGAGCGGCAATACACATAAGCTGTTGTCATCAGGTGTCAGTTCATGAGCCACCTCAGTGTTCCAGCCTCCATAAAGCAGACTTTCATGTGTGTGTATGACTCCCTTTGGACGTCCTGTAGTTCCCGATGTGTAAATAAGCAGGGCCTTTTCTTTCGGGTTGGGTACATGATTAAGCAGTTTCTTGACCGGAACGGTGTCATTCCATACCGGCAGGTTGTCCGGATGATTCAGTAGGATTTCAGGTTTGTTTGAAAGTTGAGAGAGTGCCTGTTCTGCTAAATCTTGATATTGATGCGCTACGAACAAGATTTTAGTTTCAGAATGTTCTATTACATAAGCTAATATATCTCTTCCGGATAAAGGATTTGCCAGTAAAACTTGAAACCCTCCGTACATTCCGCCCAGAAGTAATTCCAATGCTGTTTGCCCATTGCCAAGCAAGCCCGCTATAGGCACGTCCCGGGAAAGTCCTTTACCCGACAAATAGCATGCTACTGATTGAACACGTTGTTGAAATTCTTTCCAGGAGCAAGAGCTTCTGGTTTCAGGATAAACCACATACTTCTGTCCCGGTATAGTATCCGCGCGGAGATCTATCAAACTTTGGATTGTATGTCCTGAGGGATTCACAATTTATGTTATTGATTTAGTTTATTTGTGAAGTTTAGGAAACTTTCTTATCGACCATGTTTTTCCCAGAAGTCACCAAATATTTCTTCTTCGCTGGGTTCTATTGAAGTAACAGGATGAACTACACGGACGATATTAAGAAAATGTCGATAATTCAGATTGTCACTGATGCTGTTTCTGCCCCACGTACCGCAACCCATTGAAAGAGAAAAGGGCATTCCGTTGCTAAAACTTCCACCAGTGGCCAGGCAGTGTGGCTGATTTACTATTACACGACATGCAGGCAGGATCAGTCCCATTTCGAGGGGACGTGTTTCATCTTTTGAATGCAGTCCAACAGAATGTCCTTTTCCCTGGAATTCGTATAATTCTATGATTTTTTGGCAAGCATTTTCAAAATTTTCTGCTCGATATAGAGTCAGAACCGGACTGAGTTTTTCTCCAGAGAATGGATGTTCGCTTCCTGTGCCGGTTTCTTCCACCATCAGCATTTTAGCCTGCTTCATTTCCGGACGCTGAAAACCAACAACTGTCGCGATCTCAGAGGCAGATTTCGCAATCAGATGCGGATTCAATTTTCCCTGAATCCATAAATTATCCTTCAACTCTTGTGTTTCCTCATGATCAAGCAGAACACCACCCTCTTCCTGCAGCGCTTCAATGGCATTTTCATAAACATCATCCACAATCACCAGGCTGTTTTCAGATGAACAGCTGGTTGCATTGTCAAATGTCTTTGAGGTCACTACCTTTCTTGCGGCTGAGGCCAGGTCAGCAGTTTCATCTATAATTACCGCTACGTTACCTACACCAACACCAATTGCCGGAGTCCCACTTCTGTAAGCTGAACTTACATTTTTTTCTGATCCTGTAACCACAACCAGGTCAACAGACTGCATCAGTGTATTGGTTGCCTCCTTGCTGGCAGGAGATGGAATTTTCTGAATGAGGTGCTTTGGATGGCCAAGTCGGACCAGGACCTTTTGCAGAATTTCAACTATCAGTTCACAGACAGCATCTCCTTTAGGGGATGGAGATAATATGATCGAGTTTCGTCCCTTAATTGCGTTTATAGTATTATTTAGAGGAGTTGCAATTGGATTTGTGGAAGGAGTTACTGCTCCAACAACTCCTACCGGACGAGCAATTTCAACTAACCCCTTTTCCGGAAGTTCTTTTATCACACCAACCGAGGGAGCATTTTTCAAGTCCCTGAGAAGGCCCAAGGTCTTGCGGTAATTTTTGGTGAATTTATCATCAGCATTTCCCAGTCCTGTGTCATGGACAGCCTGATTTGATAAAGAACGGTTAGTTTCCGGCTCTAGTAATGCCCATGCAAGACCTGTTATCAACTCATCAACAACTTCTTGTCCAGCTGTTTCAAACTCAGTTTGAGCTGCCTTTGCCTGTTTGATAATTGTTTCAATTGAAATTTGCGGCATAAATTAAATTTTGGTGGAATTCGGAAATATTTTTTAATAATTCACTCTAATCTTCCGGACTAAGTCCTTTGAATTATTAGTTTATACAAAAGTTTGAGTTCCTCACACTTTTTCTAAATGTTCAAATAATACATTCATGTGAATCAATTTGCAGTCATGAAATTATATTATATAAACAGACGACGGTGAGCATGTTAAAAGAAAAATTATATGCAAATAATTTAGAAACAGCTTTATCAAGGAATTTTATAATGCATTAAAAGTTATGAAACTGCCGAGCAAAATCAGACACAAGAAAAATATTTTTTTAAAAACTTCTTCAGAAATCCTTTTTCTTATTAACTGACCAACAAATACTCCTATAATTGCAGGAAAAATTGCAAATGCTGACCAGCCAGACAATTCCAAGGTTAGAATATTTTTCGTTTTAAGTGAAACAATCAGCATCAGGGTTAATGCCGTGAATAAAACCCCCATTGACTGTATCAATGTATCTTTGCGAAATCCAATTCCCTGAAAATAAAACACACATGGTACAACAAAAATGCCTGTCATTCCTGTAAGTAATCCGTTAATTAATCCAATAAACGGCCCAAGCCACCACTCATTTTTCGTTTTAACTTCGAATCTGAGACCAAACAGATTAAATGCGGAATAAATAATCAGGAGAACACCCAGAAGGGCAGAAAGATATGAGAGGGAAACACTTGTCAGTGCTATTGAACCAAACCACACCATCATGCTGGCTGTAATTATCAGGGGCCAAAGACGGGTTAGAATTGTAAATAATTCTCCTCCTGCTCCAGCCTGCCATAAGTTGGTTACCAGGGATGGAATCAACAAAAGAGAAATGGCGTTAGGCAAGTTTGTAATGACTGTTAAAAATGCAATACCAACTGTCTGAAAACCAACTCCGATTATTCCTTTAAGCAGACCTGCAAGTAATATAGCACTAAAAATTGCTAAAGCAGTTGCATCGTCAAACACTTTTTATTTACTCCCATACAAGTTGAATCGATTGAAAATTTCGCTCAGACATCTGTTATGCGTCACTGTACTATGTCAATTTATTGGCATATTTAAATGCGTGATACGCTATCTAAATGACCTCATCAAACAACAGATACATTGGTATTTCAATTCAGATAAAAATCCAGTTTAAGATTTTTCCAGCTATTTAGCATGAAATATTTAGATAAAATAAACGTATAAGATAATTCTTCTTGACATATTATTAAATTAAGTTAGATTATCTGATCATTCTTCACACTTCAGTGATGATTATTTATTGTAGTCAATTAAAAAGGAGGCACAATGAAAAAAACATATTTTAAAAAATTAACTGCATTTGGATTTGCAGGCATGCTGAGTTTTTCTCTGGCCGGTTCAGCAGGGGCATTCGAATGCAAGGTCAAGCAGAGCAGCATGGCTAAGCCTTCAGGGTTTCCCAGTCGCGCATTAACCATGATCGTCCCATATGGACCTGCTGGAGGCTCAGGACAGATAGCAGCAGCAATGTCTGAAGCTGTTACCGGTCATACCGGTGTAAGCATTAACCGTGACCACAAACCTGGCGGTTCAGGCACCGTAGGAATGACAGCATATATGTCTGCCCCTGCAGACGGTTACACAGTACTTGAGCATATTGATGATGCTTCATCTGCTCACGCCTTGGATTCAAGCAGGCCTAACCCTTCAGTTGACCTGATTCCCCTGGTCATATCACAAGTTACATTTTCACAGATATATATACGTACCAATGAGACTCGCTATAATGACTGGAAATCATATGCAAAATGGGTTAAAGCTCAGAACGGGAAATCAACCATTGCAAATGTTTCTAAAGAAGGCTCGATGGAGCGTGTAACAATGAAATTCATTACAGAAGCTGCTGGCTTGAAAATACAGCAGATTTCCTTTGACAAGGGTGCACCTCGTTATGGTGCTCTGCTGGGCGGACAGGTTGATGCGCTTTTTGAGCAGCCAGGTGATGTCAGGAAGTTTCTTGACGCAGGCAAATTCAAGCCCATCCTGACAATATTTAATGAAAGTCCATCTGTCTTTGCTGATGTCCCAACACACCGGGACATGGGAATGTCCTTTGAGCCGCTTTTGCGTTTCAGAGGATTTTATGTACACGCAAATGCGCCGGCTAACCGGGTTGAATGGCTTCAATGGGCATTCCAGCGTGCATATTGCCAGGACAGCTATCAGAAATTCAATGAATCCAAATTCATGACTGTGATTGACAGTTACCGTGACACCGCTGGTGCCAGAAAACTAATAAATAACTCCATTGCTCAATACAGAGATGTTTATAAAGCAATGGGTCTGGATGTTAAATAATGTTTTCTTTTTTATTTAATTTCTAAAATACCATTTCTCAATAGTGTCCGGTACTTCCCCACCGGACACTTTCCATAATATTTATCAAGCACTTGGATATGAGCAAGTTAAAGGTTTCTCATATAGTGGAAACCAGCGTCTGGATAGCCATTATTGTTGTCTTTTTTGCCTTCTCATTTGAATTCGACCAGGAGATCGAAATATATATTTTCGGTGCTACAGGCTGGCCAAGAGTGGTTTTGGGCATCCTGCTGCTGGTGGTGCTTGGTAATTTTTTTCACCTATATAAAAAAGGTTCTGAAGAACAGCAGGGTCGTATAGGGATAACAGACGATGATGAGGTTATTTCATATGAAAGTTTTCGCTCTGTACAGAAACTGATAGCAATTTTGCTGCTTCCTTTTATTTATGCATGGTCTCTCAAGCCTGTAGGATTCTATTCGGCCACGCCGATTTTCATCGCATTGGTAATTATGCTTCTTGGAGAAAAGAGAGCAAAGTGGATTTTAGCAAACACATTATTCATATATTTCCTGATTATATTACTTTTCATGGTTTTGCTGAACGCCCCTCTGCCGCAGGGCAATGTTTCACCATTCTACGATTTCAGTGCTTTCATGCTTACAATTAACACCAAGCTGCATCAATCCTTTAATTTTTAATCCAAGATAATGATTGATAACTTTATTGCAGGAAGTCTTGCTCTGTTTGGGGACCCATTTTCCATTGCAATCTTTGTCTTTGGTGTTATTGGCGGGATGTTATTTGGCGCTATTCCCGGGGTCAGTATGCTGACTCTTGCTGCCATATTGCTCCCATTTACAGCAAATTTAGACCCGGCTCAAGGTGTTATGCTTTTTGCCGTGATTTACTGCACCGGGACCTATGGAGGTGCAATTACAGCGATTCTGTTCAATATTCCAGGTGCTCCTGAAAATGCTCCTACTGCATTCGATGGATACCCCATGACACGAAACGGTCAATCAGGAAAAGCAGTTGGAGCTGCAGTACTGTGTTCTGCAATTGGTGGGGTAACTTCTGCAGTAATTATGATGATGGCCACTGAGCCTCTGGCAAACTGGGCAATCTCCAATATAGGTCCCCCTGAGATTTTTGCATTGGTGTTTTTTGGTCTGGCAGTGGCTTCTTCAGTAGGAGGAAGGACCCTCTGGAAAGGCTGGATTTCAGTATTATGCGGTTTGCTTATAGCTACAATTGGCCAGGACCCCGTGGGAGGAATCAATCGTTATAATTTTGGCTTTGCTGATCTTGCTGCGGGGATTGCATTCGTACCAGCTATTTTAGGATTTTTTGCAGTCTCAGAGATATTTGTACAGGCAGAAAAAAAAGCAATTGGCAAATATGTGGCTCCAGAACTTAGTCTTGATTTTCCTACTATATTAGAACTATGGATTAATAAAATTGCAGTAGTAAGGTCTATTTTCGTTGGATTTTTTTGCGGTATCCTGCCAGGAATAGGGGCTACTCTTGCGGCATTTATGGGTTATGGAGAAGCAGTACGCTGGTCCAAGAACAAGGAAGAGTTTGGCAAAGGTAAATTGGAAGGTGTAATATCTTCTGAGACTGCAAATAATGCCGCGACTGGAGCTGCCATGATTCCTTTACTTGCACTTGGACTTCCTGGCGGTGCCATGACGGCACTGATGGTTGGTGTATTCCAGATGCATGATCTGGAACCGGGGCCAATGGTGTTCTATAACTCACCTGATCTGATATGGATAGTTTTCGCCGCAATGTTTTACGCAAATTTATCTATTCTCTTCATAGGTTTAATTGAGACTAAGACTATACTTTATCTGCTGAAAATACCTTTTCAGTTTTTGGCACCTATGATTTTGCTGCTTTCAAGTATTGGCTCGTATATAGGAAGAGGTCTGGTGCTGGATGTAATGATTATGTTTGGTGCAGGAATAATAGGATTTTTGCTGAGAAGATCTGGTTATTCGATACCTGGTATTGTACTGGGAATTATATTGGGCAAAATCGGCGAACAGAATTTTGCTCAGGGAATGCAAATGGTGCATTATGACATTGTTGAGTATTTGTCGAGACCAATATGCCTACTTTTGATTGTTGCAGGTTTGCTCACTTTATTAACAGGCGTATACAAGGCTGTATCATTTTCCATAAAATAATTAGTTCGCAAAAGCAGCAGCAGCAAATTTATATTTTTCAAACCTCTTAAACTGAGTGAAATTAGAACTGATTATCACTGACTATTCAAAAATCTCAAATAGCTCAAAGATACTTTTTTCGATACAAATTCATTTAGAAAAAATGTGAGGTGCCATAGCAATTAGACTAAAGTACTTCATAGCTGAAAATTCTTTGAATTGATATCAGGAAGACCCATCATCGCAAGCTTACCGGTATCCCTCCTAATTTCTGTTTTCTCAGTAAACAGATAAAATGAATCATATGAAATCTGACCCAGCATTATCAAACAAATCTGCAGTAAAAATAATTTTCTGGACATGTGTTGCTGAGGTGCTTCTAATGCAGGGAATTTTCACATTTTCATCAATGCTTCCTTTTTTCTTCACTGAATGGCATCTCGACAGTGTTGACGCAGGTTGGATAAGTGGCATTTATTACGGGGCTTACATGGTTTCTGTGATAATTCTTGTAAGTATTACAGACTGGATAGATGCAAAAAAAATATACATTGGGGGAGCTTTGATTACATGCCTGAGTTGTATTGGTTTTGCCTTTTTTGCAGAGGGATACTGGACCGCCATGCTTTTCAGGACCATGGGTGGAATTGGCCTGGCCGGGACATATATGCCAGGGCTCAAAGCTCTGACAGACCGCTTAACAGGTAAATCCAGAGTAAGGGCAACATCCTTTTATACTTCCTCATTTGGTGTGGGCAGTGCGCTATCCTTCTTAATCGGAGGTTACACACAGGACTGGTTTTCCTGGGAAACTGCTTTCTGGTTCGCAGGAATGTGTGCATTGCTTGCAATATTGATAGTTTGGATCACTCTGGATAATCGTCCTAATAAGGCTGGATCCCGTTCCGGACTGCGTTCACTGGATTTCAGACCTGTATTTAGGAGTCCAAGAACAATGGGTTGGATTGCCTGCTATTCAACACACAATTATGAACTTTTTGCATTTCGTTCCTGGATCGTCGCTTACCTGGCTTTTGCTCTTTCAGGTGAAGACATTGGATACATTCAGCCTTCGCTGATTGTATTCTTTGGAGTGCTGCTTGGCATGCCTGCCAGCGTGATTGGCAATGAATTGTCAATGCGCTTTGGCAGACCACTTATTGTGAACAGCATTATGGGACTTTCTGCAGTATTTGCCTTTTTGGTAGGTAATAGTGCTGGTATGACAGCACCAATATTGATTGCAATTGTGCTGGTTTATGGATGTTTTGTCACTGGAGAATCTGCATCAATTACAACAGGCGCAATAGAAAGTGCAGCAGAAGATAGCCGTGGAGTCACTTTAGCAGTTCATTCAAGTATAGGCTTCATTGGCTCATTTCTGGGACCTGTCGGTTTCGGAATTGTTCTAAATGCTTTTGGTGGACATAACAGCGAACATGCCTGGTTTTGGGCTTTTGCCTCAACCGGTATAATTCTCCTGATAGGACCATTACTGAATTTCTATCTCAGGAACTATAAATTAGACATATCTGAAAATATTAAGCCCTGAATGTAAGAATTAAATTAATTTTCCAGCAAGCAGGATTAAATCTTTAGCCTTTATTGATCATTTAAAACATTTTAAACTTACAGTGCATTTAAGAATTTTTATATATACATTTTAATTAAAGAATGTCCATTTTAATTGATAACAATACAAAACTTCTGGTTCAGGGAATTACCGGTGCACAGGGCATGCTCCACACCCGCGGCTGCATAGATTATGGTACAAACGTTGTAGCGGGAGTAACTCCCGGAAAAGGAGGACAGGATTTTGAAGGTGTCCCGATTTTTAATTCAGTACTTGAAGCAGTCAAGGCAACTGATGCAAATGCCTCAATGATTCTGGTTCCTCCAGCATTTGCAGCAGATGCAATAATGGAGGCTGCAGCTGCAGAAATACCCTTGATTGTGGCAATTACTGAGGGAGTCCCAGTAGTTGATATGGTTCAGGCAGTTGATTTTGTGGACAAAAAAAGATGTAGGCTGATTGGCCCAAACTGTCCTGGAATAATAACTCCGGGGCAAAGCAAAATAGGGATCATGCCTGGTGCAATACATCAAATAGGTGGAATTGGAATTGTCTCAAGATCCGGAACTTTGACTTATGAAGCAGTAAGCCAGATTACCCGTGTTGGCTTAGGTCAATCAACCTGCATCGGAATAGGTGGTGATCCAGTTAATGGGACTAATTTTATTGACTGTCTGAGTTTGTTTGAACAGGATGAGCAGACTGAAGCAATAGTCATGATTGGTGAAATTGGAGGAGATGCGGAAGAACAAGCGGCAGATTATGCGAGAAATAATGTAACTAAGCCAATTGTGAGTTTTATTGCAGGACAAACTGCTCCTCCCGGACGCAGAATGGGTCACGCCGGTGCCATCATTTCAGGAGGGCATGGAACAGCTGAAGAAAAAATGAATGCTTTAAGAGAATCTGGAATATATGTGATAAACTCACTAGATGAAATTGGAATAAAGATGCTTGAAGCTTTGGGAAAAGCATGAAGCTTCCCTTGCACAGAGGTCTGTGCTTCAAATCATGCTGCGGACCTGAAGTTTGTTAGAATTGCCGTTTAATTTACCAGAGTCGCGGCTTTAAAAAAATTGTGTCCTAGACTGAGCTTCTTGATAATGCCGGGTATTGTTCTGAATTAGAAAGTACAGTGGAAGGGATTGCTGAGATTATCGCACGTTGTATACGTGGATCGGTCTGCAGGGTCGAGATTATTTTCTCTATGTTTTTATATTCGAAATATTTACAGAATATGGAGAGATAGAGTTGATTTATGCTTCTTTCTGTTTTTGAGCCATTCCTTGTTTCTGCTTCAACAATGCGTTTTGCAATTTCGTTTACCAGCCAGGGCATTTCTTCAAATTTGTTGCGAAACAAACCGAATATTTCTGCAAAAACTTCAATCAGGCATACTGAAAATTCTTCATTAAGAGCGTCCTGTTCAATTTTGTAGTAGCTGCTTACACGCTCTTTAATATGCTCCAGCATTCTTCCCTGGAGCATGTTGATTAGCAGCTGCATTACCTGTTTTGTATCGCATACACAATCATCTGATTTGTCATCTGAGAGTGAATGCAGACATTCTGCAATAACCCGTGTGTACGGGCTGACATTAGACATTTTCACCTGAATACCAACAGAAAATCTTTATAGCGATTCTCTTTTAGCGGCTTGTCCGTATTTAAGTTAATGAATTAAAAAACTAAAATGCTGAAAAGACAATCCAATGAGAATATGAGGCTTAAACAAATATTACAAGCCCATTAGGAAAAAAGTTCTATCTTTTTTTTTGTTTCCTAGGATTGTGCAATCCGCACACCATATTTTTTTATGTTTGAACGTTTCAAAAGACAA
>Ga0207965_1000177_pt1 | contig 17585 bp, 17 predicted proteins | sample Knorr_S23_td_O2m_FD_185609 | JGI IMG/M metagenome (GOLD analysis project Ga0207965, IMG submission 185609) | Marine microbial communities from Southern Atlantic Ocean transect - Knorr_S23_td_O2min_ad_571m_LV (SPAdes) (version 2) | ecosystem: Environmental > Aquatic > Marine > Oceanic | place...
GTCTTGAGACAGACCCAGCAGCAGTCACCCGGTCTACCCTAATCACATTAGCTCCCAGATCAGAGAGAACCATACCACAGAAAGGGGCTGGCCCAATTCCTGCCATTTCAATTATTTGTAAGCCTTTTAGAGGTCCCATAAAAATTCCTTATAAATTAAGAATACCACGCAAGAAAGTAACTTCTAAATGTTTCCAAATCAGATAAAAATGGTTGCTATGGACTGAACAATTTTAAAGATGGGCTGTAAAGCACCAAGAAAAAGTAGTCCCACCACGATAAAAAATCCATAGGGTTCGATTAGATCAATGGTGCGGCCAATTTTTTCGTTCACCACGCTTCTGAGGACCCTGCCACCATCCAGAGGCGGTATCGGTAATAAATTAAACACCATCAACACAAGATTAATAAAAACACCCGTTTGTGCCATCAAAATTAAATAAGGGTGCAAATAATGCTGCTCTCCGAACAGAAAAACATTAACTGTGAAAAAGACCGACCAAAAACAAGTCATTAAAAGATTCGCAGCTGGTCCTGCGATAGCCACAAAAAACATATCACGTTTAGGATTACCAAGGTTCATTGGATTGATAGGTACAGGTTTTGCCCAGCCAAAAACCAATCCTCCTAGGTAAAGCAAAAGACCGGGCAATAAAACAGTCCCTATAGGATCCATGTGTTTTATTGGATTCAATGTCAAACGACCTTGAATTTCAGCTGTCCTGTCTCCAAATTGCTTTGCTACCCAACCATGTCCTACTTCATGGAGTGTAATAGCAAAGAGTACTGGGATCAGTATCGATAAAATCTGTAATAACATTGTCATTTATAAAATTAAGATTATCTTGTCATATAATTTAACGCAAACAAGCTTTGTTAAATGCATACGTTAATTTGTTATCATAAAACAAAATTTTGAATAAGGCCTCTCCATGAAACGTGTTAATGCAACTGTTGCTATGTTTCTTTCTATTTTACTAATTTCCTGTACAACAGGTTACAGACCACTAAATGATTCTAGTGGATACTGGGATGAAAGAATTGAACCCTCATCTAACAAATTTACAATAGGTTACGACGGCAATAAATGGCACAGCAATCCTGTAAATCAAAAAGAGAGAGTGATGGATCTAGCCCTACTCAGGTCTGCCGAAGTTGCTTTAGAAAATGGATTTAAGTATTTCATAGTCAGTGACAGTAAAGCTTATACAGAAAAAACGAGATCCCTTCAAGGTTCCATAACATCAAACACCACAGCTTCAAGACTGAAACGCAATGCCTCAGAAACATACCAAATTAAGGCAATATTCAAGACTGTTAATTATGTAGAACTTGCAGAAGATTTGCGTACCAATGCTGTCATGCAAAGTGGTGAATTTAAAGATTATGCCGTTTACAACGCTGATTTGGTTGTTTACACAATTCATAGAAAATACGACATGAACAGTAGCAAGTTTGCACCAACTTTTGAGGGATATGGAAATATTCCAAGAATTTCAACATCGCAACAATCCATATACCCTGGTGGTGGCAGAGTTCGAACCGATAACTAAATGAACCTGCCCATAATCGATTTAGTATTTTGATGTTTTTAGTGAAAGGATCAGCATTAAGATAAGAAATCCTACTGCAAAGGGAGCGCCAACTATTCCTGGAGTGGTGTCTGTAAAGTATTGTTCGCCAAGCGGGTGGAGCAAGCCTACTAGTAGCGGTCTGGCTAGCCATTCCAGTAGCCAGAGTATATACATTAAAGGGATTAAATTACGGTAACGAAATAAAACAACAATATTTACAAGACAAAAAATCAATTGTTGCAACCCCCAAATCGATCCCAACATATAAATCACCTGGTTGGGATCAGGAATTCCATCAAAGATTATAATATTACCGACAGAATTGAGCCCACCGTCTTGGTAAAGCAAATGAACAAAACTTCTCCAAGTCATCAAACATGTTGTAAAAATCAGTCCGAATAATGCAATCCGGTTGCCTAGATAATTATTGTTTGCCTCTGAAGGTAAAATTTTATCTATAAGTTGCATATAAATTTCTTTGATTTTTTTACCAAATTAACAATAAATCAAAATGCAGTAGATGCAGAGGAAGTTTAATTTTCTAGTGCAGTAAACTTTAGTTCTTTGTCGTCGATGTTTCCCCATCTAATAGCAAGTACGTCTTTGGGAAAATTCTGCGTATTTCTCCATGGATCTCTAGAGCCCTGTCTTGGAAATTTATGCATTGATCTTTTAACATAGCCTGAAGTGAAATCCAGCCAGTCACCATCTTGTTCGACATACTTTTCAGTTCGAGGACAACAATTCGCATAACCTTTTTTATCCATAAAATTTATCAACCGACATACATACTCTGAAGTGAGGTCTGCCCTTAAGGTCCAAGATGCGTTTGTATAGCCAAATGTGGCAACCAGATTGGGAACATCACTAAACATCATGCCTTTGTAGGTCATGGTTTTGGAAATATCCACTTCATTGTTGTCCACTTCAAGTTTTATCCCGTTACAAACTTCTAAGTTTAATCCTGTAGCGGTCACTATTAAGTCCGCTTTAACTTCACCGCCAGATTTAAGTTTGATGCCTTTTTTGGTAAATCTATCAATATGATCTGTGATCACAGAAGCTTTTCCTGCGTTAATTGCATTAAAAAAATCGCCATTTGGAACGAGGCACAAGCGTTGATCCCAAGGGTTATATTTCGGGGTGAAATGAGTATCGATATCGTAGTTTGGACCAAGCGCTTCCCTTACTTGATTAATAAGAAATTCTTTAACTTTTTTCGGAAACTTTCTGCATTTTTGAAAAAACCACCATTGGAAACGAATATTTTTCCAACGAACCAGTTTGTAGGTTAATTTTGAGCTTATGATTTTTCTTAAAAAATTACCAATTGGATCCTCATCCGGTGCTGATAAAAAATAGGTAGGCGATCTTTGCAGCATGGTTACATGAGCGGCTTCCTCTGCCATGGTTGGAATAATTGTTACAGCGGTAGCGCCACTGCCTATTACAACGACTTCTTTGTTTTTATAATCGAGATCATCAGGCCATTTCTGCGGGTGAATAATCTGCCCTGAGAAATCCTCTCTGCCTGCAAATTGGGGCGTATAACCTTCTTTATAATTGTAGTAGCCACCACATAAAAACAGAAAATCACAAGTAAAATCTTGGAGTTCTTGAGTCTTTTTGTCCTCTACATGCACAGTCCACTGTGCATCTTCAGAAGACCACGAAGCTTCGTTAATCCATTGGTTGAAATGGATTTTCTTATCCAAATCATTTTCTTTAACGGTCTCGTGCAAGTAACTTAGAATTGATGCTCCATCAGCTATGGATTTTATGCCCATCCAAGGTTTGAAACGAAAACCCATAGTGTTCATATCAGAGTCTGATCTGATACCCGGGTAGCGAAACAGATCCCAAGTTCCACCAATATTGTCCCTGCCTTCAAGAATAACAAAAGACTTATTAGGACATTTTTTTTGCAAGTGATATCCCGCACCTATCCCTGAAAGGCCAGCTCCTACTACAATTACATTAAAGTGATTTTGTGTCATTTTTTGGGTTTGATAGCGTTATTTGCTGATTTAAGTAGTTGTTATATTATATAAAAATTAAACAGACGGATCGCCTATATAGAAAAATTTATCATTTTTTCTAGTTACCACTCCTTCATCCATGAGCTTAATAAGGTGCGACTCTAAAGACCATTTGGCAACGGGATGCAACATTGAATCGACATCAGCATAAATATCTTTAACCAAGGTATTTAAATCACCTGAATTATGCTGTTTTAATACATCAATTACTTTCGATTCTCGTTCGAATCTGTGTTTTATAATCCAGTCAACGACGGCATAAGGTTCATCTATGAGCTCCCCGTGCCCTGGTGCAATTTTATTTAAATCGTATTCTTTTAGTTTAGCCAATGAATCAATGTAGTCTTGCATGCTGCCATCAGGAGGGGCTATAACCACTGTGGAACCGTCCATGATATGGTCACCCGTAAATAATAGTTTTTCATCCTTTAGCAGATAACAAAGATGATTGGATGCATGCCCTGGTGTATGAATGACTTCAATTGAGTAGTATTCATTAGCAATAATTTCCCCGTCAATAAGGATCCGTTCTGGGGTGAATGTAATGTCTTGATCTTTAGAGCTTTCGGTAATCAATGCAAAAACAGGAACATCAATATTATCCTGAAGTAATCTTGTTCCCGGTGAGTGATCTGGGTGTGTGTGAGTTAACAGGATTTGCTTAATGTTCGCAGATGCTTGAATAATAACCTCTATGTGTTCATGTAAGGCAGGTCCAGGATCAATCACCGTCACTTCTTCATCCCCGATTAGATAGGTATTGGTTCCCGGTCCAGTAAACATACCGGGATTTCCTGCAGTGATTCGTCTCACAAGTGGCGTGATTTGTTTAGGAATATCTGTATCCATTATTAGGTCAACTCAATATATTGTCAGGCATTTATTGGACTTCGGTTAATTGACCCATTATAAGCTTCTTAACGGGCCAAAAGTTGTTGCCAAATCTTAAAGCCAAACGTCTGAGTACTTTTGCTGTTAATCTCTCGCTGTTGTAAAGGTCAACAAGCAGGTTGGTTCCGTAATACAGTGGTCTGGTAGAACGTTGATGTTTTTGATTGTATTTACTTAGAATCTCAACAGACGCGAAGTCCAGTTTACTTGCTAAGGCTTCTTCAATAACTGTCGCCAGGGTTTTCGATCCTCTGAGACCTAAATTGAAGCCGTGAGCAGTAACTGGATGCATTCCAACAGAAGCATCGCCAATGAGTGCAAAGCGATTGGCATGAAAATGACTGGCATGTGAGGCAAAGAGTGGGTAAGAATATTTTTTTCCAACTACCATCATGCCTCCCAATCGTGAGTTAAAACGGCTCTGAATGTCCTGATTAAAAGTCTGGTCTTTCATTTTCATAATAGCATCAGCCTGATCGGATGAAATCGTTATGACTATGGATGAATAATTTCCCACCATGGGCAATACAGCGAGGGTTCTGCCATAGTGAAAACACTCATAAGCGATGTTGCTATGGGGTTTTTCATGTTCCATTTTGCAAACGATCACCGTTTTGCCAAAATCTTTGACCTCAGATGGGATGCCCATGGATCTTCTTGAACTGGACAACCTTCCATCTGCAGCGATCATCAGACGGCAATGGATAATTTCCTTATTGCTGAGCTTGATTTCTGCTTTATTTGCATCAATGTTGAATGAATCCACACCCACGCCGGTAATAATTTTAATTGCTTTACTCTCTTTGGCCACTTTGTAAGCAGCGGCTCTAATTAAACGATTTGGAATCAAGTGTCCAAGTGTGTTTTCAGAAGTATCCTGATGGTTGAAATGAAGAGAGTAGGGGGATGCCCCATTAATAACTTTTGCTTCTTTGATAAGAGAAATTTCATTTTGATCAATTTCTTGCCAAATACCAAAACTAGTTAACAATTTCTTGGACAGATGCGTCAACGCGATTTCTCTTCCATCTTCACCTGGATTGGCAAGTGATGTGCTGGTTTGGCGGTCTATTATTGCAATGTTGAGCGAAGTAGCAGACAAAGCTCTTGCAAAACTTAATCCTACTGGTCCTGCACCAACAATTACTACATCAAAATTCATAAATCAGTATTTCTTAAAACTAATGCCTTGAGCATTGTAAGTTATTATAATGAATGGCAATAATTTATTAATTTTATTATTAGTTAACATGGGAAATTATAAAAGAATATCTATAGTAGAGGCACAAGGATTAATGTCTGATGACGCAACGATCGTTGATGTCAGAGATCCACAAAGTTATTCAATGCACCATATTGACAATGCTGTTCATGTTTCTAATGAAAATATCCAACAATTTATTGATGACACTGATAAAACCAAACCCCTGATTATTTATTGTTATCGAGGAAATTCAAGCCAAGATGCTGCCCAATATCTTTCCAATAAGGGTTTTCTGAATGTTTACAGCATGGACGGAGGTTTTGAAGAATGGGCATTAAATCATTAATAATCATCAATTAAAATTATAGATTGAGTATTGAACAAATAATTCTACCTTTTGTTGGGATCAAGGGAGGCTTGATTCCTGCTTTACATGCGATTCAGAAAGAATTGGGTTACTTAAACAAAGAAAGTATTAAAACCCTAGCAAAATCATTCAACATTTCTGATGCAGAGGTTATTGATGTAATCACTTACTATGATGATTTTAAACTTGAGAAACAAGGAGAATTCATCATTAAAGTTTGTCAGGCAGAAGCCTGCCAAAGTTTGGGATGTAGATCTTTATGGGATACTTTGAAGTCTCATTTTCAACTTGAGCATGATGAAACATCAAACGATTACTCGGTAACTTTGAAAGAAGTTTTCTGTCTTGGAAATTGTGCTCTGAGTCCTTCAGTTATGATCAACAAAGATGTTATTGGAAGAGCCAATTCAGAGAAAATATTAGCTTACTTGTCAGCAAAACATAGCTCAAATAATGGTTGATCAAATCAAAATATATATCCCTAAAGAAACATCTGCTTGTTCGGTTGGTTCGGACTTGATTGCTGAAAAAATTAATGCATTAACCCAAGAACATAAACACATTAGCATCATTAGAAATGGTTCATGGGGTGCCTTTTGGTTGGAACCTTTTGTAGAAATAGAAATAAATGGGAATCGAGTAGGAGTTTCCTATTTGAATAAAGACATATCTCATCTGACCTCAATTGAAGAGTTTATCGATGATTTCAATAACAGCAAACCACACAACATACTTGAAATTGATTTTATCAAGCAACAAACAAGATTGGTATTTTCAAGAATTGGATTAGATGATCCATTAGATTTAAGTCAATATTGCAACTCAGGTGGCTATAAGGGTTTAGAAAAATCCTTTGAGATAGGCCAACAAAAAACAATAGATGAAATCAAAAAATCTGGTCTGAACGGCAGGGGAGGGGCAGCATTTCCAACTGCCATCAAAATGCAAACTGTGCTTGATCAAGAATCAAAAACAAAATACGTTGCTTGCAATGCTGATGAAGGGGATGGCGGTACTTTTTCAGATAGGTTAATTATGGAATGCGACCCATACTCACTGATTGAAGGGATGACGATTGCAGCTTACAGTGTTGGTGCAAACCATGGATATATTTATCTTCGTTCTGAATACCCGCTTGCAAAGTATTTTTTAACTGAAGCAATCAAAATTCTCAAATCCCACAATTTACTTGGTAAAAATATTTTAGGTAAAAACTTTACTTTTGATATTGAACTTAGAATCGGGGCAGGATCTTATGTTTGTGGTGAAGAAACCGCCATGATGGAGAGTATTGAAGGAAGACGAGGCCTTGTTCGATCAAAACCTCCATTGCCAGCTATAAAAGGACTTTTTCATCAACCCACTTTAATAAATAACGTAATAACTCTTGCATCGATGAGTGTAATTTTATTGCATGGTAAAGAGATCTTCTCACAATTTGGTTCTGGTAAATCTGTTGGCACAATGCCTTATCAGCTGTGTGGAAATATCAAACAAGGTGGTCTCATAGAAGTGCCCTTTGGAATAACACTCAATGAAATGATATACGATTTTGGAGCAGGGACTTTTAATGAAAAACCTGTTCATGCAGTTCAAATTGGTGGTCCATTAGGCATTTATCTTCCTACACATCTACTCAATACACCTTTAACAATTGAAGCGTTAATGGATCTTAACGGCTCACTAGGTCATGGTGGAGTCATAGTCTTCGATGATTCAACAAACATGGCATTACAAGCCAAATTTGCAATGGATTTTTGTGCAATAGAATCCTGTGGCAAATGCACACCATGCAGGATAGGCTCTGTAAGAGGGGTAGAATTGATTGATAAGATATATAATGGAACCGCTGTAAAAGCCGATAGGATTCTTCTTGAAGAACTTTGTGAAACTATGGAAACAACTTCGTTATGTGCAATGGGTGGTATGACGCCAAATCCCGTTCGTTCTATAATCAAATATTTCCCTAATGAGATGATAGTTTAGTGAGTATTTTGAAAGAAATTGACCACGGCACCCCGGCCATTACATCGACCAAGACAGTTTCTGCAAAAATAAATGGTATAAATGTTTCTGTGCCAGATGGAACTTCAATCATGAGAGCAGCTTCTCTCAACGGAGTTGAAATACCAAAACTATGTGCGTCTGATAATTTAGAATCTTTTGGTTCATGCAGACTCTGTATTGTTGACTATAAAGATAGAACAGGCTTTGGCTATCCATCTTCATGTACAACTCCTATCACCGAAGGCATGGAAGTTACCACCCATAATGAAAAACTGACTCACTTGAGAAAAAACTTAATGGAACTGTATATTTCTGACCATCCTTTAGATTGCAATACATGTGCAGCTGATGGTGATTGTGAACTCCAAGATCAAGCCAGTGATCTGAGTTTACTTGGGACTAATAATATGCTCAAACCTACTCGTTACCATTCAATTAAAAATGATCATTTGGGTCAACCTGTTGACTCTTCCAATCCATATTTTAATTTTGATCCTGAAAAATGCATCGTTTGTTCACGCTGCATCAGGGCATGTAATGAAGTTCAAGGTACATATGCCCTTTCACTTCTTGATCGGAGCTATGACACTCGGATTAAACCTGGCATTTCTGAAAGTTTTTTAGAATCCGAATGTGTTTCTTGTGGTGCCTGCGTCCAAAGTTGTCCTACTGGAAGCTTAATTGAAAAGACCATTGTAGAAAAAGGTATTCCAGATAAAGCTGTTTTAACTACTTGTGGATATTGTGGTGTTGGTTGTTCCTTTAAAGCAGAAGTGAAAAATGGTGAAGTTGTCAGGATGACTCCTTCCAAAGATGGAAAAGCCAACCATGGTCATAGTTGTGTTAAAGGAAGATTTGCTTGGGGATACACCAATCATGTTGATCGAATTACCAAACCGATGATTCGTGAAAAAATTACAGACCCATGGGAAGAAGTTAGCTGGGATAGAGCTGTTTCATTCGCTGCAGAAAAATTAACTAAAATTCAACAAGAACATGGAATCCAAAGTATCGGGGGGATTACTTCTGCAAGAACTACAAACGAAGAAGCCTTCATTGTTCAAAAACTCATCCGAACTGCATTCGGCAACAACAATGTTGATACCTGTGCCAGAGTCTGTCATTCACCTACAGGATACGGATTAAAACAAACCTTTGGTACTTCAGCGGGTACCCAAAACTTTGACAGCGTTCTTGCGTCTGATGTGATATTGGTTATTGGAGCAAACCCAGTTGTTGCACACCCAGTATTTGCCTCACAGATCAAAAAGAGAATAAAGCAGGGCGCTAAGTTAATTGTGGCAGATCCACGAAGGACAGAGATGGTGGAATCGCCTCATGTTAAAGCTGACTATCATTTGCCCTTATTGCCAGGATCAAATGTACCCTTAATCAATGCTTTCAGTCACGTTGCTGTCACAGAAAAACTAATTGACCAAAATTACATTGATCAAAGATGTGACACTGAGTCATTCAACGATTGGAAAGAATTTATTTCACTAGACATCCATGCTCCAGAGAATGTTGAAATTGCCACCGGTTTAGATGCAACTCAAATAAGAGCAGCAGCAAGGCTGTATGCAACTGGAAATAACAGTGCCATCTACTATGGACTGGGAGTAACAGAGCATTCCCAGGGATCTACAATGGTCATGGGAATGGCTAATTTGGCCATGGCCACAGGTAATGTTGGCTCTGTAGGTTGTGGGGTTAACCCACTCAGAGGACAAAACAATGTCCAAGGCTCTTGTGACATGGGATCATTTCCTCATGAACTTGCTGGTTATCAACCTATAGAAAATGACAAATTGAGAGGTGCTTTTGAGAAAAAATGGCAGGTTACCATTCAAAATAAACCCGGGATGAGATCATTAAACATGTTTGATGCAGCTGTCGCTGGTAAGTTTAAAGGCATCTACATTCAAGGGGAAGACTTTGTACAGTCAGAACCCAATATTCAACATGTTGAAGAAGCATTTAAATCAATGGAATGTGTTATTGTGCAAGACCTGTTTTTAACTGAAACAGCTAGTTACGCTCATGTATTTTTCCCTGCTACTTCTTTTCTTGAAAAAGACGGCACCTTTACCAATGCTGAGCGACGTATAAACCGAGTAAGGCCAATTATGGAACCAATTTCGGGAAAACATGAATGGGAGATCACACAAGATCTAGCTCTGGCTATGGGATATAAAATGAACTACTCTTCATCGTCTGAAATCATGGATGAAATTTCTGAGTTAGCCCCCACTTTTAAAGGAGTTTCATTTGATAAATTGGATAAATTGGGCAGCGTTCAATGGCCCTGTAATGATGAAGCCCCAGAAGGCACCCCCATCATGCATGTTGGCGAATTTGTTAAAGGAAAAGGCACATTTATCCTGACTGAATACGTTCCAACAACCGAAGCAGCAAACCGAAAATATCCGTTGTTGCTGACCACGGGAAGAAATTTAACCCAGTATAACGTGGGGACTCAAACGAGGAGAACTGCGAACAATATCTGGGGAGAAGATGATGTACTGGAAATCCATCCTGTAGATGCCTCGACTCGCGGTATAAACAATGAGGCTCTTGTTTTACTTAGAAGCAGAAAAGGAGAAACAACATTGAAAGCAATAATTACTGAAAATATACCACCGGGTGTTGTTTATACTACTTTTCATAATCCAGAGACAGGGGCAAACGTGGTAACAACTGAAAACAGTGACTGGGCAACAAACTGTCCTGAGTACAAAGTTACAGCTGTCGAAGTAGAGCCTGCCGAACATCGTTCTGAATGGCAGCTTAATCGTGCCAAAGAACTTGAAAAATTTCGCCAAATCAGAAACCCATAAGAATCATGCCTAACTTGACTTTACCTGATGGAGCTCTTAAAGAATTTGATCAACCTGTTTCATTTGCAGATGTGGCCAAATCCATTGGCCCTGGACTATTTAAGTCGGCTGTTGCCGGAAAAATAGATGAAAAAATATTTGACCTTTCTTACCTTATTAACAATGACAGTAACATTTCTATTATTACCAAAGAGTCAGAAGAAGGGCTCGAAATAATAAGACACTCAACTGCTCACTTGATGGCACATGCAGTGAAAGAACTATACCCAGAAGCAGAAGTAACAATTGGCCCTGTTATTGAAAATGGATTCTATTACGATTTTGCCATTGAAAACCCATTTACAGATGAGGATTTGAAGAAAATTGAAAAGAAAATGCATGAAATTGCTAAACAAGATTTACCCATATCAAGAGAAGTCTGGCTAAAAAAAGATGCTGTTGAGCACTTTAAAAACATTAGTGAAAATTACAAAGCCGAAATAATCCAAGACATTCCTGATGATGAAGACCTTTCTATCTACAAACAAGGTGATTGGTTGGATTTATGCCGAGGTCCACATGTCCCTTCTACTAACCTACTAAATGCTTTTAAATTGACTAAAGTTGCTGGTGCTTACTGGAGAGGTGATTCTTCAAACGAGATGCTGCAAAGAATTTATGGTACAGCGTGGGCAGATAAGAAATCACTCAACCATTACCTAGAACAATTAAAACAAGCTGAAAAAAGAGACCATAGGCGGATTGGTAAAGATCTAGATTTATTCAGCATTCAAGGAGAAGCAGGAGGTGGTCTTGTTTTTTGGCATCCCAATGGATCAAAAATTAGACAGGCAATCGAAGATTACTGGCGCACAAAACATTTGGAAGCTCAATACGAGTTATTGTATACACCGCATATTGCCTTGGATACTTTGTGGCAAACATCAGGCCATACAGATTATTATCAGGAATCCATGTACAAACCAATTGAAGATGAAAATAAACTGTACCGTCTGAAACCAATGAACTGTCCTTTCCACGTATTGATATACAAAAATCAATTAAGATCCTATCGAGATTTACCAATTAGATGGGCAGAATTGGGGACAGTTTATCGCCATGAAATGACTGGAGCCCTGCATGGACTAATGCGCGTAAGGGGCTTTACTCAGGATGATGCACATATCTTTTGTACTGAAGACCAAGTTGAAACAGAAATTACCAATATTTTGAATTTGACAATTGAAGTCCTGCACGCCTTTACCTTTGATCAATATGAAATTCACTTGGCAACCAAGCCTGAGAAATTTGTTGGCAAGGATAGCATATGGACCAAAGCTACAAAGGCTCTGGAACAAGCCTTGTCATCAAAGGGTTTGGAGTATGTGATTGATGAAGCAGGGGGGGCGTTTTATGGGCCTAAAATTGATATCAAGATTAAAGATGCTATAGGCAGGCTTTGGCAATGCACAACAATTCAATTGGACTTTAATCTTCCAGAACGTTTTGATATGCAATACATAGGCTCGGATGGTCATAAACACAATCCTGTTATGATTCATCGAACATTGTTGGGTTCAATTGAACGTTTCTTTGGAATACTAATTGAACATTTTGAGGGAAAATTTCCTCTCTGGCTTGCGCCTACACAGATTGTGATCCTGACAATCAGTGAATCTCAAAACAACTATGCTGAAACAATTTTTGAAAAATTAAAAAATATTGGCTTTCGAGTCAAAATTGACTTGAGAAATGAAAAAATAGGCTCTAAAATTCGCGATCACACTTTAAAAAGAGTACCGTATTTTATTATTGTTGGGAATCAAGAGGTTAAACACGATCAAATATCAGTTCGTACACAAAAAGGAGATGACTTGGGCACCATGGAATTTGATCAGTTCGTCACAAAATTAACCACAGAACTGACTGATAAAAAGTAAATAGTAATAACTCAAGGAGATAAATTATCGCTGCAAAAAAAAGAATCAGAAGAAATGAACAAATTAAAGCTTCTGAAATTCGATTAATTGATCTAGATGGAAGTCAAATAGGTATTGTAACGATCGATCAAGCAATAGAAATAGCCAAAAATAAGGAAATGGACGTTGTTGAAGTCTCTCCAAATACCACGCCACCGGTTTGTAGAATAATGGATTATGGCAAGTATATTTTTGAACAAAAAAAGAAAACCCAAGGATCAAAAAAGAAACAAAAGATAATTCATGTTAAGGAGATTAAATTTAGACCTCTGATAGAAGACGGCGACTACAACGTTAAATTAGGAAAAATTATCAATTTTTTAGAACAAGGCGATAAAGTAAAAGTCTCACTCAGATTTAGAGGTCGAGAGATGAGGCACACAGAACTTGGGGAACACCTTCTTAACCGGGTTTGCGGGGACATTAAGAATGTTGGTTTAATAGAACAGGAAGCAGAATTCGAAGGTAGACAATTAATCATGGTGGTAGCACCTAAACACAATTAAAAGTCGTTTCAATAAGGAATTAATAAATATGCCAAAATTAAAAACAAATAGGGGAGCTGCCAAAAGATTTAAGAAAACAGCAAGTGGTAAATATAAAAGAGGATCATCGCATACGAGTCATATTCTTACTAAAAAAAGTACTAAACGGAAAAGACATCTTAGATCATCAAAACTTATATCTAGCGGTGATTTAAAGAGTGTAAAAAAACTATTACCTTACGGTTAAAGATCAGGAAAAAACATGGCAAGAGTAAAACGAGGTGTAACCTCTCATGCTAGGCACAAAAAAGTTCTAAAAAAAGTCAAAGGACAGTACGGTGCTAGAAGCAAACTTATTAAAGTTGCGAAGCAAGCTGCAATCAAAGCAGGGCAATACGCATACCGGGACAGACGAAAAAAGAAAGGTCAATTTAGATCGCTCTGGATTATAAGAATCAATGCCGCAGCAAGACTGTGTGATATTTCTTATAGCAAACTCATGCACGGTTTAAAAGCCGCAGAAATTGATATTGATCGAAAGATATTAGCTGACATAGCTGTTAATGATGCCGAAGCCTTCAAGGCACTTGCAGACAAAGCAAAACTTGCTTTAGAAAAGCTATAATGACTGTTAAATTCCTTCTCAATATGACAGAGGAATTCAAATGACAGTTATTTTATCAGACCTTTTAATTGCAGCACTTAATGAGATTAAAGACAGCAAAACACTTGCTGGTCTTGATGACATTAGAGTCCGTTATTTAGGTAAGAAAGGGAAGATCACCACTCAACTCAAGTTATTAGGATCAATGGATCCAAACGAAAAACCTATATTTGGTCAAGAAATCAATGCAACTAAAAAACGAGTTGAAGACGAACTTCAACTCAAAAAAACAGAACTAAAAAAATCAACCATAGCCAAAAATATTGAAACCAGTTCTATTGATGTAACGTTACCTGGTAGGGAATATTTATCAGGATCTATACACCCAATTACTGCCACATTAATGGAAATAGAAAATATTTTTTTGAGTGCTGGATTCAATATAGAAGATGGGCCAGAAATTGAAAATGAATACTATAACTTTTCAGCACTGAATATCCCGGAAAATCATCCTGCAAGAGCCATGCATGATACTTTTTATGTTGGCTCGGATCTTTTACTCAGAACTCACACTTCACCAGTACAAATTAGAAGTATGGAAAAAGAAGGCGTTCCAATTAAGGTAATTGCACCGGGGAAGGTGTATCGACGAGATTCCGACTTAACCCACATCCCAATGTTTCATCAAGTTGAAGGACTGGTTATTGACCAAGGCATTAACTTCAGCCACCTCAAAGGTATATTGCATGAATTTATCAATTGTTTCTTTGAAAAAGAGCTAGAACTTAGATTTAGGCCATCTTATTTTCCATTCACTGAACCTTCAGCAGAAGTTGATATATTATCTGAAGATGGAAAATGGCTGGAAATACTCGGATGTGGAATGGTTCATCCCAAAGTTTTAGAAAATCTCGATCTTGATTCAGAAATATATACTGGATATGCCTTTGGTATGGGGGTTGAACGGTTAGTAATGCTGAAATATGACATTAAAGACATACGACTATTCTATGAAAATGACTTAAATTTTATAAGTCAATTCAACTAGTAAGATGCGAATACCTACAGAATGGATAAAAGAGTTTTGTGGAATTGATGCCACAAATGATCAAATGGTCAATCAGTTAACAATGGCTGGTGTTGAATGTTGTTTTTTAGACTCATCAACTCAAGAGATTCTAGACTTGTCGCTTACCCCCAATAGAGCAGATTGTTTCAGCGTTATCGGAATTTGTAGAGAATTGGCAGTATTAAATAATCTTATTATTAAAACTGATAAACACGACGACTTAACAATTCACCATCAAAGTGAAATGGAAATCGATATAGAATCCCCAAATGATTGCCCAGTATTTATGACCAGAATCATCAATAATATTGACATCAACAGAGAAACACCTGATTGGATGATAAAACGCCTGGAAAGTAGCGGGTTTAAATCAAATAATATTATTGTCGACATTACCAACTACATCATGCTGGAAACTGGGCAGCCGCTTCATGCTTATGATTTGAGTAAAATAGACTCCAAAATCCAAGTTAGAAGAGGGTACAACAACGAAAAAATTATCCTTTTGGATGAAACTATTAAAAAAGTTAATAAGACTTTTTTGTTAATAACCGATAACTCCAAGGCTCTTGGTATAGCAGGTATTATGGGTGGACAACATTCGGGTATTTCTGCTGATACCGAAAATATAGTTTTAGAATCTGCATGTTTTAATCATAAAACCATCATGGGTCGATCTAGAATATTAAACCTCCATACTGAATCAGGCTTACGGTTTGAACGAGGTGTGGACCCGTTAATTCAAAAACATGCAATTGAAAGAGCAACCCAGTTAATTAATGAATACTCTGATGGTCAGAACGGCCCCATTAGCATAAAACAAGATGATGAATCTATCCCACCCAAACAACCTATCATGCTCCGGAAAAAAAGAATTCATCAAATTTTAGGGATCACAATAGCAAATTATAAAGTTTATGAAATTCTGACTAAGCTTGACATGCGGGTAGTGGAACAAGAATACGGTTATAGTGGTTGGTTGGTTACACCTCCTTCTTTTCGTTTTGACATCAATGAAGAATGTGACCTTATAGAAGAGCTTGCCAGAATCTATGGGTACCAGAACATTGATGAAAAAAATGAAACACAAGAAACTACATTGTCCAATACAAGGAAAAGATCAACGAGAATTAACCGTATCAATAATGTCATGGTTGGTCGTGGTTACTCAGAGGTAATCAACTATAGTTTTATTAGTCCCTCGATGAATATTATGATGGGAACAGACTCAAAAACGATCGATATTAAAAATCCACTTTCAATCGAAATGTCAGTTATGCGAACCTCACTATTACCAGGATTATTGCAGAATCTTATGTACAACTTACAAAGACAACATGAAAATATTAAATTATTTGAATCGGCAAAAATCTTTACTCACAACGATAAAACAAATAGAGAAAAAGACGTAATAGCTGGAATCTGTTACGGCTCTAAAACTAAAGAACAATGGGGCCTGGAGTCAAATCCTATAGATTATTATGATGTAAAAGGAGACCTTGAGATGTTGTTCTCGGATTTGGGAATTCATGATCAAGTTACATATTCAAAAGATTCACACCCAATGCTGTGTCCGGGTAAAAATGCCAAAATTGACTTGGACGGTATAACAGTTGGTCATGTTGGGGAGCTTAGTCCTGAGCTCATCATGGAGCTAGATTTAGTTCAAACTCCCATCTTATTTGAAATTGATAAAAATCACCTAAAACTGCCTAACCAAATGCATTATCAGGATCATCCGTATTTTCCTTCTTCACGGAGAGATATTTCCTTACTGATCCCTGAAAATCAAGAAACATTAGCTATCTTGAAAACAATTCAACAACTGGAAATACCTATACTCAAAAACGTAATTATCTTTGATGTTTATAAAGGAAAAAATATAGAATCTGGACTAATAAGTGTGGCTTTAGGGTTGATTTTTCAAGCAAAATCACGCACTCTAACCGATGAAGAAATTGACAGATACATGTCAAATATCAAAAGACAGATCGTCTCAAATTTCGAATTAAAAATAAGACAATAAGTAAATGACACTGACAAAATCTGACATCGTAGAAAATTTAAATAATGAAATTGGTCTCAATAAAAGAGAAGCAAAAGAACTGGTTGATATGCTCTTTAATGATATTAAAAATATTCTGTCCGAAGGCCATGAGGTTAAACTTTCTGGATTTGGTAACTTCCAGTTAAGAGACAAATCGTCTAGACCAGGACGCAACCCTCGAACCGGTGAAGATGTTGAAATATCAGCCAGAAGAGTTGTTACTTTTAAACCTGGGCAAAAGCTAAAGGATTCAGTAAAAACATTAACCAATGAGTCTGATTGAGCAACAACTTCCCTCTATCCCTGGTAAACGTTATTTCACCATCAGCGAAACCAGTGGGTTGTGTGAAGTAAAACCGCATGTCTTACGATATTGGGAACAAGAATTTGCACAGCTTAGACCAATCAAACGCAAAGGAAATCGTCGATATTATCAAAGACACGATGTTCTTTTAATCCGACAAATCAAAGAATTACTCTACGATAATGGATACACTATTTTAG